>Ga0268246_10000411_pt1 | contig 18916 bp, 27 predicted proteins | sample AgamicOrSfe_FD_200242 | JGI IMG/M metagenome (GOLD analysis project Ga0268246, IMG submission 200242) | Agave microbial communities from Guanajuato, Mexico - Or.Sf.e (v2) (version 2) | ecosystem: Host-associated > Plants > Phyllosphere > Phylloplane/Leaf | place: Guanajuato, Mexico | collected...
GGGATGAAGGTTTTGGCGGTGAGTTTGGTTACGAATGAGGCGGTATTGGAGAGTGGGCTGAGAGGGGATGATGAGAAGGTGAAGGGGATGAGCGAGGAGGAGCTGGAGGGGTATTTGGCGAGGGGGATGGCGAATCATGCGGAGGTATTGGAGGCTGGGGAAGAGGCGGCGAAGACGGTGCAGGCGCTGGTGGAGGGGATTGTGGGAGGGATGGATGCTACGTGAGAGAGGGGGAGGGTATCGCGACGAGGAGTTCCCCGTGTCCACGGAGGGAAAACGTGGATGAGTATTGCTGCAGTGAGCTCTTTACTGCAGTGGCAATCACGGCTACGAGACTGATCATCCTGGCCATATATAGGACGATTGCGCATACGACCCACCCTTTCCGCAACCGCCACCCAACCAGACTGCCGTACAGATTCTCTCAGTATGACCTTCGGGTTGTACTGCTACCACCCCGATGCATCCCGCCTCACCCACTAAAGTGTCCCGTCCTCGATTCGTCCATGACACTGCTTTCCGAAGGCTGGACAGCCTCAGCCTACAGAACATTAGCAACATCCTGACACATACACATCGTGAAGCCTCGCATACGCCCCACACCAACCTCAGCCTCCTCTCTTGCTCCCGCACTCCTCGACCGTTTCGCGCCCACCTCCAAGCCTAGCACTCCCACTTCCATCGCCAGCTTCGCTCCCGCAACCGGGAGCGCTCCGACTCTTTTGGCCGTCGAGGCCAGCGTGCTGTCCAGCCGTGCCATCTCTGCCTGTAGCTTACAGTTGCGTGAATCAAGAGCAGTTAGTCTCCCGCTCAGATAATTGAGCTGCGATTGTAGTAAGGCGAATTTAGCGGCTTGGGCGGTGGGAGCGCGGGAGTGAAGTGGGGGCCTGGATCGAGGCGTGGGTTGGGGGCTAGGGAGGAGGGCTTGTTCGAGAAGCGCTTGTCGGGTGGAGGCTTGGTGGAGGAGAGGCGGGTCTTGCGAGCGCGGGGAGGTCAGGGATGGAGTTGAGGGACGCATGGTTGATGGTGTCGAGGGATCCATGCTGGTTACAGGCAACGGTAGGTAAGGTAATGTATGATGGTGAAACGAGAGGAGAGAGGAAGCGCGAAATCATATAAGAGGCGGATGGAGAGTGATTAGACGAAAAAGCTAATATGAAATCTGGTGAAGTCAAAAGTCTTTCCATGGCTGCGCACTCAGCAAGTCAGAGTACGAGGTCTAGGGTTCTCTTCAAAAGAATCCAGTCAAGCAGCTTGTCGCGTAGCTAGACCATTGCCGTTTCCTGGCCAGTGTGATGTATTCCAGATTCTACCATAGCTTATATTAGTGTCATCTGTCCGCGGTACGGCAAAGGCGACAGCCACGTCAGGGTTCTGTGTATTTCATCTCCCAAATTGTTAATAATGTTAAGACATGGCTTTAGTCTTTAATTGACCCGGATCATTGATGCTTTGAGCTTGGGCAATGTTGTATGCTGTGCCTCGAAGGACATTGTTGTTGCTGCCCATACGCACATTACTCAAAGTCTGTGGTGTACCATGAAGCGACCAGCCACGATATGCCAACACTCAGGGTGATGATTTGTTATCCAAGTGTTCAATAGAAGTATTTGTTCGATGTATGTAGAGATGTTGTTGCGAAGGAGGCTGAGAGGACAGCGATCCAGGCCCGATTAGCTTGCATTAGTGCCATACATGCAGTGACCGCAAATCAGCTGATCCTGAGAATCCTTTAAAGGAAAGCTGATACCAGCCCCGCCTTCGACTGACACAGTGTGCTGTCACTAATGATCTGAGTATTAGGAACACATGGCTGATCCTTTGAGTATCAGTGTTGGCATTCTTGCCATTATCAACACATTGCGAGATGTTGCAACTCTCATTGACGCAATGAAAGATGGTCCGGACACACTACGTAAAGCACGATCGGATCTATTAGAGACTGTCGATGTCTTAAAGCATATCGAACAGAGTCAAGAGACAGACTCGAAGAAAGTAGCTTCAAACACTGAAAAGTCTCAATATGATGCCTCGATGGCATCAGTACTCGCACAATGCAAACAGCTTTGTGAAGAGTTTCGCGATAAGCTGTCCCGCTGTATCAGTACTCGCAGCAACACAGCGCATCAATTCTACTACAGAACGAAGACAGCCTTGAAGAGCGAAACGATCGAAAAGTTTCGACGTGACTTGGATCGAAGCAGGCAGATAATGCAAATAAGACTGCAACTGAGAAGCTCGTAAGTTGTGCTAAAGCCGGCCCACGATAGTGCTAAGCCTAGCTACAGCAATGTCACGATGCAGACATCTGAACAGGTGGACAAGCTTTACGAAAGCAACGAGCGACTTGTACAAGCCATAACTAGCCAACTCGAAAGCCTGAAGATAAGCGCCAGCGTGTCTGCAAATCGCGAGGAAAGCATGCAAGCGACTTTCATTAGCCTATGTAGGAAGCAGGAAGCTGTACTAATGCAACAGCTTCAAATATGCGAAGACAATCGCAGTATCGTGAAAAGGATGTACTCCTCACAGCACTCCGGCAATACGAAGCTAGGGAACTTCCCTGGTCTTAAGATTGACGAAACACATGGCGCGCCCAATCAGGTCTCCGGCAAGACTGGGGCTGGCGATGATGTGTGGAGTATCGATGGCGCAGCTGCGGGATGTACTATCTTGAGCTCATCTGAAGAACCATCAGGTTCCAGCACTGGTGTCATGACCCCAGGGCTTCTCCGAGCACGAAGCGTTCCAAGTGGCGCAGGTGCGAAAGCGCATAGCACGGACGAGCGAACTATCGGGCAGAGCGAAAAAATGATCATGTCGAGTCAGATCGTTGAGAATAAGAAGACGTATCTCGAGGGGATTAACCTCAATAGAGCAGCACTCTACACAAGCTTCGTCACCATCGTCCTACTTGCTGTGGGGCTAATGGCGTGGTTCAATGGGTGGTAGGTGGTAGAAGATCGAGAGGAAGTGATAGGTGAACCTATTGACACTCGCCATGGCTTGGCGCATCGGAAGCGTAAGCAAGAGTAAGGGCATAGCGTCATGTGGAGTGTTGAAATACCAGGAACGGGCGTTTTAGGCTGTTGTGGCACCGCAGGTACGAGTAGTAGCTGGCGAAACTGCAGAATAGGTAGTCTGCTAGCTCATGCTCCAACCAGGGGGTTGAGGTTGACGAAGCACCCATCTTTCCACTGTCCGCTCCGCTCCTCTGTACAAGGCCATATCTTGCTGCGCTTCCATAAGTGCAGCGTACACATCTTGGTGGAATATTGTGTCAAGACACGTTTGAGATGAGATCCTTACAATATCCAATGAAAGATCATCTCGCAGAGTTCCGAGCACGCGTTGCCAGACATCGGTGTGGGCTCTGTGCTCGAAGTCCAATGTGATCAACATCAGCTCAACATATCGCAGAGTAGCACGATGGCGTCGGAGGAATAAAACCAGAGTATCGCAATCGAGTGGCATTCGACGTAGGACAAGCGACTCTAGTTTAGGCCAATGACGTACAGTCAGGCTTTCTGCAATCCATGGAGTTTCCTGCCTCACGTTTTCCAACCCTCTGACTTCCTGGTAGGTTCTGCAGGGTTCAAGAAATGTGTCATCAAACCCAAGCGTCAAGCTCGCGAGATTGTCGAAAGCCTTTTAGAAAGGTGGTCGTCCCGCTTAATCGTCCACTAGCAGGCAGAGTTTGCTCGGGTATCTTGAAGACCTCATCTCGTGCCGAGAGACAGATCTCCAGACTGGTGATACCAGCCGACATTTTCACAATTGATTGGTCGTGCAGCTTGTGGAGAGAGCGGAGTAAGTCGGAGCCGACATTTATGAGCTTCAGAGTTGGCCAGGCGGATTCTGGCAAAGCTCGCCATAGCCGGGGAAGCAGATCATAGGTTTTGGCTTCAAATGGCGGTGGCTGTCTTCGAACATAGAGAAGTGGGAGAAGTCCATGTGCATCCGTCATTGATGGGTGTGCAGACCAGAAATCCTCATACTGGATCTGCACACTATGGATCGTGTGAACAGTGTGTATGAGCTGCTCTAAAGGATCCATGAGTCCAAGGTTTGGAGAGTGGCGGCCGCAGAGAAGGGTCTCATTGTTGTGCTCTTTGTACATTCTCATAGCGTCATTGCACAGTCTCAGATCAAACGCTTGCCTTCTATTGCTTGCATCACGGCCTGTATGATACTTGAGCATAGGCGGGAGGTAGTCGGGAGTAACATGAATCACCAACTCGGTGAGCAAATCGCTGATCCTTGGCTGTCGCACAAGCATGTCTGTCAGGCCAGTGATTGACATGGATCCAGCTGGCGGTAGATGCAGTTTCGTGTACTGGGTATATCCTTCCATTTTGGCACATTCCAGGAAGACGTCCAGACCAGCCGCTGCCCATTTTTTGCAGACCAAGCGAAACGCAAATAGAGAGCTTGAAAGGTAATGATTAGGAGACATATAGGGGATCTTGTTAAGTACCCGACTCCCGTATGTGCTGTATGCCAGATTGTCAAGATAGTGGATATTCTCATCTAAGACGTTCTGATTAGACCGCTCAACAAGATGACGAGCAATCAAGACCAGTAACTCTGAAGGCATCGCCATCACACTCGTAGGATCAACAAATCGACCTGGAAAGAATCTGTTCATTTAGTAGACATCTAGGATAACGGCAAGAGCTTGCTCTACGAACTTCTTTTTGGCGAGTCTACTGATTTCACGGACTCCATAATCAAATAGTGCTGTCGCGATGCTGAGTCTTACCCTGTAACCATTTCTGGCATTCCGCATGAACCGGTAGGCGTGCTCCCGGTCAGCCATGGTTTTCTGAGTGTGAGGTAAGCAAAGCACTATTCAAACCAAGGCAAAGCCATATTTATGTCTTATTTCATATACAAGCGCTGAATACTGTCGTCCATGATACTCTGATTGATTCTGCGCGTATCATGCATAAAGACAAGGATTCCTGACTGGACACGCGTGACTACAACACAGCAGTAGCATGCTTCCGCGTGAAGCGGCGGCACTCGATTACGGCTTCGTGCCAGCCACATAGTACGCGAAACCACGTCTGATGTTGCATTAGCTGTTTCACCACCCCTGCAGCCATGAGCGTTCGCACAGTCGGAGGCAGTCTTGCATAGAGATTCGAGGAAGCTGTCGTACAGATTCTGCTCAAGCTTGTGTCCAGATCTGCAAGAGCTCGTCGTGGTCGGTAGGACCATGTGCGGCTACGTTGACCGCCTTTTGCTGCAGCTGAAACTTGCTGTCCTTGTACCTGTGCAGGCTGCTCTTTGCAGAAGCATACATTGCGCGCTCAGCAGCTGTCAGCTTGAGTATTCGTCATGAGTATTTCATGGTCTTCATCGTGGTATGAGCAGATGACAACCTCTTCGAGGCATGATTGCCGTCAACAGGACTGCCGTATGAATGCAGCACATCTGCGCCGCTGCTGGATTCGAGGCAGCTCATTGACTGTTCGAAAACATAAGATTGACATTCCTGATTCTTAAAGAGCGAAGCTTGGTCGTCGTGGATGTCGTTGGCGAGCAGTCTTCCCAGGCTAACCATTTCGCGCGTGAGACAGTTCCCCAAATGGCCGGCCAATACACGATCGGATATATCCCCGTAGTGTCACATCTACCCGTCATGATTTCTGGAGATCACGAGAAACACCCGTGGACTCCTACATTTACAACCTGTCCTCAATATTGTATCCGTGAGGTTTTGCTGCAGCAAGATGTCCACAATGGACCAATACATGGGTTCGTGCTTGATCATGTTATCCTTCCCGTCTCCATCCACAATCTTCGTCATGTCCATGTCCATCTTCTCACCACCTCTCCAGACTACGTCCTCGACAGCGGCTACCTCCCGCACTTCGTCATCCGCCGTGGAATCCGCCACCAGCTCCAGCAGCGCGTCAACGAGATCGCCACGACCTCAGTCACCGATGCCTACACCACGAAAATGGAGTATATCAAGGCCTTGCACACGCGGCCGATGGCAGTGGAGACGGCCAAAGCTAATGAGCAGCATTATGAGGTTGGCACAGGCGTGCTGAAGGCGTGTCTGGGCCCGAGGATGAAGTATAGTTGTTGTTTGTATCCGAAGGGAGGAGAGACGTTGGGCCAGGCGGAGGTGGAGATGCTGAAGGTGTATGTGGAGAGGGCGGGGTTGAAGGATGGGATGAGTATCTTGGACCTTGGGTGAGTTGTGCAACGTGTCTTGTGATATCTATCAGTGTGAGAAGCTTGCGAGGTGATAGATCGTGAGACCCGAAGTGCCAAGATTGTTGTGTCCTTGCGAAATGCCGACCACTGCAAGCATTGAACATTACTGTCTACAAAGCATCCACTAACACCCACCAGCTGCGGCTGGGGCTCCGCCTCCCTCTACTTCGCCTCCATCTTCCCCAATTCCAAGATCACCGCCTTTTCCAACTCTCGCACCCAAAAACTCTACATCGACTCCGCCGCCGCCTCCGCCTCCCTCACCAATCTAACCGTCATCACCGGCGACGTCGTCTCCTACACCTTCCCGGCCTCGACCTACGACCGCGTCGTCTCCATCGAGCTCTTCGAACACATGAAGAACTACTCCCTCCTCATGTCCAAAATCGCCCACGCCCTCAAACCCGGCGGCAAGCTATTCGTGCACATCTTCGCCCACGCGTCCACTCCCTACGACTTCGAGTCGGGGTGGATGACGGAGCATTTCTTCCGCGGCGGTACCATGCCGAGTGCGGATCTGCTGCATTTCTTCCAGCGGGATCTGGCGCTGCAGGAGCAGTGGTGGGTGAATGGGACGCATTATGCCAAGACGTGCGAGGACTGGTTGAAGAAGATGGATGACAGTAAGGCGGAGATTTGGCCGCATTTGGAGGAGACGTATGGGAAGGAGAAGGCGGCGATGTGGTTTTATCGGTGGGAGATCTTTTATATGGCGTGTGCGGAGCTGTTTAATTGGAAGGGGGGGGATACGTGGGGGGTGAGCCATTATCTGTTTGAGAAGCCGGTGAGTAGGACTGAGTAGATTTGGTGGTGGGAAAGCAGAGAGAAGAAGTTTTGGGGAGTGTATAACAGGAAAGGAAACGTGCAATAAACGCTCTAGACATAATGCATTCAGCAGATTCAACATTACACAGTGGCGAAACACTTGCTCAATAGGTCTTGGACAGCACAGTGGATAGGTCATTGTGATTCTTTGCAGCTCAGCGGGAAGGTGGTGGATATCGATGACTTCGGTCTCGGTGTGGTGCTGATAATCACACAAACAATAGAATATGCCACCCGTCTGCTTCGTATGCCATTCCGAAACACCGCATCCTAACCGACATCCCTTCGAAGACCATGGACGCCTCCATTTGCCATGCAAACGCCATCGCACCCAAACTCTCGCATCGGACGGGGCAAGTTATACACCTCCAGGGTAATTAACAGTCATAGCGCCATGTACGCCACCGTTCGTGGTGCAACAGCCATCGCAATTGGGCTTCGCCAACGGGCATCCGACGAAGCGTGGCTGGAAAATAGGTTGTGCCGGTCCTCGATATGCACCTTGTGGGAAGAATCTCTCACGAACATAGGGAGGAGTCCGCGGGCCCTGTTGCATACCATACACTCCGAGGGGCGTCCCATCTCTCACCTGTCGCGGTACCGGCCCTGCCATCAACTCTTTCAACGACGGCTCGCTTCTCGCAGCAGACACGCGGCGATCGATCGGTGGGGTATGCGCACTGTCTTTTCGCTCGTGGGGGCTTTGGCCGGAAGAGTACCCTTTCCCTTTCGCTTCGCTAGGTCCGCTTCCGAATCTATATCAACCCAAGCCTCATTAGTATCATCATAGGAAAATTTCGTGACATTGTTCAGCATATGCTCTCAGCCTATCGTCCGCCATACTGGAAATTTGCAAATGCTCCTCCAGCAGTCATGCCACCCATTTGGTTGCCATAATTCATGCCGTGTGCATTGCCAGGCGTAGCTGCAAGTCCAATGTGTGACGACTGTGGTGTGCTCGGTGTGTCGGACTTGTATGAACTCGGGGTGAGGCCTGCATGGAACAATGTGGCGCCGTTGGTGTTAGGGGTCTGCTGGCCTGCGATTGCTGCAGCTTGACTGGATGCGGATGCAGGCGGTCCGACATTGTTGATACCCCAGACCATGCCATTGAGCTCTTCTGGGATCTGGCCTCCGAAGAGCTTCTGGCGCATCTGCCAGAAGACCAAACCGGTTAGCCACGCGTCAGAGCCTGCTGTGTGAGAAGAGCCGACTCGAGATACACGTAGCTCATCTGCGATGTCTTGCAATCCTGATCTCTGGCCAATTGCGTTGATGATGTTCGTGGCTTCTTGGTTCATGATGCCTCTTTGGGCTTGTCTTTGAGCGTGACGGAACATGAACTTGATGTCCCAGCTTCGAGGGAAAAATGTCCGCACGTATTCAAGAAACTCTTCTTCGCCTTCAGCCATTTGCGCGGGGAACATGATTTTGACCAGGTAGCCAAAGTCATATCCTGAGTGAAATGATAGCCATGTGATACTGTTGTCGGTGACGAGGCCAGAGGTAACCAGGAGAGAGCCAAATACTGTGGGGTCAATACCCATCTCGGCACTCTTCTCAAAGTCTAGGCCGGCTTTCTTGAGGATTGCTACTGCGTCATCGTTGTACATGTCATCTTCGAGCGAGAACTTGAAGTTGAACTGCCATGTACAGGGTGTTGGCAGTAACGTGTTGGCATACGACATACGACCCAGCGGGGCGTCAGTATTAGGTGGTGGTAATTCTCCATCGCTTGTCCACAATGTGATACCCAGTTGTATGATTTTGAGCATATCGACATTTGCCCGAATAGTTTGGTAATGGTAATCTGACTTGCTGATGAAGTTACCCATAGGTCGTGCAACCACACCGGGGAATTCAGTATCCTAAGATCGCGATTAGAGCTAGAATTTCGTCGTGGCGCCAGATGTCACCCTACCATGCTCACGAACGGATACTTCTGCACCAACTCTCTGATCATTGCCATCTCTTGATTCAGGTTGTTCGCGTACACGTCTCTAATCCTGCCCGATGTGCCCGTAGTTCTCGAAGTGCTTGCATCTTGGGCTTGCTGCTGTTGCTGCTGTTGTATTGCGGCGCCATGGGCGAATCGCATCTGTGCTTCTTGACTTGCAAGTCCTGCTCCTCCTGTTGCTCCTAGATTGGCTCCGCCGAAGCCACCTGAGATGCTGCCATTGGTATTTATGAGGTTGTTCATGTGCCCATTCTGTTGTTGCGCAGCTGTGAAGCCAGGGTGCCCGCCAAAGTGCTGTGACTGGTAGTTATTCCCTTGATGACCATAGTGCGCCTGCTGATGTGTGCCGTGCGACTGGGGGAATGCATGATTGAAAGGATTCGAGAGGTTAGGTCTGAAATGAGGCATTGTGGAAGAGTGGTTCCTGCTTGTCGTGTAGGTGTGTCTATCAAGTTGCGCATCTACATGCGTCGGCTCCTCACCACCAGTCAGCCTTCACACCTAAGATGTCACAAATAACGTCAGGTCTTTGGTTTGTGCATAGATGTACTACTCAAATGTGGCTTCGACGTGAGGTGAGCTTTAGGTTTGGGGTAGTCGCTACCGGCTATATTGACCTACCACGAGGAGCAGCACGTGAGTCTATGCTTTTGTTGGACAACGACGACGACTCTTAGTTGCAGCGCTCGTAGACTCTCGAGTACGGCAGCTTACCACACTCCGGCGACGTGCGTATCTACAAGGATAACAATCTGCTTCACTGCTAACCTTCGCTAGAGACACAATGCCGCCAAAGTATGGCCTCACAGGCTTCAACCCCTCAAAATTCGCAGCCTCCGCAGGCATGCCGGCGAACGATCCTTGGAAGAAAGTGTATGTCGACCTTCAAGATGAGAGTCTGCAATGGAGCGCAACATGCTGACCCTCTTCAGAGACACATGGAGATATACAGGACCTTTCACGCGGTGGAACCGGATGAAAGGCGCATTCCCGGGGCTCGGAATTGGCACTGCAGCGTTCGGTGTATATCTGGTGTATGAAGCTCTTTTTATCAAGGACGAGCATGGGCATGGGGAGAGCGCGGGTCATCACACACAGGCACTATGATGTTGAGGGAAGAAGACAAGAGTCAACAGCAATGGAACCAAGAAAGAGCATGTACAGCTACTAAGACGGTCAGAGCGCTGGGACACGATCAAAGCGTGAAGAGGATAGTCCTCGAAAGATCCACTCGACAAGTGCCTGAGATACGCTTTGAGGACCTACATCAACAGGCCAGCAATCATTTTGAGCTCGTTTTCTCATATCGACCCTATTGGATATCATGCTAGTCGTGATTGCGCTACCACATGTAGTCCGTCGCTGGTATCTTGAGCGATTGACACAAGTACGCTCGTGCGCCGAAGCTGTGCAGGACCCGTCTCTTGCTCCTCATCAGCTGCCCAGCGCTTTCTTATCCATCGCACTCTCGATCTCCTTCCTCAATGCTAAAAGATCCGCATCTGCGCCAAACTCCAGCCCCTTAGCAGCAGTGTCTCTCGCTTCGTCAAACCGGCCCATCTCCATCAAGCACTTCGATCGTCGCCACCAGCCTTTCGTGTTGTTCACCGCCCGCATTTCCACACTCGCCAGGGCATCCACAGCGCCATCTGCCCATTCCCTCATCGACATATGCGCTTGTGCTCGATTTGCAAACAATGCTGCAATCTCCTCCCTCACAAGCCCAGCCGGTTCCCAACCTGGTCGCGTCTTTGCCATGTCGATGCATAGTGTGTACATTTTGATGGCTGCTGGGTAGTCGCCTTTGCGAAATGCATCGTTGCCTGTTGTTCGTAGTTTGCCTATTTGTTGTGTTCGTTTCGGGTTCACTGGCATTGGCGGGCCAGGTATTGAGTTTGGTGTGTCGAGACCGACCATGTTGCGATGTACAGCGTTCAGAGCTTCGAGCTCATTGTCTATGGCATGGTTCGGTGTGCTACTTGTTTTGCTGATCTTATTTGTCGTAGGGTCGAACGTGATTGGAATGTATTCGAACACATCGGCAGTGTCCATCTTGAGGTTGTGAACGTCGCAAGTCGATTGTTATTCAGTGCTTTGTGGCAAGGATCGCGCAGGCTATAAGACAGGCTTGGATGTTTATGCACGCTAATTGTTCAGAGGAGGTAGATTCGAAGGTTCCAGGCGAATGTGTTACTTGTGTTACACTGTTGCTACTGCTGGCAATGGTGTTGCTTTCATGTGTCACCTGGATTTTGTGGGGTAAATCTTCACCCAACAATTCGGGCGTCATAGGATTTTCCTTTTGAAATTTCTCAAAACATCACCCCTCACCTTACCAAAACACAACACATCATGGTTTCTGCATCCAAGGCAGCCCGTGAGGCAAAGCGCGCCGCTGAAGGCAAGGAGCCCAAGAAGACCTCTGTTCTCAAGGCAAAGAAGGAGGCTGAGAAGGCAGCGTCTGGCACTTCCACTCCTAATGGCGAGGAGACTCTGGACGCAGATGAAGATAACGGAGATGAGGCAACGCGAGAGAAGATTGAGAAGTTGACGATGCAAGAGGACAAGGACGGTATCTCAGACCGCATCACTACTGGTGTCCTGTCATCCATTGCATCCAGTCAAGACGTAAAAATTCACTCTGCATCGCTGGTCTTCCACGGAAAGGTTCTGATCACAGACTCGATCATGGAGGTATCCTACGGGCGACGCTACGGTCTGCTCGGAGAGAACGGTTGCGGAAAGTCCACATTACTCAAGGCTATCGACAAGCGGGAATACCCTTTCCCCGAGCACATCGATATCTATCTGTTGAACGAAGGTGCGCCGAAGACAGACCAGGGTGCTCTCGAGTGGGTCGTAAGGCAAGCAGAGCTTGAAATGGAACGTATGGAGAAGCAAGCCGAGGAGATCCTTGAGAACGATGGACCTGAGAGTTTGATGTTGCAAGAAATCTACGAGGTGAGGCTTTTGAGGCTGTCGAACATGGCAGAAGACTAACACTCGTACAGCGCATGGAGAGCATGGACCCCTCTACATTCCACACCCGTGCATCCCTCATTTTGACTGGTCTCGGTTTCAACAAGGTTACTATCAACAAGAAGACCAAGGACATGTCAGGAGGATGGCGTATGCGTGTGGCGCTCGGAAAGGCTCTCTTCGTCAGGCCGTCTCTGCTTCTTCTCGACGACCCAACAGCGCATTTGGACTTGCAGGCCTGTGTGTGGCTGGAGGAGTATCTCAAGAAGTGGGACCGCACATTGATCCTCGTTTCGCACAGTATGGATTTCCTCAACGGTGTGTGCACGAACATGATCGACATGCGTGAGAAGAAGCTACTGTACTACGGAGGAAACTACGACTCTTACATGAAGACTCGGTCTGAGCAGGAAGTCAACCAGACCAAGGCATACGAAAAGCAACAAGACGAAATTAAGCACATCAAGAAGTTCATTGCCTCAGCTGGTACTTACGCCAACTTGGTCCGTCAAGCCAAGTCGCGCCAGAAGATTCTCGACAAGATGGAGGCCGATGGTTTTATTCAGCCCGTTGCCAGCGACCGCGTCTTCACATTCCGTTTCGCAGATGTTGACAAGCTTCCGCCACCGGTCCTTGCGCTGGACGACGTTACTTTCTCATACTCTGGAAACAAGGAGGACACTCTTTACGAAGACTTGGACTTTGGTGTAGACATGGACTCCCGAACTGCACTTGTCGGACCCAATGGTGTCGGCAAATCGACTCTTCTCCGTATCTTCACTGGCGCACTCTCTGCGAACAAGGGTGTTGTTTCGAGGCACTCGCACTTGAAGCTCGGTGTCTACAGTCAACACTCTGCTGAGCAGCTCGACCTGACCAAGTCGGCGCTCGACTTCGTGCGCGACAAGTATGCCGGTGTATCACAAGATTACCAGTACTGGCGCCAGCAATTGGGCAAGTACGGTTTGAGCGGTGACTCCCAGACCGCCCTGATGGGAACACTATCCGAGGGACAGAAGAGCAGAATCGTGTTTGCACTATTGGCGATTGAGTCCCCGAATATGTTGCTTCTTGTAAGTTCTTTGCCTTGTTTCGCCACACTTATCAATGATCAACAGCTAACATCTCGCAGGACGAGCCGACGAACGGTCTCGATATCCCGACGATTGACAGTTTGGCTGATGCCATCAACGCCTTCAACGGTGGTGTTGTGGTCGTGTCCCACGACTTCAGGCTGCTCGACAAGATTGCCAAAGACATCATGGTGTGCGAGAACAAGACGGTCAAGAAGTGGCAGGGAACGATTGGAGACTACAAGAACGCACTGCGGAAGAAGATGTTGGCTGATGGATCCGTTTGAGCGGCGCATCACGGAAAGAACCAGATGGTTGTGGCACGACTTCGACCATCATATCACGATATAGACGCGAGTCGAGGCAAGGCAGGCAGGGGAAAAGACTCAGCATTGGCATCATCGACTGGACAAGACAAGGCGTTTGGTAAAAGGAAGGGGCAAAATTCACGATATAGAATATTGTTTGTGAATTCGATAATATACCAGACCAGATCCCTCCAATTTGGCACGTCGTGCTGCGGTCTGCTGTCCAGGTCCTGTGTCGATTGAAGTGTTGCCATATCATATGATTAGCCAAGTTGAGCTAAAGTCCCTCATATAATGCCATGCCATGCCGGGTGTATTGGTCCAATCCAGCATGGCGTCAAAAAGGCGTCAGTTCGACTCGAACCACCTCCTGCCCAGACATGTAATCGTAACTACGCGAGATGCAAGTCTCGCGAATCGCGATTGCTGCAACGAAGAGGACGAGATTCTCGTATACGATGCCCTGACCCTGTATGTATGCCATAGACGGTTAATAGACCACGCACACGCACACGCGCACCTTCCAGAGGCCCGAACTGCGAGAGTGGCAAGACGAAGCTAGATCAGACGAAAGACCACACCTTACGGCCCGTTGCATCAGAAGATCCCCTCGACTTCATCAGATTAGCCGGGAAGGCAAACAGTTTGTTGTGTCACGATCTCCATCTTCCCCTCACCCCTCACTACCGTCGGCTGATATATTTCTCTTACAAACCAGTATACTTCATCAAGTTGCATAGAGAGAAGAATATTGAGTATTGTAGCACGGCGATATTGACGCCTCTCGAGTCTCGAGTCTGTGAATGCAAGAATTCGAGGCGTTGTAGCGGCTCTTCTGCGTCTGCATGCACCGCGATCGCGTACCTTATTTTCTTATAAAACCCCGACGACTATCGATCAACATCAGAGCCATGAAACACCCACGACCAGACCAGACACTCCTCACTTTCTCTCCTCAAATGTCTCCTCACTTTACGCAACAACGTGCGGCTTGGCAATGGCGTGTGTATTGACTAGTGCCTTGGGCCTCCACTCGACATGGTCGCTAGCCTCTCTCCGGCTAGGCTTGGCTGAATCGTGCTCTGGCTTTATATGTTGACACTGTCGCCCCGTGCTTGTTTGCTTTTCCTCCATTCATCATTGCTCAAGCTTGTCACTCTCTTTCACGGACTGAGCAATTGACTTTCACGCTCTTCTTTCACTCTTTACTCACTGTGGGCTTCTTTCGCTCTTGACCTTGTAGACTCACCAGCAAATCACACCAAACAACCGTCAGCATGTACATCTCCACCACCCTCGCCGCCGCCTCTTCCCTCCTCGCTCTCTCCTCCGCTCTCCCCCAGGCAGCCCCCAATGCCACCGCCACTATTCCTGAAACCAACCTGAACATCGCTCAACTCCGCGCCTCCAACCGCGTCTCCCAAGTCCCCGCCGGCACAAAAGTCCCCGGCCCTATCGCCCTCTCTTCAGCTTACAACAAATACCGCAAAGCCGCCCCCACAGCCGTCGTGCAAGCTGCTCAGCTCGCCGCCGTCGCATACAGTGCCACGATCTCCGCACCGAAACAGTCCGGCTCCGTTGCTGCAAACCCCGAGGCCAATGATCAGGCATACCTTGTTCCCGTCACTGTGGGACGTACGGTCATGAACTTGGATCTCGATACTGGTTCCAGCGACTTCTGGGTCTTCAGCAGTTTGTTGAGCGCATCGGAGAGGGGGAACCACTCGATCTACAAGTTGGGCGGGAAGAAAGAGGCGGGTGAGACGTGGTCCATTGCGTATGGTGATGGAAGTGGCGCCAGTGGAAATGTGTACAGGGATCAGGTGACGATTGGAAGCGTCGTCAACCCGGCACAGGATATTGAGGTTGCGTCGGAGTGAGTTTTGGCTTCTTTCATCCCGACGGCACCGTTCTAGGGAGAGAAAAAGGCCACGAACTAACCTCATCCCAGTGTTTCAAACTCCTTCACAACAGGCCAACCCGACGGCCTTATCGGTCTCGGTTTCCCGATCGGAAACACCTGCTCCCCATCTCGCTGCACGCCGTTCTTTCAGAACATCTCCGCCTCTCTCCCCAGCCCCGTCTTCGCCGCAGCTCTCAAGCACAACGCACCTGGTGCTTACGTAAGCACACGCTCCCACTGACCCCCTCTGACTTCCCGTTGGCTGATAAATCGCAGGACTTCGGCTTCATCGACCCCTCCCAATACACCGGCGCCCTCACCTACGCCAACGTAAACGACGACCTCGGCGCCGGCTACTGGGAGTTCAACAGCGGTGGCTACGCCATCGGCAACGGCACCAAGAAGGCCCGCAGCATGATTGCCATTGCCGACACCGGTACTTCGCTGGCCCTCGTCGACGATGTTGTTGTCACTGCATTCTACGCCGCTAGCCCCACTGCGTACTACAACAGCACGTATGGCGCTATGGTTTTCCCCTGTGCGGATACGGCGAACTTGGCGGATTTGAGCTTTTACATGGGCGGTGCTAAGCACACTATGCCGGGCGCGTATGGCGTGTACGCTGAGCTGGGAGATGGAACATGCTATGGTGGCATTCAATCAAACAGCGGCATCGGTTTCGTAAGTCTCCTAACACCTTGGACTATGACATTTTGCTAACGCTGTAACTTTCTAAGACCATTTTGGGAGATGTGTTCTTGAAGAGTAAGCGTGTCTCTGGTCACGGGAAGTGCCCAGTATGCTAACGAAGTTGCCGTAGGTCAATACGTTGTTTTCAGCACCAAGGGGCCCAAGATCGGCTTTGCTCAGCAGGCCGGTGTCACGATATAGACTCTGACTCAACGGACGGGATTGGAAAGGTTCGGACAGGGAAATGAAAGGATAGGGCAGGATTACGTGCAAAATGGACACGACACGACAAGACAAGGCAAATGTGTAGGATGCTGGACATCTTCATGTGGCTTTATAGCTGGCCATGAATCAAGATAGACACGATCTTAACAATACACACACCCTCATCATATCTCCAGCATATCGTCTCCGCTGTTGTGTACCTTGTGATCCCCAATGTGCCGCAAAGAGTATCAGCGGAGGTGCTAGATACTTAGAATGCGTGGAGCTCCACGATACAACACTTCCTTCACTACACTCACGTTCTGTATTCTACACGCATCCTCAGAGCAATAGTTTCATGAAATCCTATGTAGAATATCGTATAGATTTATGCTCGCCCAATGTTCTGATATAGTCGTCCAATATCTTAGTGCTTAGTAAGTGCAGTAAGCAGAAGTCAAAAAGACCTGATTATCTAATCCATCTTCTTCACCCGCCCTGAGGACCTTGCTGGATTTTCCTCGAACTCTCACAACAACAAACACCTCTTTCCGACTCTTCGTTCAGCACTGTCCCTATGACCACACTCTCTGCACAATCAGCGCCAACGCTCTCCCCCGACCTCCTCAAGCCTTACTCCCAACCCCGCCAATCCCTCCTCACCCACCTCCGCCTAACCCATCTCCTGCACCACCGAAATAAGAACCAACATCGTCGAAACCAGTGGTTCCGCCATTTCAGCACGTTTCGGAGGGAAGTGGGGAGGCTTTGTGGCGAGCTGGGAATTGAGGCGAGTAGAGGGTTGTGTGAAGATGGGGGTGTGAAGGGTGGAGGTGCAGGTGGAGGTGGAAAGGGTGGAGGTGTGAAGATTGGCAAAAAGGCAGGGGATAAGGGTGCGAGTGTAGGGAAGGCAAAAGCAACAGGGAAGGGCATAAGGGCGGGGAAAGGACAAGAGAAGAGGAGGGAGGGGAGAATTGGGAGTGTGCTGAATCTCGACAAACAAGCAGATCGGGCTGCGGCGAGGCGGAAAGCGGTCGCTAGATTGGCGTTTTGGATGGAGAGTGGGCTGCCGGGGAAGTGGTATATGTACGTCTACTACCCGTCCTCAACCTCATCCTCACCCTCATCCTCAGCCTCATCTTCACCCTCATCCTCTTCCCCAATCCTCATACTTCCCCTTCCCACTTCCCACACCCCACACATACCACACGAACTAACCCCCACCATCTCTCAGCGCATTTACAACCCTAACCAGCACCCCCTCCTTCGCTCCCCTCTCCCTCACCCTTCTCGCCCTCCTCGCCCGCGTTCTCAGTCTCACGGGTGTCACGACATATATCACGTCGCGCGCGGATCAGGAAGATAGGGAAGAGGCGGACGTGGAGGATAGGGAGATGCAGGCGGTGTTGGCGAGGTTTGCGGATGAGGATGTTGGGGAGTTGCTGGGGAGGGGAGCTGTGGGTGGGGAGCAGGGTGGTGCTGAAGTCATTGGAGGAGATGTTGATGATGAGGGTGTCGTGGTAGAGCGAGAGGATGGCGTTTCTGCTGCTATAGCACGCACGACAGATACCACCTCAGCACTGACAAGCCATCCTGGCGGTCCTTTACGTCCGACTGTGAATCGCGACAAATCGAGCACATCGAGCCCAGCTCCAATAACAGGACCGACATCCATATCCATATCCACGGCCACATCCTTGCCCATATCAAAGTCTGCGTCAACACCATCCCGCTACACGAGCAAGATCCGCTCGAGTCCGCTCACACTTACACATTCCGACCTCGACGCCAATCCAGAAGCAGGAACAGCAGCACGGCCCAAGAAGCGGAAACAGGCAGGCGGCCGTGATCCAAGTGCTGATACATCGGCAGCCGTGCTTGCGACGAAGAAGAAGAGGATACGTACGACATCAACGGCAATAGAAGAGAAAGAGGCGAAGGAGGAGAAGCGGAAGGGGAAGGGGAAGGGCAAGAATGCGATTGATGATTTATTCGCGGGACTTACTTAACTCGTCGAAATCATCGACACGTCAAACCTAGGCACAGGTCGAATGGGCTGTGTGTATGAGAAACTCAAATAGCACTTTGAGGGCTGGCTCGCCGGCTCATCAGCTATCGCAAGCAGTTCAACTTGCTGCGTATCGCGCACTAGTTGACACGGGCAGATGGAGCGAGATCAATAGCAACTTCGGGAAGAAGGAACGAAGCTAAGATCTGAATAATGGTGGTAGCTAGAACGCTGTATCGGCTGCCAGATTCCAGAAGGGCGCTGTGTGCGATGTGCACCTCCTTCGTGAAGTACTCGGGTGCGCACGTCCAATCACGGATAGCTTCGATGTTTAGAATACGGGTCTGACTGGAGGGGGAGGAGAGGGAGAGCATAGTTGAAGAGGAGGGACAATCGTAATGGTCGAGGCGTGAATTTTGAGAGCGTCATAGGCATAGATGACAGAGGGCGTGGAGGGCACAGCAAGTGCTGAAGCAAGGAGATACCGAACGTCTTCAGAGGCAGCCAGCCAGCCAGCCAGCCAGCCATTCAGGCAGGCAGTCATTGTAGCGGCAGTGCAGGTGATCTGATTGATATTGTCACAGACTCTCAATCTTTGAAGCATCTAAGTAGAAATCCGGCGTGTTGCCAATTCACATTACTACCAATTCTCAACCTCCACCCACACTTCCCCCTACACAGCCTGCCCCGCAATACTCAACCCCCTTATCTCCCCCAGCACCTCCTCGACCCTCCCCT
>Ga0268246_10000412_pt1 | contig 18888 bp, 24 predicted proteins | sample AgamicOrSfe_FD_200242 | JGI IMG/M metagenome (GOLD analysis project Ga0268246, IMG submission 200242) | Agave microbial communities from Guanajuato, Mexico - Or.Sf.e (v2) (version 2) | ecosystem: Host-associated > Plants > Phyllosphere > Phylloplane/Leaf | place: Guanajuato, Mexico | collected...
GGTGTGAAAGAGGCGGCGCATATATCGAATTCCGCAAACTGATCAAACTCAATATCCACAGTATCTGTTGGATTGCGCTCGCACGTCTGCTTGATCTTTCGAGCCTACTTTATGTCAGTACAGATCAATTCGAAGGTAGCAGGAACATCACTCACGCTGTCCTTGAACTTTGGTGTTGTGCCCTTTTCAATAAGCTGATTTGCAAAGTTCAAGGCAGTAGAAAACTGCCTATTCCGGTTGGCGAGGTTCATGGCGGAGAACCAAGCGATGGACATGTGAGATGCTTCCATAGTCGGCACTGTGAAGTATGCAGAGAGTTCGAGGTTTCGCTTCTTCTTGTCTTCTGCCAGTGCAGAAAGATCAAGACCAGGTCCAGAAATTGATCGTCGTTCCAACTCGATTGTCATAGCCAGAATATACTGAGCCGCGGCTGAGATGGTCTGCTTGGCCTAGTACATGTCAGCAGGTTGAGTAAGGCGAGAGCTCATGATATGTTACCTCTGTAGCTTGTTGTTGCGACGATACAGCATTGACCATGAGCAGGTGTATCGCCTTCTTGAAAGCCTTGACTCCGTCTTCGAGCCTGTTCTCCCGTAATAGTCTCTTGCCTGCAGTGATCTCGTTTGCCGTGATAGATTCAAGGTCTCGAGGAATGATTGGCTGAACACGACCAGGATCGGTCTCGTCGACTGTTCTCCGCACATAGTTAACAAGTGGTGGCAGGCCAGCAGAAGCAGGCAGGAATGTTCGGGATGATTGGTATATCTCCTCGAAGCGCTCCCACAACGGCTCGAAGTTGACGGCACCGATTTGTCGATTGAGCAGCTGCATGGCTGTTTCGAACGAACCACCAGCCACGTGATCTGCGGCTATGGGCGATGTTCGAGACCACATATCAGCTTCACTACCTCCAGCACCAGCGTCGGGACCGTCAACCTGCACAGCATCCGCTTCTTGCTCTACTTGCTCCTCTTCACCCATGTCCCACCCAGCAGCATCTTCATCTTCTTCTGCAGGTTCGAAGCCATTCTCGTGAGCTTGCGCTTGTTCCGTGACTTCCTCATCCATGAAGCCGTTCGTATCTGTAGTTAGCTGTTCCTGGGCTTCCTCTCCACCGAGTAGTGCCTGTTCGAAGACGTTGTGTGATGTGGCTTTTGTGGGCCAGTTGGCCTGGAATGTCGGAACGATGGCTCGCGGAGGTGTTAGTGGCTTGCCCATGGAAGGCATTGTGATCTGGTCCTCTGTCAAGCCACTTGCTTCCAGGATGGATTGACATTCATCTTCGAGGCTGTGAGACTTGGCCGTCATGTATGCTAGTGGATCTGTATAGAATTAGTGGGGCTCTCTTAAAGTGCTATTCTGGCACGTACATAGGTCGAGGTCTTTGTACATCTGGATCCGATTGTTGACATCACCGAGGAAGAGAGTATTCTGAAACCAAGAAGAAACATCTCCGCGGTGCTCGGCAATCTTGGCCATGCGCGCAAGCTTGTCTTTGTCGCCAGTACAGAGATAGAGGAAGGAAAGCTTATCAAAGTTGCGCATCTTCTGGTAGGTCATCTCGACGACTTGGTGATTGCCATGCGCCAAGGCTTCGGTTCCTAAGCGTTGCCACAACTTCGGCCTGTCAAGCTGCTTCGCCATCTCTACAGCAACATCCAGATTACCGCACTCGATGGCAAGCTCGAACCTTGTCTGCGGATCCTGAACAAACTGCAGAGCAATTTCCGGGTATCCCTTCTTTTGCAGATACGAGATGATACTCTGACCAACCAGACTGGAGTTCTTGATGATGTTGAGCATTTCATCATAGTTGCGCTTGACGAGAGCCAGCTTGAATCGATACTCCGTGGGGTCAATGGTCATGGTCTTGGGCTTGGCATCGCGGTCTAGGCAGTAGATGGTCTTGCCCTTTACTTTGACCAAGTACACAGTCTGCTCCAGTGTCCGAACAATGCCGTTGTCACTAAAAGTTGTTAGATTTGGACATATTGGAATCTTTGCATCGTAGCTTACCCATTCATGAGTGTATACTTGATGTGGTTAAGAGTCGAGTAAAGGAGTACGCCAGTGTCGTCCCATGTGGCGCTCTTGATGCGGATCGTTTCATGTAGACTGCTGACTTGCTCGAGGGACTTGGTAACAATTGTGACATTGTGCTTTGACAGTAGCGCAGCGTGCAAGCCATCATTCGACCAGACAACGTATTTGACGCCGGATACTGCAAGCTCAGCGAGGTTCTTCTTCTGCTGAATATCATATAGTACCACGTTCGTCGCTGTCAACAAAAGAAGGCAGCCTGTACCGCCATACGTGATGTCCGTGGTGCCGGCCGGAGGCTTGATGGTTTTGGTGGTGGAATTGCTCAAGTCCTTGATGTCGATTTGCTGGCTGGCTTGGTTGAAAACTGCGAATCTGTTGCGCGCTACGAACACAGCTGAATTACCTGGCCCTCTCTTGGAGTCGACCGGTTCCACCGCGCCAGAAGCATCACGTGGCAAATTTATGAGCTCGTATGTACCACCATCCGATGTTGAGGTCACCAGGATTGCTCTTTCAGCGGGATTGTATGCGATTGCTCGTGGCGGTGTCCAAGGAGACCCTAGCTTCTTCAAGGACAGCATTGATGGTGATTCGAGATTTTTCGTGAAGTCATAAGATCGTACGTGCTTCTCCTTCGTGATGTAGAACAGCTGATTCTGATAGACTGCAGAGGCTGGGCGCTCGCGCTCGAGCTTGAAAACCATGACACCATTATCGTGACCAGCAGCGAATAGGTTGATCTCAGGATGAGCTGCGATGACCCAGAAACGGTCGTTCTCTCTCTTGAAAGACTGGACTGAAGTGCGCTTGTTCAGATCCCAAACACGGATTGTCTTGTCCTCGCCAACTGATAATATAAGGTCTTGATGTGGATGGAAGAGGGCTGCAGAAGCATTCTGGAAGTGACCTCGACATGTGTCGACTTCCCAGGCCTTGGTATCTGCAAACAATAATTAGAGCGCGCAGAGTTAGCAGAAACGTGGTATTTACCGCTCATCCTCCATAGTTTCACAAGCCTGTCGTCACCAGCTGAGATAATCAAAGGAAGTGTAGGATGGAATGAGACCCAATTGACACCCCTGTCATGACCTTCCAAGACGAACTTTACCACTGCGTCTGTGTTGCCAAACATGTCTGCTTGGTTCTGATTTTGTCGTGCCATCTGATCCTCAAACGTCATGGATGTAGGGGCCGAGTGCTTCTTACGCAAGCCTGAAATGTCCCAAACTCTTACTGATTGATCCAAAGATGCAGACACCACCAAGTCTTCCTTCGGGTGGAACTGCGCACACATAGTGTAGTGGTTGTGGCCAGTCATGGTACAAACTAGGGTGATGCTGTTAGCCGAGAAACCCGATGGCTCTTCGAATTGGGTTCCGCTTACTGAGCGATCTGTTCTGCCAGTTCCATATTCTGATTGTCTGATCATCGGAGCTGGAAATGATCCATGGTAGTTCGTGATGGAAGAACACCGTGCGCACATAATCAAGATGTCCATTGAGTGTGAATAGACATCTTCGCGACTGATGTGACCAGACCTTGATCTTGTAATCGTCACCACCTGATACGAATAGAGGTTGTGTCTTGTGAAAGTCAATGCCGCGCACAGGTCCATCGTGTTCCTCGAAGCGGTCGATCAACGTGCCCATCCGATAATCCCATAGCTGGATAGTGGAGGAGTGGAGGGCGACAAGGATCCATGGCCTACGACGTCTCTTCAGTATAGCCCTTCTGCTTGAATTCGTTGGAGCCAGGCACGTACCGTTTAGGGTGGAAAGCAATACCTTTCGCGCGGGATGACTTCGATTCGAACTACACATTCTGTGAGCTATGCCTCCTGTGCTGTTGGATGCCACGCTGACCGACCTTCGTGAGCATATGTGGCGTGGAAGTAGACATCTTGCTGAAGTTGGTCGCAGCTCGACCGCAAAGCTAAGAGGGTGTGAAGCGCGAGACGTGTCAACGAGCCCGATTACTACAGGTAGATTGCTGGAAAGAAAACCAAGGGAGCAGCGCTCGACTGCATGAAAGGGCTGCACTTGCAGGGTGGCTTTTGCAAGTTGTCAATGTCGAGTATGGCAAATGTGTTTGTGATGATGTGGTCCTAACTATTTGCTGCTATACAATGTCACTCTGTCACGACCACGACCCCTATTTACAACACTTACCCCACATTCTCTTCGAGTTGCCTCCTCCGAAGGCCTCCTGTCTGCTCTTAAGTCCATGCTCAATCCATTTCCATACAATACACACAGTCAAGCGCAACTTTATTGGCCTCGACTCATAGCTTGGCAGCCGGCCGGAGCAGAGGGATTGACGTCCCGTAGTAGAGAGGAACTCAATCGTTCGACACAGCACAACCGCGCGACTGGTTTTTAGACCTGGGGCACTCTCCCATACTTTATTTGCTGCAACAGTCTCTATGCCCATCAGAACGCTTTGGTTCCATGCGCCGCATCTTTCTTGACGCCAATGCTGGGCTTGCTTAGTAGACAATGACTGGGCACTAGCTGGCGTAGTCGTCAGGAGCGTGCTTACAGCTCCTGATCACCAGCCTTCCATGAACAGAGTTATCAATCAAGCTGGCTGTCCACGGAGTTCTTGTGTAGTTCATCAACCAGACAGAACGATAGGCCTTCAGTATGCCATACGACACAATCTCCGAAAAGCCTCAGGTCCTGACTGGATGATCACTACATGTACTTCTGCCAGATGAAACCACTTCGGTCGAGCATTTCTGGGTAGTCTCCCGATAAAACAACCGTGGGTATAGCACTGGCCAGTGATCAGATTGGCGAGTCCGTAAGAACTTAGCTCGTAATGCTTTGGAAGTTTAGATAGTATAGCAATAATGTATCTGTAAGCATGAAGACAGTAACGAGGGGACATCCAGGGATCATCGTTAATGTAGCCCTGAAGGGCTGAACGTTGGGGCTTTCGCGTGGGCTTCCGCGGCTGCCGTCGGCCGCGTTTCACCATCAGCATCACTACCTACCTCACAAATCGCGTTCCTTTCCACTCTTTTTTTCCTCAGACACCAGCAACCCAGCGTCATCTTCGACCGCTTTCGAAATCTCCTCTTCTTCTTTTCCATCCATATTTTTCCTCCACCATTGTCCCTCTCCACGTAAGGTGCTTTGACTTTCTGACTCCACTGAAACTAACGAGCACTCCAGCAGACACAGATAAACTTTGGACTTGACCTCACACCAGTTTCTCAGCACAATCCACGACTATATAAACACCTTCGAGAAACTCTTCACCTAGACCTACTTTATTCTCCGTGTTGTTTCACCCTTACCTGCACCTGTCAAACCAATCCACCGACTCATCCTCCGTCGACCAGCAACCGCACACGGTCTCGACAGCACGACTCCCAGCTTTACCAGATACGAACCCTCACCTCCAGCTTTCCAAGATGGCACCAGCAGAAGTCAAGTCCCTCGAGGGACGCCTGCTCCTTGTCTCAAATCGTCTCCCCATTACTATCAAACGTTCCGAGGAGGGCGAATATGACTTCTCGATGTCATCGGGAGGTCTCGTCACCGGCTTGAGTGGTCTTTCGAAGTCCACCAAGTTTGAGTGGTATGGCTGGCCTGGTATGGAAATTCCAGAAGATGAAATAGATACACTCAAAAGCCGGCTCAAGGAAGAATATGATGCACATCCGGTTATGCTTGATGATGAGCTTGCAGACAAGCATTACAATGGTTTCTCTAGTACGTCAACATGTCGAGAAATCACTACATGAGGCATCATCTAATAAAGACAATACAGACTCGATCCTGTGGCCACTATTTCACTACCACCCCGGTGAGATCACGTTCGACGAAGAAGCTTGGGAGGCATACAAAACCGCGAATCAGCTTTTCGCACAAGCAATCGCCGATGATGTTCAAGACAATGACATTGTATGGGTTCATGACTACCATCTCATGCTCCTTCCCGCACTACTCCGGGAGGCTATTGGGTCGGCAAGAAAGAACGTGAAGATTGGCTTTTTCTTGCATACTCCATTCCCAAGTAGCGAAATCTACCGCATCCTGCCAGTGAGGAACGAAATTCTTGAAGCCATTCTACACTGCGATCTTGTCGGCTTCCACACCTACGATTATGCAAGACATTTTCTCAGCAGTTGCTCCAGAATCCTGTAAGTGTCCTAGGTCATGTCTTAAAAGCTCTGGCCAGATGCTAACATTCACCCAGTGGCACTCCGACAACGCCAAATGGCGTCGAGTATCGCGGCAGGGCTGTGGCTGTCGGCGCATACCCGATAGGTATCGACCCGGAGAAGTTCGAGGAAGCTATGAAGAAGCCCAAAGTACAAGAACGCATTGCAGCTTTGCAGCGCAAGTTCGAGGGTGTCAAGCTCATGGTCGGTGTCGATCGTCTGGACTACATCAAAGGCGTGCCTCAGAAGCTGCACGCTTTGGAAGTCTTCCTCACCGAGCATCCAGAATGGATCGGCAAGGTCGTTCTTGTTCAAGTCGCTGTTCCCAGTCGGCAAGATGTGGAAGAGTACCAGAATCTTCGTGCTGTGGTAAATGAGCTTGTTGGCAGGATCAATGGAAAGTTTGGTAAGTCATCATACAAGATCATGAGGCTCAATACTGATATCACTGCCAGGCACTATCGAGTTCATGCCAATCCACTTTATGCACAAGTCCGTCGCTTTCGACGAGCTCGTTGCTCTCTACGCTGTCTCCGATGTCTGTCTTGTCTCTTCCACTCGGGATGGAATGAACCTGGTCTCGTTTGAGTACATTGCTTGTCAACAAGAGCGTCATGGCCAACTTGTGCTTTCCGAGTTTGCTGGGGCTGCACAAAGCTTGAATGGCAGTCTGGTGGTCAATCCTTGGAACACTGAAGAGCTTGCTGATGCAATTCACGAATCCGTAACTATGGGTGACGAACAGCGCAAGGTCAACTACGAGAAGTTGCAAAAATATGTCAACAAGTATACTAGGTATGCTAGCCTTTCCCGAACTACCTCTATACTGTGCTAATACACGACCTAGTGCATGGTGGGGCAAGTCCTTCGTCGCGGAGCTCGCGAAGATTTCCGAGCAGGCCGACAAAGCTCCCTCACACAAGATACATATTCGTCCGGCGCCAGAAAGAATGGACTCGTGGGACGTAGGAGCAGACATGGACGTCTGAGACGCAAAAGAATTCTCATGTCTGGAGACGGAGGAGGGGGCTTTGCATCAGGCGTTGACGAGAGATGCTTATACAAGTTAGTAATGGCTTGGTGGCCTGACTTTGGGGGCAATCGCAATGAAAGTAATGAGTGTATGAAGCAGGGATGGAGTTCGCCTTAGGGTGGTTTGCATGTCAAGACTGGCTATCTGCAGTATTGTTGTAGCAGTAGCAGTAGTTGTAGTAGTAATACTATCGGCTTGCTTCGCTGTCATATCCTCCAAATCACCTACTTCTACTTCTACATACAGCAATAGTTGTAGTATCCCCTCAGCACCTGTGTCTCCTTCTTGCACCCCTCCTTACCAGATCTGCGAAGGGATCACCCCACGTTCACGTGTCGGACTTTCAAAGCTCTCTTCGTGGCTCAGGGTTTCCAAGGTAAACAGTGTTAGTGTTTGTCTCCTTACTGTGTCTTCTGGGCAAGCACAAATAAAGCTGGCAACTAACAAGAGTGTCACATTGAAAGCTCGAAGAGAGCATCATCTACCTGATCTCCAGTTCTTCAGCAGTGCTTGACACACCCGCATCCAGCAGATTGTCCCCGCCAGAAAGCTCCACGAACATGAATATGCTCAAGAATGGCAAGTGCTACCTGTCTCACAAGAAACAACAGATTTCCGTCTACTCCATGACGCAAATTCATGCGTAGCGAATCCTTACTGACAAACTCCCAGTCAGCAAGTACCTCTTTGGCGACACTTCCAAAGAAACCATCATAGAAATACCACAAGGCCAACTGTACATCGTCCGCCCAAGATCACCAAAGGGCTATTCGGAGCTCATCTTCAGGGACGCGGCTGCCAGTATCCGCCGCACTGGTCAACAGTTTCAGTACCAACTCACCATACAGCGTGTGTATGAGGAAGGCGAGGAGGAATTACTGGCCGAAGAAGACGACGAAGACGCAGCACTAGACGCCCTTGCCAACAACGAGAAGGATCAGAAGAGCTTCCTGCTCGACGAGTCATTACGTCTGCAGATAGAAAAGAGAGAAGGAGGGGAGAGCGTGTTTGCTTGGCGAGATCTGAGTGGTGACGCAGGAGATCTTTATGAGTTTGTCTGTGATAGCAGCGTGCAGCGCAGTGCAATAGCAAGCTTCCAGATTGCCGCGGTCGATTGTCAATACGAACGAAAGCATAGGCAGAGTGCGCAGCAAGCAAGTGAAGCAGACTTGCAAGAGTTCGAGTTTGAAGACGATCAGCCTATACCGATCGCCACTTCTGCTTCAGTACCCACCATCACAGAAGCAGAAGAAGAGCCAGAAGACGACAACATGGCAAATATTCGCACGAAAAGAACAGCGGCCACGCCCCAGAACAACTCACCCCTGGCTTCAAGAGCAATGACAACAGTTGCTCCACCATCAGTACGACACCCAGAATTGAAGGAACAGCTATGTAGTGAGGTGGCTGAATTGCACCTGTTCGATATCGAGGAGGGAGCTTTCTTGTTACAAGACAAAGAAGTCCATGCCATCGTGTCTGAAATTGGCAGCTGGAACTACTGGCTGCAAATTACCGGCTCGAAGCGTGACTGGCTTGGACACGCCGTGATCGATGACCTCAACCCAGTATTCAACTTTGAGGCGCTTTCCTTCATATTCAACCACTACACACAAGAAGGATCGGTCTATTCATGGCTTCTGCGTTTCCCGAACCAAGAGATCCTGGAAGGCTTCCAGCATGGCATCATGCAAGCTTTGTGGGAGCACAAGAATCAGCTGAAGTGGGCAAAGGCCACAGATCAAGATTACATTATGGAAGCATTTCAGGATATTACTATGGAGGATGCGCCAGATGAGATTGAAGAAGAGGAGGAAGAGCCTGAAGACCAAGAGCCTGATCGAAGGAGTGAGCACTATGACGAGGATGAAGACGAGGATGATGTGGAACTTCAGCAACAAGGTGCCGGGATCAACTCGCAGCTGGCCGTGGGCTACAAGCACGATCGTTCGTTCGTTGTTCGAGGAGGTGCGATTGGAGTGTTCAAGCATACACCAAACAACCGTCTTGAGTTCCAGACCAACATCGCGGAGGTGAAGGGACCCAAAGGCAAGGCCTTCAGTCCAAAGAAGGTCATGCTACATATGGAGGATTCGAACATGATCCTTCAAGATCCAAACCAGGCAAACTCACTCTTTCGCATGGACCTTGAGACTGGTAAGGTCGTTGATGAGTGGAAGGTTCACGACGATATTCCAGTAACGAACTTCGCTGCCGAGTCCAAGTTTGCCCAGATGTCATCGGAGCAGACACTGATCGGGATGTCTGATAATGCCCTGTACCGCATTGACCCACGTCTTGCTGGCGCAAAACTTGTCGATTCGGAGCTCAAACAATACGCCTCCAAGAATCAGTTCTCTGCTGTTGCTACGACAGAAAAGGGTCACATTGCCGTCGCTTCCGACAAGGGCGACATTCGTCTATTCGATCGTCTCGGTATCAACGCCAAGACTCTCATTCCTGCGCTCGGAGATCCCATCATTGGCGTTGACGTCTCTGCGGACGGTCGCTGGGTCCTCGGCACCACGCGTACGTACCTCCTGCTCATCGATGCTCTTCAGAAAGAGGGTAAAGGTGCTGGCAAGCTTGGATTCGAGAAAGCATTCGGCAAGGATTCGAAGCCAAAACCACGTCGCCTGCACCTCAGCCCGGCCCATGTGGCGCAAATGACGCATGAGACTCGCGGCACCGGCCTCAGCTTCACTACAGCACACTTCAATACGGGTGTCGATTCCAATGAAACTACCATAGTCACCTCAACAGGGCCGTTCGTTGTCACATGGAGTATGAAGGAATTGCTCAACGGGATGAAGGACCCATACCGCATCAAGCGATACGCAGCAGAAGTCATGGCGGACAACTTCCGTTATGGCACGGACAAGAACTTGGTCGTTGCGTTGCCCAATGAGGTTGACATGGTGAGGAAGAAGGAGCTGATGCGGCCCACGAGAGAGAGCATCGTTGGTGTGCCAGCGAGTCCAGTGAGAGCACCGAGGACGCCGGCGGGCAAAGGGAGGGCGAGTTATCTGAGGAGGGAAATTGTGGATTCACCGTACTAGAGGTGCTCATAGGTTTGTGCTGTTATGGATGACGTGGTATGGTGGTGTCGCATTGCATGGCGTTGTATATCACTGGCGGGACCGGATTGGGCAAGCATTTACGACAATGGTGCAGGTATGTCTAGTAATGGACATTGCTTACATTGGTAGATAGATATACCCTAATATATGAGTTGTCTCTTTCATCTATATCCACAAGTACGCCTACAGCACATCCAATCTATATTTCTTGTAAACTCGCGAGACAAAGCCTTCTCGCCGCCGTTCCACCAGATTATTATTCCCAGACAGGCTGTCGACCGTCTTGGACATGTAGGCTGAACCCATTCGACGTCGCTCGAAAGGACTCGCTCATCTGGACCCAGCCGCATTAGATAACCGAAGGATGAGGTATAGTCATCTCGACCTCATCACCTTCGTTGGATTTCTGCGCAAGGCAAGTGCATCTGTGACGGTGGTAGGTACTGGGAAAGGCTTAAGGCATGATGACACTACACCGAAGCATGATCGTGGTTACACTGGTAGACATCCCTCACGCAATATTTAAGTCTCTTGGACCTGGCAAGTTTTGAATTCCTTGGATTTACAGATACTTTCACAGCACAGTCCTTTCATCTCTTTTCGTCGTTGCGAAGCGGCTCGCCCCTGCGCCGCTGTCCAATCGTTCCACTTTGTAGTTATTCCCAGGCAGACTATCAATCTTTTTGGACTCTCGATTTGAGCTTTGATGGCCTTGTTTCAGAGGCACTTGTTCAAACAGACTCGCCCACATCAGACTGCCGGATGCTGAGGTGCAATCATTTCGATGTCATCACCTCCTCTCGCTTTGTCTGATTTGATGCCAGTCACCGTCTCAACATGATCGCTGTCCAATTTGGACGTCGTCACGAACATACTCGCCAGTAGACCTATCGCGGCCACTCCAGTAAACATGATCCACATATTACGAATAGCCCAAGCATACGCTTTCTTCACGGCATCCTGCTGTACCGGATCCATGATCTGAGCCACAAGTGCCACGTTCGCTGCAGCCGCATTGCCAGTGAACTCTTCGGCGATACTTGGAGAGAGTCCAACCACTTTCACAAGGTGTTCGGATTGCTGATCCATGCTGTTTTGAAAGACCGTGCCGCCCACGATGACTGAAATGGCGACAAAGAGCACACGGACAAAGTTCAGCGTGGACGTGGCTGTCGCGATATCTTGCTGCTTGACGCTCGTTTGGAGGGCTATCAGTGGCGCCTCGAAGAGCATACCTGAACCTAGGCCGAAGAAGATGGTCAGGCCTATGATCTGGCCTATGGACGAATCCGCCTCGAAAGCAATGAAGCTGCCGGCTCCTGCGGTCAGAAGGGCAGTACCGATCCAGAGGAGCTCTTTGTATCTCCCCGTTTTGTGTATCACCATGCCTGACACAACGCCGGTTAGTGCGGTGGCAACGACAAGGGGGATGAGCAAGACACCCGACATGACAGGACTGCGCTGCTTGGCCGACTGCAGATAGAGCGGCATGTAGTACTCAGCGGGCATTGACCCGTGGACTGCCGCCACTGTCAATACTGCCATGTTCGATTTGTCCTTGAAAAGGGCCAATGGTATGAGGGGTTGCTGCGCGCGCTTCTCACTGTAGATGAAGGCGCCGAGCATGCAGACTCCGACGACGATCAGACATATCACCTTTGCACTTGACCAGGCGTAGACCACGCCTCCAAAGTCGAGCCCAAGCAGCATCATGAGGGTGAAAGCTAGGAAAGTGAGCAAACCCCACCAATCGACGGCGTTTAGCCCGGTTCTGAAGCTGGTCTTTTCATGCTGGACGTCGAGGAAGAGCAGGAGAAGGACGAAAGCGATGGCGCAGAGCGGGAGATTGAGGAAAAAACAATATCTCCACGAGGCTAAGCTGGCGAATATACCGCCGAGAGGAGGTCCGAGGCCGCCTGCAAGCGCCCTATGTAGTCGATGTTAGTAGAAGTCATGTTCATCTTCATCTTCCCGACGTTCAGACATACCAGACACCCTCCGTGAATCCCATCAGTAGACTCCTCTGCCTCATACTGAAGAGATCACTAATGACTACATGCACCAACAGCATCAATCCGCCGGACGCCACTCCCTGCAAGGATCTCCCAAAGATCAGAACCCGCATTTCGCGTGCAGACCCGCACACTGCCGACGCCGTCGCAAACATCGCTATAGCCGCCAGCATAACCATCCTGCGACCCCAGATATCGCTCAACTTCGCCCATATTGGCGCACCGACGGCACTAGCGATGAGGTAGGCGGCTCCGATCCAAATGTAGCCGGTGGCGGAGTGCAGTTCGGAGCAGATTACGGGGGCTGCGGTGGCGACGATGGTGGAGTCGAGAGCCGCTACGAAGAGGGAGAGGAAGAGAGCGAGGAGGATGAGCGTGATTTGGAGCTTGGAACGGGAGTGGGCGGTTGGTGGGGTGGAGGGAGTGGCATGGCTGGTTGCTGGTGGTGGGGGAGTAGGCGGATTGGCTTCGGGAGGCTCACGAGGCGAGAGAATGTGCGCTCCGATGGTGAGACCGGTGTCCAAGGACTTATCATGCGCCTTGGGTTTCATGTTGTAAGTATCAGATCCGTCACTCTGTAGTCACGAAAGAAAAGTCTATGGGAATCGCGTAGAAGCTCGGCTCGGCCTCATTGAGTACTGTATTAGAGGTTCGATATTCCGTGCTTTCACTTCATGGCGCACAACAAGAGAGGAGAGTTCGCCCGCTCATAGCGAGGCAGTATGATATGAGAATAAAGTGTGTGAGTCATCTATCGACTGCCCCCTGAAGTCAGCAGGAGGCTGCCCTGACCTTACTAATTCGGACCATGCCAAGCCATGACAAATACTATTCCTTATCAGGCATATTACGACCCCGCGCCGCAGTTAACAGCATCACGCCGACCACCATCTTCATACTTCTATCCTGCAAGTCCTCTTGTCGTGTCTCCTGTGAAGTGACCTTGTGATAAATACAGTGAGACCCGTGCAGCTACTTCGCCTCCACAAGTATGCCAAAACGTTCGTCTCACCGCGAGAAAGACCTTGTAAAGTTGTACTGTTTGATACTGATATCTACTAACCACAGGTGCCCTTGTATCAATCTCGGTAGACATAGACGCCGTCGCCGGTTGGCTAGGCTCCTATGGCGGAGAGAACAGTACCTCTGACATAAGTCGAGGTATCTTCGCGTATGTCTCTCTCTTCCCTCTCGCCCTTGTCCTTCCCTCTGGCCCTCTGCCCCTTCCCCATTCTAACGCCTCCTCAGCGGCACCATCGGCGTCCGCCGCCTCCTCAAGCTCTTCGCCAAACACTCCATTACCACAACCTGGTTCATCCCTGGCCACTCTCTCGAATCTTTCCCCGAAGAATGTGCCATGATCCGCGACGCCGGGCACGAAATCGGGCTGCACGGGTACAGTCACGAAAATCCGGTCGACATGACGGTGGAGCAGCAGACGAAGATTATGGATAAGACGTATAAGCTGCTGACGGAGTTTTGTGGGGGGAAGCCGCCGAGGGGCATGGTGGCGCCGTGGTGGGAGAGTAGTAAGGAGGGGGCGGAGTTGGTGCTTAAGGTGCGTATAAGTGGTGGGGAAGGGCTTTGAGGAGATTGTGCTAATTGTTGTGAACAGTATGGGCTGGAATATGAGGTCGGTACTGTGGATCTACCGCACTCAGTCCAGGCTGACAAATTATGTACAGCACAACTTCAGCCATCACGACTGCCAAGCGTACTATCTACGCATAGCAGACGAATGGAAGCCAATCGACTACAGCAAAGATCCAGACACGTGGATGACGCCACTGAAGCAAGGGCAAGCTACTGGCCTCGTAGAAATTCCCGCTAGCTGGTATCTTGACGATCTGCCGCCCATGGTTCGTGAGCACTCGTAGCTTGATCTTAGGCATTCCTGACGCGTTTGGTAGATGTTCATCAAGAAAGCACCAAACTCGCACGGTTGGGTTTCGCCGAAAGTGGTGGAAGAGCTCTGGCTAGACCAATTTGACTATTTCTATGAAGAGTAAGCGTCAAGCCAAGAGTCGATTGGAACTAGTACAGCTACTTATCATCATCAGATACGACGACTTCGTCTTCCCAGTCACGTAAGTTTGTCACCTTCACTCTGATAAGAGTTTCTGCTCCCCTTGCCCCATTGTGCTCTCCAATATCTATCTCGAACTAACGCAGCCCGAAAATCCGCAGCATCCACCCCGACGTTGCCGGCCACCCACACGTCCTCAAGATGCTCGATCGTGTCATCGCGCACATTAACAAGCACGAGGGTGTGGAATGGGTCAAGATGGAAGATATTTGTGATGACTTCAAGAAGAAGAATCAGCCGGTTAAGGGCGCACTGTTGCCAGCTGAGAGAGGGCTGGTGCTGAAGGATGCTGGTGAGTCAATCTTGAGTTGCAGTGCAGTGTGATGAGATGAGATCGAATGTGGAGTAGCTAGTGCGATGGTGGCGGGAAGAACGAGCTAATCAGAAATTACAGACTTGAAGCTGAAGACGCAGGAGTGAAGCTTTGATTGACCGGGGTGGATCTAGCGACCTGGCATGACCTGACGTGCGATGTCTCGGGAAGGTGCATGATTTAGCGTCAAGTTGACCGAGATGAAGCTTGTTTTATGTATGTGAGCTCGGACCTCATTCAATATGTCCTTTTTCTTTGTTCTCAAACAGGTTCCACCTGGTCTCAGCCTCAGCTTTTGGTTCGACGACTTTCTTAGCCTTTGTAGGTGGCTTGCAGGTAGTAATTGTCCCCCTCTTCCCACTTCCTCGCTTTCACCTTGGTAAGTGCGATCGTGCATACAGCGTGCATTGGCCAAGCGACCGTTTGCTAGCGCCAGTATGGCCCCTAGTAAGGTGAGACAAACTTATGTTTGTCTTGGGACTGGTCTCCAGCTTGGTCTCACTGCAGCTGAAGTTTGTCATATACTGTCTAGCCAGCGTCCGCTCAAGACTATATACATGTCCAGTTCTGGTCGGTCCGCATTTCTTCTCTTGGAAAATCCAAATTCAGCACGACGAGCACTAACATCGCCGCCACCACTTCCATTCCCACCGCTTCGTTACTCTATCGCTACGACATCCCTGTCTCTTCGTCATCATCTGTTCGGTTACCCAGTATCAAGCGCGGCCCGATTCAAAACAGGAGATCACTGTACAGCATCAGTACGAGAGTAGAGGTTTGATTTGGATCTTCACGGCGCTGTCATAGGGACTATCTAATTGCTGTGATTAGGAACATGACGTGGTCGAGATGGCGGATTCATGCAGTCATCTTGGACGTTATTGACCCATACATCGGCCGCCCGTTCATTGGCTTGATCTGGATGTACATGGACATGATTGAGAAGTGTACTTCTAAGATGCTAGTCGAGCGGGATCTATTGTTCAACACGGCTGCCGTTCTGATTGTCCTCCTGCTACTTGCACTAGCCCTCTTCACTCCACCCTCTATCCTTACACTCTGCAGCAAACTTCTTGAACTAGCAAGCCGGACACAAGTGCCAGCAGGGATGACGTGGCTTAACAACCCTCAGATACACCATGCATTCCAAGTCTTGCTCGACTGCCTTGCAGAGCTTCATCAATTGGTTAACTCTGGTGCAATTACCAAAGGCAAGCAAGTGTCGACTCGAATTCGGATCTTCCACACCTGGTTACTGGTCCTCATATACATACCAGCTGCTTCCTCGGTTCTTGCCGCCTATGATGTATGGTCAGCTTATACAGGCTATTCAGATGAGGTGTTGCAAAAAATCCCCGAAGTCTGGTCTGGAGCGCCGAAACTGTCTCACAAATTGCTTGTTTACTACATCCAACGCACAGTATGTTACTGCTTCGTTGCTGGAATCTGGATCACCCTGGTATTCAGCGCGGTACTGATCCTGAATGTCATATGGGTCGTCCTTCTTCGAGAGCTAACCTTCCGACTGTGGGAGTACGTTCTCATACTTCGTCGCAGTCAGCGGTGCGGCGCAGCAATACAATGGCTACGGAACACACGAATTGCTCATCCTTGCGAACAGCTCAATGCCCGCATGCTCACTCTCTGTATCGAGCTAGAGGATGGGGTGGATACTGACGGATACCCATTGTCCAAAACAGGTCGACTTCGACGCTCCTGGACACTGTATGTTATCATGGTGCTGCTCTGCGCTCCGTTTGTGGGCCCGATTTTCAGTTGTATGTTCTACATGCTCCTTCCGCAGAGCTACTACGATGTTCACATGAGCCATATGCCAAACTTCCTACTCAGACCGCTTGTTGACAATGTGAAGTTCATGATTTCACTTACATTAATTTCGGAAATCCTGGTCTGCCTGACATTCAGCACGATCTTTGGGTGGAACTGGTTCTCCGATATCATTCTCAAAACTTCTCGCAGCTTCCGTCAAAAACTCGCAAGCAGCCTTCACTCGGAATGTACGCACGTCAGCACTGATTCCCAGCAATGCCAACCTGAGTGTGAGACCCTGCGACAGAAAGCCGCCGAACGCACATGTAAGATGTGCTACACCGCCGACTTGGACAGCATCGTTCTCAGTTGTGGTCATATTGACCTCTGCGGCGGTTGCGTCGAGAAGATGCTGCGACGTGAACCGGCCACTTTGGGAGAATGTCCAGAGTACGAGACCAGATGTCACTTGTACGGTACAGTGCACACACATTGTTTGATTTGCCGGAGCGGGGGTGAGCGCCGCAGGGTGTTCTTCGCCTAACATCTCTGTCATCGATCGCAAGGTATGTCACGGCGAAATCTGGCGACTTGAATAGCAATTTGACAAAGGCAGGAGAACACCAATGAGCAGTTACAACCACCATCACGCAGTTAGGGGCCGCCACCATGATCGTCATCGCAGCAACAGCAAGAAGAGACCATGCGTGACGACGCTGAAGCAGGTCGTGCAGCACTCAACTGACGATATCAGCACATGTATCAATCATTCTGCAACCTGCGATACAATATCCTTGGGAGCGGCATTAGTGGAACTAGATTTGCAGCGCAATTTGGAAAGTGGAATGAAACTGTCGATGAGCTGAATGCAACGACATGAAGGCATGATTTTGCGGCAGGCACAAGCTGGGCTCAACTAGACGGAGGACCTCAGCTGTATTTAACATCATTACAAATTCATTACATCAGTCGCGTCGAGCGCGTGTGCCAGTTTCACCACTTCTTTCGACAACTCTCACGTCTTTCATATCTTCCACGTCTTTCACATCTTCCACGTCTTTCACATCTTTCACATCTTTCACGTCTTTCACATCTTTCACATCTTTCACATCTTTCACGTCTTTCTTCACGTTCATCACATCAATCACGTCTCGATGATATCTGCCATCACGTCAACAAATCAATTATCAGTACAGCAAGCTCAAAGACGCTTCGACTACTCGTCTCAGACCTCGTCTACCTGTCCGCTGGCATCGCCATAGCCTTGAAGGCGTGGCTGCCAAGCTCAAACATTGCACTCAAATCACTCGTATTCCTCACCTATACCCTCGCGGTTGTCAATGTGCTTCTGGCATTCTGCGAACTGTGTGTCAGTCTTTTCAGACTAGGTCGTCAGCTCCACATCACACGCATAACCCAAAGACTGGTGGAATGGTACCCATTCGCACTCCTCATGCAGCCAATTCTAGTCATCGCAGATCTCTGCGTATTCTGGACATTCGAATCAACCGAGTCCAGAAAGCACAGATTCATGATGAACTACAATTACTACGGACGGTCCGGCGGGGGCGGTGACTCTGCATACTTCCGTGATTATATCTTTGCCTTTGTCGATTAATGACGTTGATGGCAGCATTGGTCAGCCTATTATTCGTCACGATACTTGCTATACTCTGGATCTGGAAAATCATTGTCTGTACATTCGACGCTTTCTGCGATCTGATCAAAACCCACCTCCACCTGATCAGTTCCATCAGCAGTACCAAGCCTGCCCAAACGCAACAACAAGCACAGAAGATACCGAGAGAAACTGTCGACGAACGATGTTGTAAGCTCTGCTACAACAACGATGCCAACAGCATTGTGCTCAATTGTGGCCACGTCGACCTCTGCGTCGCATGTGTGAATAGTCTCGCGGCACGAGCTCCAAGGGAGTGTCCGGAGTTTGAGAGGCAGTGTTGGCTCCAAGGCTTTGCACATGTGCACTGTCTCATTTGCAGAGGTGGAGGGGAGCGTCGGAAAGTCTTCTTCGCGTGATGTGTGAGATGGCGAGCTTAGACCTGCTGTACTCTACGTCGTTCAACCACAGCAAGTCCAAGAAAAGATGAGGTGACATTGATGATGTGGCTTTGAACGGGTCTGTATTCGGAGAAGGCACACTTTGAGGAGGCGGACATCTTGAACTTGGGTTGGCAGGGAAATATAAGGTTGAGCGAGGCCTCCCGTGTGTTCGAGGTTCACGGCAAGTACGTTTAGACATTATGCTGGTGGTTGCTGATGGAGTGAAGTCAAACGGGACGTGCTCAAGTGTTTGAGGTGGAATGCGGGGTCGTGATGTATTTGTCATCACATATCAGTCAGATCTATAGTCTGAAACACA
>Ga0268246_10000415_pt1 | contig 18806 bp, 15 predicted proteins | sample AgamicOrSfe_FD_200242 | JGI IMG/M metagenome (GOLD analysis project Ga0268246, IMG submission 200242) | Agave microbial communities from Guanajuato, Mexico - Or.Sf.e (v2) (version 2) | ecosystem: Host-associated > Plants > Phyllosphere > Phylloplane/Leaf | place: Guanajuato, Mexico | collected...
CGGGAGGCAAAGTCGATGCACAAGAATGAGAAGAAATGAATATCAGGGAAATGGAAAGAATACAATGCTTTACCCTACCGGAAGTGGTGCCTAAGCAGTAGGCTTTAGAAGCGTCTGGTACCTGGGGTCAATGCAGATCGAAGTCAGTCATGGTCGTCGTAATCCTTCTCAGTTCTTCGCCTCAGGAATCATTGGCGATCTTCCGACTTCCGATCTCAAAAGATCCGGAGATGCCAAGCTTTCGGTTCGGGCTGCACGGCCCGCAGAGCCTCATCTTTGTGCCTGCTGCATGCGGTCAGGTCAGATTAAGTCATTTCAGGGTCCAGAGTTCAATTCGCGGAAGGACAATTGACGACAGCCCAAGGTAAGCTCCTGAACTGACTCTGAATTTGTACCTCAATAATAATACTTCTTAGCACCGTCGGCTCAGCATTCTATACTATTGGCCTTGGCTGGACAAGTCCAATCGCTGCCACAATGCAGATATAACGATTCTGGAGATCTTTTATACCAATCTATTCGCCAGCCCATGGCTCCCTCCAATGGTCGTGTCATGGGCCAATTACCACCACGCGATTCGCTCGAATTAGCCTCTCTTGCTTCTTCCGATCACAGCGGCCGCGCTTCTCTCGAGTCTTCGGAGCCAGGTCCACCGTCTTCTAGGAAGCTATCCGCCGAAGAGCAATTACCGCGTCCTGGCAGTCGTAGGGCGCCTGCTGACCGCCGATCATACTCGGTTTCTTCGGCCTTTGACTTTGCGCCAACCCTCTTTCCACTATCACAGTCCGGCTCTGGCTACGTACCCCTCGGCACACCGAATGCGCCCAACTATGAAGGAGCTGGCGGGAGTCTGGAGAAACAAAAGAGCTTGACATTTCTGAACGGCCTGTCGCTGATTGTTGGTCTGATCATCGGGTCTGGCATCTTCTCCTCGCCGGCGCGGGTCAACATCAATGCTGGCTCACCAGGTGCTGCTTTGATCGTCTGGGTCGTTGCAGGCATGCTAGCGTGGACTGGCGCTGCGAGTTACGCTGAGTTGGGCGGAGCCATACCTTTGAACGGAGGACCACAGGTCTACCTGAGCAAAATCTATGGCGAGTGGGCCGGTTTCCTTTTCACTTGGGTCGCCGTCACGGTGCTCAAACCCGGCTCGGCTGCCATAATCGCCATCATCTTCGGAGAGTACACGGTAGAAGCCATCACCGGGACGAATGCATCACAAATCAATCCCTGGATCAGCAAAGCGGTCGCATTCATGGGCTTGTTCATGGCCACCTTCTTGAATTGCATATCTACCAAGATGGGAACCAGGAGCACTGACGCGCTCATGTTTTTGAAATTTCTCGCTCTACTTGGAGTCGCTGTAATGGGCATTGTGGTGGCCGTGACTGGTTGGACTGCTTCCGGGACTGCGAGCGATGAGTGGAAAACACTTAGCTGGTTTGAGGGCACGAGTACGAGTGCAACCAACTGGGCCGTTGCTCTCTACGCCGGGCTGTGGGCATACGATGGCTGGGACAACACGAACTATGTCACTGGAGAATTCATCAATCCTCGAAGAGATCTCCCACGGGCCATCCATTCGGCACTTTCGGTCGTCGTCGCTGCTTATATATTCGCTAATGTTTCGTACTTTCTGGTTCTGCCCCGCGCAACCATCAACTCGTCTAATACTGTTGCAGTGGCTTTCGGTCGTACCGTGTTTGGTTCGGTCGGAGCCTTTGTCCTTGCGCTGGTAGTTGCCGGATCTTGCTTTGGAAGTCTGAACGCCACGACATTCACATCCGGCCGTTTGGTGTATGCCGCCGGAAAAGAAGGATATCTACCCGAGATGTTTGGACGCTTGGGATTGAGCAAGGACGCTGCAGTTCGACTGCCGATGCGGTCCTCGCGGCACTCGAAGCTCATACGACTGATCGCAGATGACACCGGCTTCTTCTACACTCCGATCTTTGCCATGATCCTCAATGCCACCATTACTCTGGCCTACATTATCGTTGGAGATTTTGGTACATTGACGACATTCTATGGCGTCGCTGGATACACCTTCTATTTCGCTACCGTTCTTGGTCTGATCGTCTTACGAGTGAGGGAGCCAGATTTGGATCGACCATATAAATGCTGGATAACAACACCGATCATATTCTGCTGCATTAGCTTGTTTCTGCTGAGCCGTGCAGTCTTCGCCGAACCATTGCAAACCTTGATTGTGGTTGGGTTTATTCTGGCAGGGTTTCCTCTGTACTGGTGGAGAGTAGGCTCCCGAGGCAAGGGGAAACAAAGAGCTCAGGAGACGGATTGGAAATTCTGGCGGCGATGGGGACGGTCGTAATAAGTAGTCCATAAAACCTGAAGTAAAACAAAAGAAACATCCAGCCCAGCCCTTCCCGATCAATCGTCGTAGCTCTTTACGAGCAGGATCTAAGATCGAGTCGAGACTCGGTAGATTCCGTGAGTCACGGTACCGTACGGCCGAGAAGGAACAATTGAGTAAATGCTGAATATAAGGGATGATCAGCAGCTGCAATCAGAGGACGAATGACACGACAAGATCCGAATTTGTGCATTGAGAACTCCGACCAGCAGCCTTGTTCCACTGTGTTTGTCCCGCAAGACCGTACACATGACCTTTGGTAGCTTCGAGAATAATCCTCGACGAGGCTGATGTTGAGGGTGGTACCTGGTCCGCGATCAGGGTGACGTACCCAGTAGTAAGACCTCACGACAAGGGCACTGGATAAGATAGTAGGGCTACAGGGCTGATATACCACACTTTCATTCGTAGCTTGTTTCAGAATTGGTTGGAGCTGATATTTAATTACCAGCCGGGTGATCACGAGAGTATACCTCATGCCTTTTTGAGGAGAGTGGTAAAATGCGGTGGAGGAGGTCCATCAACAGGAATCTGCAGCTCCGGGTCCGCCTTCTGGTGGTACTTTTGATACGCCGGACGCTCCGTCACGCGCTTTATCCACGCCAATATGTTCGGATAGGCACTAAGGTCGGTCGAGATAAAGTACCTCCCCGTCGTCAAGGGGAAAATGGTCATGATGTCGGCGGCCGTGAACTCTTCGCCGGCGAGGTACTTGTTGTCCTTGAGACGGTCGTCAACTTGGCGGGTCAGGTTATCGGCCCTGCCGACGTAGAACTTGTACATGTCTGATTCTGGATCACCTTTGACTGATTTCATGGCGAGGAGGCGCATCAGCCCTGGCAAAAGGGAGCCATTTGCGTAGTGGAACCAGTAGAGGTAGTCGGCATAATTTTTGTGTCCTGGTGGAATTGCCAATCGACCGTTACCGTACATGTTGATGATGTACTCGACAATAGCTGCGGTCTCGGCTAGGGTCAGATCACCATCCTGAATGATTGGAGCAGCGCCGATAGGATGCAGCTCCTTGATCGATTGAGGCGATAAGACTGGATCGCGCTTGTGTATCTTGAGCTCGTAAGGGATACCGAGCTCTTCGCAGAGAAAGACCACACGGTCCGACTGAGACACTTGAAGATGATGTACGGTGAGCATTGTTGCGAGAAGGTATGGATGGCTCAGCAGAAGATATGTTACGGGCTCGAAAGATAGAATGACATGGTATTGTCAGGTTTATATAGCCTCGGCTTTGTATGCCTATGACGCTGTTCAAGTCATAGATGAACGTCCGACTCATGCCTAGAATATGTTTCCAGCCATATCAGAAGATGTATTTCACCCGGGCACCGTATCTTTTTCTGCGACTGTGTCTTTGGAACATGTTTGCAAATACAAAAACTCGACAGTGCCCAAGACCTGCGGTATTTCCACGCTGTAGGTGACATTGTTAACGGGAACACACAGTCATGGGTCTATCAGATCACCTTGAGTGATAAGATGCGACTACCACACTTATGCGTATAACTCGATGTTGTCTGGAGGATGCGATACATGTATTGTCACATTTAGGTGGCAGCAACAGGTCAGCCTTGTCCCTGTCGACCGGGCGATGGCCTTAGAGTGTACGCCGCCGTGCATGTACTGTACAATCTACAGGTACACAGCACGTGGGGATCGTACCAAATGACGTTCACATGCTACCGACCGTTGTACCGTGAGCTATGCTGCATGCTGCAGGTATCCTCCCCGATATGTGACAACCACCACGTTGGACACAATGTACAATCCTTTCGAACGATAAGGTATGACTCAGATCTGCCTTTGCATACAGCCACTGTCGCAACGGCCGTAGAGCACACTCGAAGTATCTGAACACAATGTCCTCGAGTGAGAATCAGGCAAGGCAGAGGATTGAGAAGAACAGGAAGAACAAGAGCGAGGCGTAGCGGACCTCGATGCCGACCATGGAGCCACGCTAACCCGATTGGGCAAGGTCGATTTCTAAACATGGGAACATGTCAACAGTCCATCCGTCTCTACTACCAACACTTCATGTACTCTCATCGACTACGTACTGCTACCAGGCCATTTTTGGGTCACACTGCTCTCATCTCTATCATTCGTCCTTTTCACTACTAGGCCTTCTATTTTCTTCTTTATAACGCAGCCCTGCATCTTCTAGGGCTGAAGAACACGAAGAAGACTTCCCGATTGCCTGGACGAACGCCTATCACCGGGACACAGCTGCAAGGTACTCTCAAGTGCTGCTCTGATACACTTTCTCGCTGCCTGTCCGTCTCTACCCACCGTACTGCCTGCCCTATTCTCGTTCACGATCGAGGCTGACTCAGGTGAACTATTTTCGACTTGGTCGTCCCTGTTCCGTCTTTCTGGTCGAAACGTCTGCTTGTATATCCGCACTAGTCACAGGCTGAGCCTCAGGTGTCCGTCTCATGGCCCAGTAGTATTCAACAGAGCCACTTTAGATGGTCGGCCAACTCTGATACCAAGGTGCTGGAGGTATGACTGTATCGACAAGGTTTGGTGAGGTACCTTAGCCTCCATGGCTTTAGCTGTGCTATGGCATATGTCTGCCTGACACTGCCGCCTGGCTTGCGGTGTCCTTTCTGGTTGTCCCAGTGGCTGAGGCATTTGCGAAGAGTATATATCTGGCATACCTGATTGCCTGAGGTCCGTCTTGTCACTCATCCAGCATCGAACAACACATTATCCTCGAGTCCATTCTCATATAGAACACACTGCCTCCTGTTACGTTCCCTCTCTCATATCACACAACCACAATATATATATATATACACATATAGAGTCGACTTCCTCACGTCAAATCTACTATCAGAACCCCACCTCCACCTACAAACCCCCAACGCAATCGCAATGGGTCGCGGCGGCTACAACAACGTCTTCACTTCCGCCATCAAGGCCGACGACGAAGGCCGTGGTGGGTACAACAGCCCCGTCAACTTTCGCGACGACGAAGGCCGTGGTGGCTACAACAGCCCGGTCAACTTCCGAGACGACGAGGGTAGAGGCGGCTACAACGGTCCACTGAACCTCAAGGACGAGGGTCGAGGAGACTATAACCGCTCCACCGACAATGAAGGCCGTGGTGGCTACAACTAGCTCCACAAGCTCCGTTCTTCGATATCTTCTCATATATCGGAGATACTCTTGACTCGAGCTGGTCTCGGATCTTCATGTGGTCTCATTTTATGGTCTTGGTTCGTGGAGCGTTTAGCGGCAGCACATTGGGAGGACTGGTTCACGATATGATTTGGAAGGATGATGTAGCACCATGTTTCTTCTGGGCGTAGCGATAGGATGCTGTTTTTCATTGTTGGATATTTTGACATGGTCCGTCGTTCCGGGTACTCTGAGCAGCATAGCGGTGGAACGTTCTTTTTGATCTCACTGTACTCCCTTTGTCACATCCAGCATTCGTACATAGATATATCGCCCTGGAGGCGCATATAACAAGAGAACTAGCACATTCCAATGACTTTGATCACCATTGAGCCTTCTCATTTCCCTACGCAGAACTTCTCAAATACGACGCCGAGCACTTCTTCGACGTCTCCTGCTTCGCCTCGACCAGTGATCCTGCCTAGACAATCGGCTGCGCTGCGTAAGAACTCGGCTGCGAGCACGATGTCGACTTCAGACTCTGAATCCGCCAAAGCGTCCTCGGCTGAGCCACCGCTGGCTTCGCGTAAGAATAGATCAAGGTGGACAACGCATTCATCCAGCAACAAGCGATGCCGTTCAGTAGCACCCAGACTCTCCTGCCAAACCGAAGAATCGTCTTCACCCTGCGTCAAAGCCTTGGTCATCTCCTCGAATTTGGATATCATGCCGGTCATCAAAGACTGAATGCCGCCAGCGTCTGGAACAGATGCACTGCTTTGCTCGGCTGCTCGACACGAAACCGCATGTATCATGTTTCTGTTGACGCCGGGCATAGCGGAACAAACAGAATCGATCATTTCCGGGTCCGTCAATTCAGCAGACTTCTGATCGACCTTGTTGATGACCACGACGACGTTCGACTTTTCCACTGCCAAAGCTTTCGCTGTTGACAGTACTTCCGGGTCGAAGTTGAGTGAATGTGCACCGTCACCAGTCGGCTCGAACGACAGGACCACGACTACCACATCACTTTCGGCTGCTCGTTGTTTGGCTCTTCTCATACCCTCATGTTCAATCTTGCTAATAGCATCCTCGAGTACTTTCGTCGCCTCTGACCCGCTGATCTCTTGAGCTTTCCTTAGACCAGCAGTGTCCCCCAGCCGACAGAGGTATCCACCAAGATCGATGCCAACTTCAACCACATCTCGGGTCGTACCAGCCTCTTGACTGACAATTGCTGCCTCTCGACCGACAATTTGGTTCAGTAAGCTGCTCTTCCCTGCATTCGGTGCACCAAGCAAGCTAATGCTGATACCATTCCTCAGAAGTTCGCCTCGGACGGCGTTTTGTCGATGCGCGTCGAGTGTATACTTCAAGGCTTGAACCTGTTTAGCCACGTTGGACATGAGCTCAAGCGGTGATTCATCAAAATGCTGGTCTTCAGAAAAGTCGATCAAGGCTTCGAGCTCTCCACGAGCGTAAAGCAGCTGTGATCGCCATGTTTCGTATTGCCGGCTGAGTCGATCAGTGGTCCTTCTGACGGATAGACGCCGCTGCTGCTCGGTGGTAGCTGCCAGCGTGTCACCCAAAGCCTCTACTTGTGTCAGGTCAAGCCGGTCGTTCATGAAAGCGCGCCGAGTGAACTCTCCTGCTTCGGCATAGCGTATCGCACCGACTCTTGGCACACATTTCGGTATGGCTGCCAGCACGGCTTTCACGATGGCCGATCCACCATGAACATGAAGCTCGAGCACATCCTCTCCGGTGACGGTTCGTGGAGCCGGAAAGTAAAGGATTAATGCACTCGAATCGAGAACAGTATCTAGTAAAGGCGGTTTGCCAGGCTCATACAGACTTCGGACAGTCGCGTACCGCGGCCGAGGCACCTTTGTCGAGGGACAGAGCGCTTTAAAGATCTCGATACATGCCGGACCAGAGACTCGAATTACGGCGATGGCGGCTCTACCGGGCGCCGTAGACAAAGCGAATATTGTGCTACCAACTACTTGGCTGTCCAAAGGTTGTTTCGCATGCGTTGATGCGGCTCTAGCTGGGCGAATCTGCAGTGAGCGTGACCGCTGGGCTATGTGTTGGGGTAGTGTGACATGATGCGATTGCCGAGCTGAGGCGCGGTAGCTATTGATAGCCCACCTTGTGATCGTCGAAATCAGACGGTGTGCACGAGATGAAGGTTGGAGGACACGCATGCGCAAAGATGGATGCGACAATAATGTAAAGACAGGAAGTCGAAAAGTGCCATGGTGACTTCTCAAAAAGTCGCTGGACTCGCCGAGAGATTTGGAGAAAGCGGAAGTGTTCCGCGTTGGGGAAACCATGAATCGCAAAGATTGGAAAATCATAGCGGATGACAACGTATGAGTGAACGAATCATTTAACACAATGTTTGAGCTTCCGGGGGCAAAGAGGTAAGATAGAAGTAACGGTAGGGTATTGGACTCGATACTAAGACCTTAACAGAGTACGGCGATCAGAACTACAAGCCAGGGACTCATCCCGAGAGTCCTCAATAGACCTTGACGCGACTGAACGGCTACGGAGCGGGGATTTCTTCACGATAGAGACAGTGGTAGATGGCAAGGACGCACCGGTGCAAGCACGAGCAGAGATTGATGATGAGGAGCCTCAAGATGAGGAGATAGCATTCAGGCTATTTGCGCCAACCAAGGCCGACGGAGCACGACAAGATGCACAGGTGATCCGTCTACGATCACCTACACCAGAAGAACGAGACCCAGGTTTCATCAGCTCACGACGGTCGGATACATACTACTTCACTGGGCTCCCAACAGAACAACTCCAACAAGAGTACGATATTGCTGCAGTGGCGGGAGATGATGTCAAGTCACAAGCAAAGACATGCTGGCCAGGGAGCGCATATACCTGGAAGACGATAACGATCCCTCCTTCGCAAGCCAGACAGGTCCTTGTCAATGCGAACCAATTTGCGAAGCTCGTCCCACAAGACGACGTCAAGAAGCAAACGCGACTCGGGAAAAAAGGACGTATCAAAAAGCGGCAGAAGATGGCTCTTCGGGCCTCGAAAAAAGAGGAGGAAGCGAAAGCGAAAGAGGCGAAAGAGCTTGCCGAGCGGGAGAAGAGAGCTAGGAGGAATCGAGAAAAGAAGTTCAAGAAACGAGCAAGAGACAAGGCAAAGAAGTCGGCGACGGGGACAGCAGAAGGCAAGGATGATGCTGAGGATGCAGAGGGAGATGATGGAGAATCATCAGACGAGTGAGATGGTTACCGTAAACGAATGTCACGATCAGTGCCAGTAGATGGGACGATACTCATGTTCCCGCACATTAATATTGGCGTCCATTGTGCCATTGCCAATGCCCTTTCGATAACACGATCCGGGCCATTTGGCGCTGGGCAGCGACTTATGGCCGAGGTGCGAGATTTGAGACATTCTCGAGCTCATACCATATACATATATGGACGGTAGTCCGACGCGTTCGCGCGACCATCGGAAGCGAGACGCAGAAATCCCGGCCGAGATACGGCAATGTGTGCGCCCGAGTGTCGGTACCCCACTCTGCCAATAAAGCCACAACGTTTGGAGAAGAAGCATTGATGTTCTAGATGTCATGCAAAACGCGAGTGTGGTGTCTCCATGCTTCAAGCGTAAAAGAAACCAGAGGTCAGTACATGTAGTATCGTACTATAGTAGGTAAGAAGACTGCATACCTTCTGCAGGGGTTCAGTCTTTCTCCAGATCATGTAGATGTGGAAGGAGCGACTGCCGCATCGCATCGCATCGCGTTGCATTCTGTCCCGCCGCAAACTCAATGCTTACCTTAAACCCCGCATCTAAAGTCGAGTCCGGCAGGCGACAGGAGCCTGGAGACATCCGAAGCATCGCAGTTCAACCTTGTTGGTCACGAGATCATCCCGATGAAGCTTATCCAGATATCAATTACATGGACGACTGCGACACAAATTCACGACGAGAGACATTGATACAGCACGACTCCTGACATTACAGGTATTGTCAAGAATGACAGCTCCAAACAGCAGGAGCTTTGGCCAATGTCTGACGTAGCATTGTTGCTCCACCAAGCAATTCCAGACATTGAAACAGTGCACTGAGCTGCTTCCGGCTTGTTAAACATTGTTACATGGACCACATTTGCCAGAAACAACAGCGATGAAAGTCAAGGTTGCGGATGTCAACCACGATCAGCATTGTATTCTACCGGAATAAACTATCGCATGGCCTCTCGAATCATCTGACAGTTGTAAAACTGTGTATAGCGGACTCGGGGGCCATGACATTCTCCTTAGCTGCTCGCTTCATCATATTAATATTTCATCATGTTGTTGTCACGGTAGCATCGTGCCTACAGAGTTGACGTTCCATCGTGCCTGCCATCCAATGCGTTGTTTCAACTGCTGTAGACCGGCTTCCAGAACAGGTGTGCCTTTCCCGCGTGCAATTTGTGTTCATCGAGGAAGGTTGCCTGAGCTGAGCGCGTTCAACTTCAGCTTCAATTCTCGACCGAGTTATCCCCCGAGTCGACCCCACATCCGACTAAGCTCGTACCTCTCCTGGGACTGGAATTCCTGGATCGGCTGGAAGCTCGAGGCGTTTTGTCTCCAACAGCTGGAATCTGGAGCTGCCCAGTGCAATTGGAGCTGTTACGGTTACGTTGTTGCTCCGCAGCTCCGTTCTAGCAGTTTGACTTGCTGGTTCGGGCTAGCAGTAGCAGCACCTGCCGTCTCCGCTCCGCTAACGAACATGTAATCATGGGAAATAATGTCAGATCCCGTCATATCTGTACTGCAGGTCTCATACCAGACAGCGAAGGCAGCCTCCCCGGAGCTAAAGCTAGGCACTCCTGAAGCAGTATATTACCCTCGACTGCCGTCTCCCAGTCACTTCCTCTTTTCTCTCACCCACTCCATTGATACCCCTTCCTCTCCTCTCTACTCAATACAAAATGGTTTTCGCACGTGTCGCTTCTCGCTCGGCCGCAGCCTCTCTGCGTGCCTCTCGCGCCGCCCCTCTCAGCAATGCTTTCCGTGCATCCGGCGGTGTCAGAGCTCTCTCTGCGTCCGCTACCCAGCAGGGTAAGGTCCTGATGGTCCTCTACGACGTGAGTATATCAATTGAAGCATTATGAATCCAATTGCATTTCTAACAAGTTCCACAGGGTTTCGAGCACGCCAAAGACGAGCCAAGACTCCTCGGTACCACCGAGAACAAGCTTGGTCTCGAGCAATGGATCAAGGAGAAGGGCCACGAGCTTGTTGTTACCTCTGACAAGGAGGGCGAGAACTCCACCTTTGACCAGCACATCCCAGACGCCGAGGTCATCATCACCACCCCGTAAGAACTGCCAATTGCGAGCTCTCAGCTTGCTTCATAGCTTCAACAACGTTCCTGACACCCTCCAGATTCCACCCAGGTTACCTCACCGCTGAGCGTCTGGCCAAGGCCAAGAAGCTCAAGATCGCCGTCACTGCCGGTATTGGTTCCGACCACGTCGACCTCAACGCTGCCAACAAGACCAACGGCGGTATCACCGTCGCCGAGGTCACTGGATCCAACGTCGTCTCCGTCGCTGAGCACGTCGTCATGACCATCCTCACCCTCGTCCGCAACTTTGTCCCAGCCCACGACCAGATCCGCAACGGTGACTGGAACGTCGCCGCTGTCGCCAAGAACGAGTACGACCTCGAGAACAAGGTCGTCGGTACCGTCGCTGTCGGTCGTATTGGTGAGCGTGTCCTCCGCAGATTGAAGCCATTCGACTGCAAGGAGCTCCTCTACTACGACTACCAGCCACTCGACCCAAAGGTTGAGAAGGAGATTGGATGCCGCCGTGTCGACAAGCTCGAGGACATGCTCGCCCAGTGCGACGTTGTCACCATCAACTGCCCTCTCCACGAGAAGACCAAGGGCATGTTCAACAAGGAGCTCCTCTCCAAGATGAAGAAGGGTTCATGGCTCGTCAACACCGCTCGCGGTGCCATTGTCGTCAAGGAGGATGTCGCCGAGGCCCTCAAGTCCGGCCAGCTCCGTGGATACGGTGGTGACGTCTGGGCCCCACAGCCAGCACCAAAGGACCACCCACTCCGTTACGCCGAGTACCCATGGGGTGGTGGAAACGCCATGGTTCCTCACATGTCCGGTACCTCGATCGACGCTCAGATTCGTTACGCCAACGGTACCAAGAACATCCTCGAGAGCTACTGGTCCGGCAAGCACGACTACAGGCCTGAGGACCTTATTGTCATCGGTGGTGACTACGCCACCAAGGCTTACGGTATGAGAGAGGGCAAGAAGCACGCCAACGCATAGACTACCCATAGTGTTTATGTAGAGTTGCTGTCATGAATCTATGAAAGATTGAACAAATACTTTTTGTCAAACGTGTTGTTCTGAACCATCCTCGTCGTATCTACAAAAATCAAGAAACTACTCCTTCGTTGGTATCGCTACTAATATACAGTTCGACGTCGTTTAGGTTGGGTTGCAGACACATAGCGTTGTCCAGTTTCTGACTTCTCATCAATCCCTGTATAGTGCTCCGAACCTCTGACAGATCTCCTCCATCCGGCTCTTGACCATGATCATCCAAATCTCCCTCCTCCACCTGCACCAGGTGATGCACTTCTTGCAGAACCATATAACCTGGCCTTGAGTCTCTCTTGCGCCGTTCCACCTCCACTCGTCGTGCTTCCACTACTCGGCGGCGGACTTGGATCTGAGTATTGCTGTCTTTGTGTCTGATAGCTGCCCGCTCGCTGACTCGGTAATGGTCGAGCCTGAACCGGCTCATACGCTTGTTGCTGCTGTGGTTGATGTCCACCCGGCGGTCTCTGACCCGGCTGTCGTCTCAGACTCGTCGGTTGTGATGCTGTGTTGTTTCTGGGCGCGTTGTCCCAAAGGTCACTGAGGCCACCGCTAGGTCTACTGTTGTTGATGTTTGGGCTCGGTTGTGTAGGTGCTGCGGAAGACTGCCATATCGACTGGTACGAGGATTGTGCTGGTGCAGCTTGTTGTGCTTTTCTTGGATCAGGCGGTAGCCATTGTGGTAGTGAGCGTCCCTTTTCGGTGTAGTATGCTCGCAATACGCGTGACACGTGGGAGTCGTCTTCCGTGTCACCGTCGGCTTCGTCTGACAGGAGATTCCGCCGGAGGGAGTTGTATCGTGATGTTGTGTTTGTGAGGAGGTTTGATAGGTAGCCGGACATGTTGACGGTCGAGGCCTCGGTTCAAGTCGAGAGGACAGAGGGTGAATCTGTTCTGCTTGGTAATACGGCAACTTGAAGTTAGTCTGCTGGAAGTGGTGCAATGATCACGAACCTATGGCTGTAGGTGGGGTGATAGCATCCTTGGCGGCGTTTCAGGATGGCTTCATGTTCACTTCATCACAATACTAACGCTCAAGTTGTCTTTCACTATCCAGCACACCATTCTTCGGTCGATTTTGGGCCTTCATTGAGACTTCGAATGTAGTCGCAGAATCATAAGCACGTATTCGACTCGCCGCACCGCTCGAGTCTGTACAGTCTGTAATAAAACATCACGTAGTTGCACACAAGTACGAATATTGTGCTGCCCGAATCACAGTCGGATCTCGAACAACATAATGATTGGACCAGACAATTACACAATCATGTTACACCAATCTCGTCGCCTGATTGTATGTAAACGCCGCTGTCGACCGGCTAGGAACAGCAATGCTACTTGTGACACCGATGACTGAGGTTTGTGCAATAAGTTCAGATTCGTTCTTCCTCGCCTTTGCCTCATTTACAACGTGAAAGATCCTATATATTACCGAAGCGACTACATTCGTTACTTTCTCTAGCCGCTTTTTCACGCGTTGTCAAGGTCCAGACTCGTAAGGGATCCCTTACAACACGAGTTTCAAGTGTTGAGAGCAACTGCGGCTGCTTCACTTCACCTGCCTTGCACCTTCACACCGATTTCCGCATGATCCACGTATGACCTCATGCGTTGTTTACGACCTTTCAAGCGCTTCTGATAGGTATCTTGCCTGGACTTTCGTCGTCGTCTTCTTCCAACATCAACCACCAAGACGACAATAGACCAAGCCATGGCGTTCACTCCCTTGGGTAATTTTCCGCCAGTTATCGATCCGACGTCTTTCGATGACTATAGTCCCAATGCGTCGACTGTCGGAGTTCATTATCGTCGCAATGGACCGATTCAGCATCAACACCGGCACTATTGGGGAGATCAAGGTCAACAATCCATGATGTATGGCCCCTACGACCCGATTCCACGGTTTGGACCAAACGACGCGTTCGTCAACCAAGCCGACGAGATTGACCGTCACCGCCAACAGTATGGGCAGATGATGGCGGGCTCATCAGGCACACCTGGACCGACGCACCTTCAGTGAGTTCAGGAAAATGACAAGACGAGGGATTCTTACTGACATGAACCACAGGCTCACCAACGGCAACACTGCTCAAGCCGATCTCCGGTTCGCACGCATCTACTTTCAGAATCCCTTGTATGCGGTGCTCAACTTGGATGGGGGGCTTCCAACTTCTCCTGCAACCAGTGGTTACCTCAGCCACTCGACTGCGACGCCAACTTCTGCCGCTGGGTCAAGCAGCATAGTCTCTCCGGCCGGATCAGGCAGCATAAGTTCCCCCAGAGCATCGAGGTCCGCGCACAGCGACGACTTTCGGTTATCGTCTCCACTAAGACGTCACTCGTTCAACACGGTATCATCCAGAAGGACATCTTTTGCTGTACACTCGCCAACAAGTCCATCGGCAAGATCAGGTTCTGTCGCGATTAGTCCGTTGACAGCGCGTCTGGACGGAATTGGACAAAGAGGACAGGGTTTAGGAGGCTATGCCAGTTTGCTCAATGGGAGCTTCACGCAACGCACCTTCTCAGGTGGTTCACGCAGTGTGTCAACAGCATCCTCCGGCCTTGACGGTAGATTGATGTCGTCTCCAACAGCATTGGCTACAGTCGACGAGGAGTTGATTCCGCACAGAGATCGCGGTAGATGAATTTTGGACTCGAAGAGGACAGTCTCCAGATCGACCAAACTTGTCACCGGCGATGCAGTGAAGGTTCACCATCAAGCGGAGCATCGATTTGAGATGTCTTTCCTGTGATTTGCCTGAAATTCAGGAAAGAGTCAAGGTGTGACGATCATGAGAACATGACAACGATAACGACGTTGACGAAAAACCTGGCGGCTATCGGTTGTTTGCATAAAAAGCAGGTTGGACAACCTTCAGGATCAGCCACGAGCATTTCTTCCATATATTAGCAACATAACATACCCAATATATCGGTTGGTTATTCCCGATGTTTCTTGAGGCTTTTAGTGGCAGTGTACTATCTGAAAACCCAATGCATGCCTGGTTTAATTTGACTCAGGAGTCTCCAATCAATTCAAGGATTTTGGCGGCATTCAATTGAAACAGTTGCGATTCGGTTCTATGATTCGAAGCGCCTTACTATCATGATGTACGCCTACAGTGTGAAGCTATACATGTATTTCTCGGCAGAGTCCAATTCGCACGAACGTACAACGATTTGTGCGACGGGGTCAAATTGATGCGAGGAAAGAACGATATCATGGAGAGGGAGATCTGCGGACTAAATTGTGCCTTCTTCTTCCAGATTTGACGGGACGGGGGCCAAGCTTTTGACCCTTTGGGGACAACATCGGGTCAGACAGTGGCATAGACGAAATGCGGTTCCAGGGCCAGATCGGCCTGGGGTTAAACCGCGCGAACATCACAATGTCTGACCGTCACCGTGTCTTGACATGTCTTATCCTTTCCTGAGTCCTAAACGCGGCCATTCGGTGTCTCGTGTGCCTTCGACTGCATCATACTGCATCTCCCGATATCCTTGAACGTCTGCCGACAAACGTCGACGGTTGACACGCGCAGAATCCGCTATCCACACCTTTCTACTGCCCCGCCAGCAGTTCCATCTCGATAACTTAATCGACCATAACCGGACCTGTGACGACTTTGTTCATCTATACAAGATCGAGAAGCGCTCGAGTTTACGCGGTCGCACGATACACGCGTCAAGCGCAAAAGGCTCCAGAGCACGACAATGCATACCAGAATTATCACACGACACCCCCAGCAATCGTAAATAAGGTTCAAGAGAGAGGACTGGCAGTAATACGGTAGGAAGGCATAGTGGCTCGTCCACCATGTCTTCCGGACGGCAGTCGTCCGGCGGAAAGTCGCTGTTTTCGCGATGGCACAAAGAAAAGAACAATGACAACCTTGCGCCAGACTTACCGAATCCGCCTTCGGCTACACCAAATCCGCAGTCCTCGCGACATTCGCACAGGGGATCAGTGACCATAGCAGGGTATGATCGTTCTTCAGTGTATGCGAGCGAGGCAACGGGATTAGCCATGAATGCAGGACCCATATCTTCCATTCCTTATGATAGTGCTCATCAGGATCAGACACCCACGGTTGTAGACTATTTACCACGCGAGGAACGACCTTCCACTTCTTCGCGCGAACCACTGCCACATCAGCTCAGCACACGAGGCGGTGACTTTCACCAATACCCTTCTGTTGGCCTCAATCACACCCCGAGACCATCAGTAGCCAGTCAGCGCATTGACTCTTTCGACCGATCTGCGCCTTCAATAAGTTCCGCCAGCGTGAGGAGTGGCTATGGACCTGCTGGTAGCGATTCTCCAATCGGTCGCCAATCCTCGGATCAAGGCAGTATCCGGTCCAACAATTCCACGAGCCGCGGCGGGAGTTATGCTTCTTATGCCCAATCCCAAGCGTCAATTCCTCACCTGGCACCGGATTCACAAGCTCAATACTCTAGATTGACGCCCTCGATATCGCGACAGTCGAACCTTTTAGATACTCAACAATCCTCTGGATTCACCTCGACAACTTCATTCAATCCCGACAGCGCAAGCCTCCAGCGCCCTTCAGATGATAGAATCATCGAAAAAGAGTTCATGGAGCTCATGCTCAAAAGAGGATGGAAAAGCATGCCGGAACAAGCGAGGAGGCAGATGGAGGCATATCCCATATCGAAAAAGTGGACTTTGGTGTACCAAGACCGCCTAGCAGAATTGCAAGGGGAACAAAAGCGGCGAGCTCAAGCCAGGAATACAATCACTAACGGAGATGGTCTTGGACTGCTCGGCCGTGCTGATGAAGAAGGCAGTCCCGAATGGTATGTTCGAAGAGTCCTGGATGGGACTGTCACAACGAAACAACTCCAGAGCTTGGCCGTCAGCTTGAGGACGCAACCCATAGGCTGGGTGAAAGCGTTTGTCGAAGCTCAAGGTCAAGTCGCCCTGTCGAGCGTGCTGCTGAGAATCAACAAGCGACAGGCAAGCGGGCCAGCACCAGCTACGGGCAACACGAGCGAAAAGGATCTCGATCGCGAGTACGACGTCGTCAAGTGCTTGAAAGCCTTGATGAACAACAAGTATGGCGCAGACGACGCTCTCTCACATCCCCAGGTCTTTGCTGGTCTGGCTGCATCGTTAATATCACCTCGAATCCATACTCGCAGACTGGTCAGCGAAGTTCTCACATTCTTGTGCCATTGGGGTAGTGGACAGGGCCATATGAAAGTGCTTCAGGCCTTGGACCAGATGAAGAGCGCACATGGCGAGAACGGCAGGTTTGATGCTTGGATGCGTATCGTTGAAGTCACCATTGATGGTCGTGGCAAGATGGGCAGTATGGTTGGCGCAAGCGAAGAAGTTCGAAGTGGTGGTATTGGTATGGAGAACCTCTTGATGGAATATGCTGTAGCATCTCTCCTCTTCATCAACATGCTGGTCGACGCTCCCGAAAAGGATCTCCAGCTACGATGCCATATCCGAGCTCAGTTCACGGCATGCGGGATCAAGCGTATCCTGGTCAAGATGGAACATTTTCAGTATGAAGCCATTGACAAGCAGATCGAGCGCTATCGCACCAACGAAGCCATCGATTATGAAGATTTTCTCGAAACAGATGGTGCAAGCATCGCGGACGATGACATGCTGGAAAAGGATCTCAGCGATCCTGTTCAGATTGTGGCTGCAATTACTTCCAAGGTCCAGGGCACCCGAGCCGCCGACTACTTCGTCTCTGCCATGCAACATCTGCTGCTCATTCGGGACAACGAGGGCGAAGATAGGTTGCGCATGTTCCAGTTGGTGGACTCTATGCTCAGTTATGTTGCAATGGACAGGAGATTACCAGATATGGAGCTCAAGCAGAGTCTCAACTTTACCGTTCAGAGTCTTATGGACAAATTGTATACCGACTCTGAAGCACGACAAGCCCGCGATGAAGCCATCGAAGCCCGTCAAGTCGCTGATTCGGCAATCGCCGAGCGGGATGAGATGCGTGCACAGATTGAGCTCGGCGCAGAAGGCCTGGTCAAGAAGTTGCAAAAGCAGGTCGAAGAGCAGGCCGCGATCATTGATTTGCAATCCCGACAGATGGACGGATACAAGTCGGAACTGGCAGAGATTCAAAGAATCCGTGCCCAGGAACTGCAACGGAACGAACTTGAAACCAGAGAACTCTACCTTATGCTTCGGGATGCTCAAGACATTGCAGCGTCATCTGGCAACAAGGAAGGAACCAATGATCCCGCACGGATGAAAGGTATCATGGACCGCGAGAAGCTCATGGATCGTCTGGAGATGCAACTCGAACGAGCCAAAACACAAGCCAAGCTCGAAGGCAAGGTCTGGCAGCAGGCAAACCCATCAGACAAGCTTAGAGAGCTCCGTGAACAGATGGAAGGTGACTGGGCCGAGACGGGCGACTTTGCTGCGAGCATGGCGAATGGCCATCTGAGTACCGTCAATCGTGGTAGGAGTGCCATCATGCGCAAGCCGATTCCGAGTCAGATCGCTGATCAGGATGGCAATCTTGATGAGTTGACCGAAGACGAAGATATGATCGTGGAAAAACCAAGGATCGTCGAGCTGTCGAGGCCAAAGATACATTCAAGTCACGCCAACATGATCGCAGAGCTTAAGTCGCAAGGTAAGCCCTATTCGACTGACGACGAAGGTGATGGCATCACTACTGGACCAACACACCCGAGTCTTGCTTCTCAAGCCCCTGGTACATCGACGGATCAGGTCAGCTTCAATGGAGGACCGCCGCCTCCACCTCCGCCTATGCCTGGCTTCAACGGCGCGCCTCCTCCCCCACCACCACCGCCTCCGCCTGGTTCTGAATTTTCAGGTGGTCCTCCTCCTCCACCACCGCCAATGCCTGGCTTTCCCGGTTCCGGACTACCACCACC
>Ga0268246_10000416_pt1 | contig 18799 bp, 16 predicted proteins | sample AgamicOrSfe_FD_200242 | JGI IMG/M metagenome (GOLD analysis project Ga0268246, IMG submission 200242) | Agave microbial communities from Guanajuato, Mexico - Or.Sf.e (v2) (version 2) | ecosystem: Host-associated > Plants > Phyllosphere > Phylloplane/Leaf | place: Guanajuato, Mexico | collected...
CCGCGAAGCTGATCACCGGCCGAGCAGGCGTTCGCAAATCCCAACAATGCACAAAGCTATCCACCGCACAGGTCGCCAGCATATCAGGATCGTGCGCTGAGAAGTTGATATCAGTCAAAGCCCTCGTGTGGGCTTGTAGGACATGCTCCACGGCCTGCGCTGCTGGTGCCGCAACATTCCAGATAAGAGCTTTCTGATTTGATGTACTAGCAATCCAGTAGTCTCGGCTTGCAAAGGGCGACCATTGTACGTCTGCCACCTCCCATGGGGTTCGGTGCGGAAGGTATCTCGGAGGAGAGTATGGATTATCTAGATCGATAATGTGTAGTCCAAGACGCCTTGTGACCGTTAGTATCTGCTAGGGGATGGCGCGAAGCGTACATACGACGCAAGCGCAACATCTCGACCTGCCGGTGAGATAGAAGCTGATCCAACAGGCTCATTCACATCGAAGGATGCCCTATTGTCGAATGTTGACTGCAGATTCGATGTGCCTGCATCTTGCCCTTCTTCATGGTCTCCTCCCTCTTCCATGTTGGCGCGCTTCTCTTCCACTCTGAATGGTCAATAGAGGCATGGTGGCCGAGGCGATCCAGCCACTTTCGCAGCGTACTGAATTCTTTGCGACTGGGTCGTGGTCGCGTGTATGAAACAGTGTCGGAGCAAGAGCGAAGATGATTGTGGGGAAAAGCTGGAGAGGCGTCACAACCTAATCATCACGAGATACATAACACTGCCAAACACCACCACACCCCTGCCAATCAGCCAGAAGTCACATTGCTACGAGGTCCAAGCAGGAATATTCTCAGCAGCACAACACACCTGATATCGATCTCGAACCTCATCACAATAGCACATCACAATGAACAGCGCCTTACCGAAGCGAATCATCAAGGAGACAGAGCGGCTGGAGAAAGAACCGTGAGTCGATCGTGCATACAGCTTCGTAGCGCGATGTGCTGACTATTAGCTCCAGTGTGCCCGGCATCAGCGCTGTTCCTCATGACGACAATCTACGATACTTTGATGTCCTCATAGACGGACCAGGCCAATCGCCATATGAAGGCAAGCTAGACACTCCTCGCGCTCGAGGCTGGGCTGACTGTTGATGGTGTAGGTGGAAAGTTCAAGCTTGAGCTCTTCCTACCGGATGACTATCCCATGACGCCACCCAAGATCCGATTCCTCACGAAGATCTACCACCCAAACATCGACAGACTAGGCAGGATATGCTTGGACGTGCTGAAGAGTAAGAATGTATTGCACCGGGTTGTGGAACATGATACTAATTCCTATCAGGCAATTGGTCTCCCGCATTACAGATCAGAACAATTCTTCTCTCGATACAAGCTCTTCTTGGAGCACCAAATCCAGATGACCCTCTGGCAAACGACGTGGCGCAACGATGGAAAGAGGACGAACCAGCAGCTATTCAGACAGCAAGAGAGTGGACAAAACAGTATGCGTCTGCATGATGTGTTGGACTCGAAGAATGAGGACTATGTCAGCAGGACTGACGCTAGACGCTACATTACGTGCATCAAGGCTTATGAAGAGCTGGCCAGGATGAAATTGGGTTGTGATGTGGCGTTTAGTCATGATGAGCATATTTAGATACTCTTGGTAGGTCTGTTATGAAATTGGCCTTGCCGGATTGCAGAATTAGACGACATAAATATCGTCCGATGTCGAAACCAACACGAAACACCACGTGCTTATTTACGCCAAGCCTGTTTCAGAGCTGCTCAGGCACCCACTTTCGTTCTTCTCTTCTGTTGGTGCACTCATCTCATACTCATCTTCTTCTTTCACCATATTTTGCTCACTTTTCACGCTCTATCGCCAAGTGTCACTATTTCGCGTTCGGAACGTCGCTCAAGTCTGACAAGCTCGATCTCACTCCGTCGCACGTAGCGAAGCTCTACACCTTTTGGTAAGTTCATGATATGGAGTCGTCCAGGCACGACAGCAGCAGCAGTGGCCACGATCTAGCTCCCACTGGCGACACTTCTGTTCGCTCAAACATTCAGCCTGGCCTACGCAGACACGATTCACTCGTCAGTGCTCTCGAGTTCATCAACACCACGACTCCATCCTCTTTGTCAACCCGATCTTCCAATACCTCCAGGCCAAGTCAAGATGATCTCGTTCCAGGTACAGAAAGTACTGAACTGCGCTCTTCTATCTCAAGGTCAGTGGTAATATCACGTTTTGCATTTTTAGATTGAGCTCATCACCCTCAGCTCTCATGATCGTACTTCACGAGAGCAAGCTGAAATTGGTTCTGAATGGACCTCGGAAACGACTCGGAACCTCCTTGAGCGTATCAAGCAGATGAGAGAGAACGCACAATACCTGCCAGCAGCACCATCCTCCACAAATTTATCACCCTTGTCACCAGTCACATCCAGCTCGTCAAACACAGAAAGCCCACCGGCCCCAGACTCACCACCAACATCTTGGAGCAGTCGTCATTTGAGTCCAAATATCAGGCGGGACTCGCTCACGAGCCTCTTCAGCGGCACCGGATCAACAAGCCTCAAATCAAAGATACCTAGACTCAATCTGAAGAAGCGCTTCAAGAAGCAAGTAGATTCCGAAACACATCCAGTCTCTGATTCAGCCCGTCTAACACGAGCAAGACACACTCCGCTGGTCGGCCTCGGCATAAGTGGCGTCGATCCATTCAGTGAATCACAGCGTGATGAGCCAGAAAGGATTGTGCGTGAAGACTCCGATGCCACCTTGATGCCTCCAAGGCAGCGGCCATCATACTCTTCGCGATGCAGTGACGACGCGTCAGAGACGTCCCCTACCTGTGGCACTACCTCTTCTTCCTCAATCCTCTCCGCGAGAGCCAGTGTCGACGACGCAGACTTCCGTACTAGTCCATCCCTTTTACGGGCATATTCAGCCGATCTTCTCGCCCACTCGAAGCGACGTACCCCGGCTGAGCTCCTCCGTGCTCATTCAGAAGATCTTTGGTCAAGAAGCAGACAGGAAGCAGCGTCAGAGTGTGGCTCTCCGACGAGAACGGCTTCTTCAAGCTTCACCTTGAAGAGGTTCCGGAGCGGCAATCCGTTCAGTACCGGGAACAGAAGCATCAGCGATGGCGCACAGCAAAAGCCGGTCGTTCGAGCTCAAAAGTCACGCTTCAATAGTGCTTTCTCATTCTCCGATGATGACTCTGAGTCGTCTTCGAGCTATTCACAGCTTGCCGGCCGATTACGACGGGTTCGCGGTGTATCGAAGTTGTCCAAGCAGTTTGGCTGGTCAAAGCTTGATGTCGGCGCTGATGTAGCTTTGCCGCCTGATACGAGCAGTAATGATCTTCTCATCAAGAATGAGAATCGGCAATCGTACGATGAGCAGGTATGTTCTGCATTGAGTTCGAGTTGTAGCGTGATCATATTGCTAACAGTTTCAAGATCACAAACCTCCGCCTCAAGCTCTCTCTTCCAGCGCATGATGTCTTCCACACTGGTCCAGCTCACCTGGCTCATCCTAACCACGAATTCGTCTGGGATACGCGCAATCTCCGCTGTCTCGTGTGCCCTTCAGCTCCAAGTCCCATGCCAGCCAGCCATCCCGCGATCCCAGAAGACCACGAGCTCGAGCTTCCGGCACGCTCCCCTAATAACGCGACACACCTGCACCCAGCCATTCGTCCAGGTTTCGCTAGCAAGCTCGATCTAGTCAACACAGCCAGCGACACCTGCGCCTTCTCCAAATCTAGCGACGCAAAATCCACACTCACCAATCTCGCATTCGTGCATCCAGCACTGCGCTCTCGACTCCTTCCCACCAGCACCACGTCAATTACCACAGCCAACCCATCACCACCGCATTCCGCCCACAAAGCCTTGACCTGCGCCCTCTGCCCCACAACCTGCTGCATCTACTCCTCCCTTCTCTCCCAGCCGCTCCTCCCCAACTCGCCCTCTCTCGCGCTCTTCTGCGACATCATCCGCTTGACTGCGCCGGGCACGCCACTGGGCCGAAGCGGTGGCCGCAATCACTTCTCCACGTTTATGAGGTGTAGCAATGATGGGTGTGGGAAGATGGTGTGCCCGGGGTGTGCTAGCAGGTGTAGGCTGGTTGGGTGTGGGGAGGTGGTTTGTCGTGGGTGTAGGGAGGGGGGAGAAGGGGCTGGCAGGTGGATTTGCGAGTGGCATGAGGGGAATTGACATGTCAAGTCGGAGGTAGTCCTGCGGAGCGTGATGAGAGGGTTTGGGTAATGGTAGACCGTGGAAGGGAACGACAACAAAAAGAAGGACAAACTCGTGGGAGAGCGACGATTCTCCGTGCGATCCAAGACTTTCATGGTGCTATTTCAAAACTTTAGCTGTCTTTGCAGCTACAAGCTATAATGCATGATATCCTACACGTCTCTCGTCGTTATCCTATCATGAACTCAATTGATCCTACGCTTCTTCTCAACATGCTCGCCAGCTTCATGTGGTGCCGTGGACACCTCCTTGACCAGCTCTCCAGTCTCACCAGCTCGATTGATAGACTCTGCCTGATCCTTGTCAGACCAGTACGATGGCGGTGCAACAATGCTGAACGAGAACAGCGTCTGTCCACGTTGCGCCTTTGCCAGGTTCTTGTTGCTGCCCTCGGTAACGGACTCCTGCTCGTTGGTTGGAGATCCTGCAGTGAAGTATTTGTCGATTGCTTTCGCGCGCTCCTCTGCACGTTCATTGCTGAAGATGCTGCTACGTGTGCTTGACTTCTTCTCCGTCGCAGAAGTGCTCGAGTCCTGCTTCTCTCCGTCCTTCCCATCCTTCTTTTCGTTCTCCTTCCCCTTGGCTTCCTCCTCATCCTCAGCAGCGTCGGAGAAGTTCCACATCTCGTTGATCTCACCTTGCGCAGCCGCAGTGCCCCAAAGTGCCGTCAGCACAGCCGGAACGAGATAGATCAGCGCAGGCTGTGGATGCGAGGAGATCTGCATAGCTGCTAAGGTGGAGATCATGCCAACGACGTAGCCAACTAAGCCAGCTGTGAAATAGGGCTTGGGGAATGTGTTGCGTGGGGTGTAGGAACGTGCGGATTTGCTGGCACTGTAGACGGAGAGGTAGGTTGATGTCCAGAAACGGTCGCCCCAGGCTTCGGTGATGGGCGTGTATGGGGCTTTGATCAGCGTGCCTGATTTGGAGCCGGTCGCAGTGACCGCTTCGGTTTCATTAGCAGCGGTTGCAGGCTCGTCCTGAACCTCATTGGTTTGGGTCCGCGTCTGCTTGCGCAAATAGAACAAATACAGATCGAATCTCAATGCTAGGCCAATCATGATACCTGGCAAAACCACATCGCCGAGGCCTAGCATAGACAGGGCCTTACTTGCCGGGTCTTGGTCTGCATCTGGAGGTCGAGGAAACAGCAGCTTGATGGGGATGTCCAGGCTCTTCGCCACAGTGACCATCATCGGTGTCTTGAAGACCATATAGAAGTCGTAGCATAGTAGAGCGCCCAGAAGCATCGTTCCAGTGGTGAAGGTCGTTGGCGACATGAGTTGCAGTGCGCCATATGCGAAGCCGAATCCCATGAGGTTTGTGAGGTACCATGGCTTGTCGACGAGGTTGTAGTAGAGAACAGTAATGATACCAATAGTAAGACCCTCTATACCATGTATGCCAAGACGATAGCGGAAAGTACCAAATGGCTGCAAGATGCCGGAGAAGGTGAGCTTGCGGTTTGGCAGAATATGAAGGGTCCAGAAGATGTTGAGAAGAGCTTGCGGCAGAGGAAGGCGAGAGAACATGCCTGGAAGTGGTGATGGACGCCGAGTGCCAATGGCCACATCCTTGGCAATCGAGTGCTTCTGCTTGGGCTCGACGTGATATAGGATGCCACAGTCAACGAAGTCGTGTGGAAACAGGAAGGAGTGGAAGACATCGAGAGAATCAGACACTAGCTTCGAAACTGAGAAGACGCTGAACGCTGCAAAGTACCAGTTGAGAATCTTGTTGAGGAGAGCAAGGTCTTGGAGCCACTTGATGAGGAAGTACAGGCCGGTCAGAGTCGCTCCTGCTAGGAGTGGAAACATGATAGCATCGTAGGGCGATAGACCCTCCATCTTGACCTCCTCGACTTCATCCTCATCGTCGGCATCTTCAACACTCTTTTTGGCCTTGGGCGGCTTGGCGGCAGACGAAGGTCTAGAGAGCGAAGCATAGGATCCAGCAAAGATTGGAAAGATGGCGCTGAGCAGGAGATGGCCGTAGGTTGGTAGCAGAGGCTGAACACGAGCAAACTCGAAGGCGAGCCAGCCTAATGAGGTCGTCACAATGTCGGGCAGATGCATGTTGCAGGGCGGCTCAGGTATGTCTGGACGATATTACTTTGTGGGTGAATGTCGAGTGGCGAGATCTATCAAGCTGGCCTCAATATCGCCGCTTAAATTTAGGCACACTTATTGACGAGTGCGATCTCGAGCACAGCTGAAGCTACACTTCCACTACACGTCAGAGTGTGACTGATTTCTCTCGCAAGCAAATAAACAATTGTGTGATGTTGTGTTATGTAAAATGTCTCGATCAACAACGACCGACTCTTTCAAGCAGCAAAAGCAGATCCAGAGCCGGAGATACAGGACGAAGCTATTCCTCTGACGCGCCCAGATGCAGACGCAATGAAGCTATGCTTGCTGATGCAACATACCACGAACGAGTAGATTGCTAGGCAGGCGCGTGTTGAGGAAGAGAAGAAGAAAGAGAGAGGTCACGTCAAAGGGAAAAACATCAAAGGGCGCGGCATCATTCCATGCTTTTGTGGAGACCTGCAAATCTCATAATCTGTCTGCAAGACTTCTACCAGACCTCATCTCTCACAGCATTGCACCTCTCACGCGTCACGCCCATAGCAATATGCGCTTAATGGTCCAGATGTATTATGGAATCACTTGAGGATACTGATTGGGATGTCCTGACCTCCGGAACAGGCATCCAGGAATCACTACTTGCACTGTAAGTCTCATCCAAACCTACCAAGAACCATGTGTTCTGACTGACTGACTAATTCAGATGATCAAGAGCTCTCTCCAAGTCAAACAAGAAGATCTTGCACGTTGATCAGAACGGGTACTATGGAGGTGCAGAAGCTGCACTAAGCTTGCAAGAAGCAGAAGAATGGGCCAAGTCAACAAGCACAGCTGGTCAATCGATCTTTTCGAACGCTGCCATATCGACAGACGATTCCAATAGTGATGTGAACACAAAGCTTGGCTTCTCCCGAGCATACAGCCTGGCGCTTGCTCCGCACATTATCTACACTCGGTCTTCTCTGCTGCCACTGCTTGTATCGTCCAAATCAGACCAACAACTTGAGTTCCTGGCAGTAGGAAGCTGGTTCGTGTACACTGCTGGTCAGGATGGTACTTCGGCTTCGCTGGCTCGTGTCCCAGGCAGTCGAGAAGATCTCTTCGCCGACCAAAGCATTGAGCCCCGAGCGAAACGCTCACTGATGAAGTTCCTTCGATTCGTTGGTGACTTTGAGAATCAGTCGGACTGGCAAGATCAAGCAGAGGTACCCTTCCACAGCTTCCTGTCGAGCCGCTTCAGTCTTCCGCCGGCGGTACAGGCGCCTTTCGCGGCCTTGACGTTGTCTCCACTCCCACCTAGTGCGACGACTGTCGCATTCGCACTGCCTCGTGTAGCTCGACACTTGCGCTCAATGGGACTGTTCGGTCCTGGTTTTGGTGCTGTAGTCCCGAAGTGGGGAGGGCTGGCGGAGATTGCGCAAGTCGGCTGTCGTGCTGGTGCTGTCGGTGGCGCGGTGTACGTGTTGGGCACCGGTCTGGCCTCAGGCACTTCGCAGCTGGGCGCCGAAACAGCGATAAGTGCTGAGGACGAGGTCTCACCTTCGACGCAAAAAAAGCTCAATTTGACAAACGGCGATAAGGTGAAGACCAAATGGTTGGCCGGTTCCCTTGCGGCTCTTGCGCCACCTGCGTTCAGTCCGACCTCGTCGTCGACTCTCAAAGTGTCACGATGCATCGCCATCATTTCTTCGCCACTCAAGTCTCTCTTTCCAGCCATGGCCGAAGGTGCACCACAACCAGCTGTCGCAGTCGTCGTCTTACCCAGCGCAGGCACCCACTCAGCCCCGGAAGCCCAAGTCGACTCACCACCCATCCACCTCTTCGTCCACTCCAGCGAGACCGGCGAATGTCCAACTGGTCAATGTAAGCTACTCCTTCCTTACTCTTCTATCCTTTTCCACCTTCTAGCATGATGACTCAAACGAATACATTACCTACATTGTCTGCAATTACGTTGATGAAAAACTCATCTCTGACAAACTGATCGCTAAACCCTCCCCTCGTTACTATTGCTCGCACTCTACCGTGTGCAATCCAGCTAACAAGTGTTTCAGCCGTCATCTACGCCAGCACCGCAACTCCTGGCACCGCTGGCACCGCTGGCACCACTGCGCTCGACCACGCTATCAGCCGACTCCTCACCACCGTGGAAGAAGCGCAGACTCCGCGCGTGCTGTGGCAGATGCACTACGAACAAACCTGCAGTGCGAAGCCCGAATTGCGAATCCATGATAGAACTATATCGTTCCCACTGCCAACTGCAGACCTTGCGTTCGATGACGAAGTCATCGAGCAAGTGCGGCTGGCGTGGGCAAGGATAGTGGAGGGCGATGAGGGCGAGGGGTTTATGAGGTTTCCCGCTCGGGAGGAGGGAGAGGATGTAGAAGTTGAGACGATTTAGGTGGATATGTATAGTGGATGAATTGAGACTTAACCATTCACGATGAACATGATGATACAAACCCTGCTGCGAAGATTCTTCCTGTGCTATCGTGCAATGAGGTGCGGCTGTTTGCAATCCCCTGGCTGTTGTTCTGGGGTGGCTTTGGTGTTACCACTAGAAGTTATATGTCGCTAATTCGATCATCTGACAATCGCCTCTCTTTTTGGAGTAATCCTTGTTCCGCCGGGCGCTACATGGTATCGCCGTTTTTGTAGCGCAACTTCTCTCTTGCTTGCTTCCCTGCTTGGTGATGCATGCCCTGCCAAGTGTTCCTCCAGCTCAGATTCGAGCTATCTTGCTGAGGACGGCAGGGAACGTCATGGCAGGGAAGGCATGGTTTTGAGATTCTAAAGGACAAGATGTGGTAGGTGTGGCACAAGACCATAAACTGGGCTGATCTTTCAGGCCTAGACGTGATGAACCCGTCCTCTTCCACACTACTGGCATCTCTGCTTCTGCAGTATTTTACCCGCTATCGTACATTCATTCACCATCCCCGAACCCAAGGTCAATACTTTTGGCGCAACCCACGTCCAGTGCCAAACAGCCAAGGTCCCCCTATCACACACCCACAAGCACACTTTCCATCTCGCGCTTGATCCCCTCATCCTTGACCAGGACGTTTCTCTGCTTGAGCACATTTTCCACCTCCTCCACAATCGTCCTAAAACTGCTCGCCGCCCCCTTCCTCTGCGTAAACCTGCAAATACTCAGATTCGCCTTCCGCCCCCTCGCCAACATAACGTACAGCTCAATCACAAAGCTGCACTCCCTCAGTTTCAGCCGGTTGTTTCGATCCAGCCGGGCGAAAATGAGGTTGCGCTCGCGATCGAGCACAATGTCGCGGATGCCTTCTTTCTTCCAGCCGCGGAGCAGGCGGACGAGGATTTGGCGGGCTTGGCCACGGCCAACGGAGAAGCAGAGAGTGCGTGTGGCAGGCTTGATGTTGAGGAAGCAGGCGAGCCAAGATTGGGAGAGCCCGAGGTCCGGCGGGTCAGCGAGTTCGGCGGGATCGAGCGTGTGGTCGAGCCGGGATTGTGAGGTGTCATTGCGGTGAGTAGTGGAAAGGGTTAACGTGCTAGAGCTAGAGGTGTGGCCTTCTTGGTCTGTGTGATGTTAGTGTTGTTGGTCATGGCGATCGAATGTCAGACATACCTATACTCGTCTCCTCTACTGGCCTGCGCTTCCGAGTGAAGAACTTCAAGAAGCCAGGCCGCTTTCCATGCAAAGCATTCGGGAAATTCTGCGAGTTCTCATTCGAGGAAGGACTCAACATGCCAGAAGCAGGACTTCGCCTAGCACGACTCCAGCCCAATATCTGCTTCGGCTGTTGCCTGTCATCAAGGTCTTCCCAGGATCGTTCTCGACTGCCACTACTTATTGCTCTGCCAGCGAAGCGTCGCTTGAACCAATTCTCCTTCTTGTTGTGAGTGTGCTGAGATGTTGTTGGCGATGCTGCCTCTTCTGCTATCGTGCCAAGAACAAGCGTGGTTGTTGGTGTTGGCTTTCGCGTTGCGTAGTTTGTCGGACGAATGGCTTGCTGTTGTCCGACGTCATGCTCATCACTCCTCCTCGAATCTCCACTTTCGCTACTGTTCTTCCTGATAACCAGAGGTTTGATCTGTGGTGGAGAAGAGTGAGCGACCATGCGAATAGTGTTTGCCTGCTCGTTGGAAGGCCCTCTCATATATGACAAGCCGCCTTGTCTGTCCTGTGAAGATCGAAGGTCATCTGCATCTGATCTGCCTTCCTCGGATATGACTGGCAGATGATCGAATGCCCTGCCGTCAGACACAGCACGTCTTCCATCGGCGGCGAATGCATTGCCAGGCTGCAGGAGAGAATCGAGATGTGCCATGACCTCGTGATATGCTGCGCCTTGATTGCTCTCACTGCTGGCATATTTATCGGCAAGTCTACGACGTGTTTCAAGTAGCTCTCGAGCGATGAATGTGTTTGGTGTCTCTGCAACCGGACGTGGTCGAGCATTCTGTGCTGGTGTCATTTGACTTGGAGCAGGTTTTGTGGCTTTGAAGCTGCCTCTGTTTGAAAGAGAAGACGGTGGCGTGTCATAAGGCGCATTGGTGGTGCTTGATGTGCGTTCGCTGGTTGCGGCTGAATCTCGAAAGAAAGCTTCTTCACAAAATCGCTCCAGCTCGGTACTGACCTGGCGTGCTTCTGTGGCAATTATCTGACTGTCAGTGCGCTGCTTTCTGGGAGGTGGTAGAAGAGGTCGACGTCCTTCCTTTCGTGATCTAACCGCAATACCACCCGTTGGTGGACTTGAAGGCACGTTGACATTTGGCGACGACATCTGTCTGAGCTTGCTCGGAGATTGGGATTGAGATCTAGGTAGAGGTGTCGTTACCATTGCGCTCAAAGTAGAGCTCCTGCGAATGTGATTGAATTCTACTCCACGCTTATACGCGTTGGGTTTCACAACACCCTGTTTGGTGAGACTAGTCCTACTTGTCGACTTGCGTGAGTAGCGGGACATCGATTGACGTGAACTTGTATGAGATGGTGCCAAGCTTGCTGGTCTTAGCGAGACACTACTTGCAACACTAGAAGGTCTTCTATGCTGAGTTTTCAATGCCTCGATCCTCGAAGCGGGTCGGCGAATGGTGCCTGCGACACTTTTACCGAGACTTTGTCGCGAGTTTTGGGCGTGCACTGTCGCGCTCAAGTAGTTGTCGTTCTTGTCGTCTCGTACTGATTGCCCTCGGGACGCTCGATACGGATCGTAGGACGCAGAAGATCCAGGCCGCTCTGGCAGGGTACTTCGAGACAGATGTTCGTTGTTCAAGATGGAGAACTGTGATCTTGTCGAACGTAGTGCTGAAAGCTTCTGAGGACTTGGGTCGCGTTTCGCATGGTGACGGTCATTGACTGATTGGCTGACTGCATCCGGTTCCACGTTCGCGAGATAGTTTTCGAGCTGTTCTTCGCGATGTTTTTGTAATGCCGAATAGAAGTATTTCTCTTGGTTTGGCCTACCTTTGTCAGCATGAGGATCTGCAGAAATGGTCGGCACCATCTTACTCTTTACTTAGCAATCTCTTGATGATAACTGATTCCTTCTCACTATGCCACAAAGTGCGCAGATTGCGCAGAAGTTCCCTGTCGATATCACTGCTCGTCTTGATGTCCCAGCTGTCGATAATTGGGGCAGTACCGATCCACTTCTCAATGTCGCCATCTTCTGCATTTTCTCCCCACTCCGCTTCGTATTTGTGAATGAATGGGTGGTGCCAGACGTCTTCCAAAATGATTCGTGTTTCGGGATCTGGATCGAGCATCCTCTTGATCAGATCTGCGGCCTCGTCGCTGAAGGCCTCTGGAATTGGGAAGTGGCCTGCTTTGATAACATCATACCAGAGTCCGACTCTATCAGACATTGTACCAGCATCATAATAGAAGGGAGTAGTGCCGGTCAACATGACATAAAGAATGATGCCAAGACTCCAGACGTCGACCTTACTACCATCATAGCTCTTCTCGAACACTTCCGGTGCCGCATAGTGGACGCTGCCGCATGGTGTTTTCAGGAGCTTACCTTTCGGTTGTAGAGCGGCCATGCCAAAGTCCACCAACTTGACGCGGAGAGAGGGCTGTTCAAGTAGGATGTTCTCAGGCTTGAGGTCGCGATGATGGATACCGAGTCGATGACAGTGTAGCAACGCTGCGACCATCTGCCGAAAAAGAAAGACTGCTTCATCTTCGTCCACATATTCTCGCTCTTCAATGTAGGCAAATAATTCACCTCCCTTGACGAGTTCCATGATCAAATAGCTGTTCACTGTCAGTGGTAGAATCTAATGTTTGCTGTGGTACTTACAGTTCATTCCTGTTCTCCCAAACATCATAAAGCTGCACAACATTTGGATGATTCAACAATTTCATGATGACGACCTCGCGCTCAATGCCAAACGGGATGATGTTTGCACCCATCGCTAGAGCTCCAGCATTCCGGCTTCGCGAGTTTTCCACCAAACTTGCCAAACTTTCCGCGCGACCTTTCTCAGCGACTCTTTTCGATATGATCTTCGCTGCAGCTTGTTCCCCAGTAACATTATGCCTGACCTTCCTGACCTTGCCGCACCCACCTTTACCGACGTCCGCGCCGAGTTCCCAGGGTCCGATGTGTGTCTTCCGCCTTCGGCCGTGCACTTCGGCATTAGTGGATGTTGAGGATATTTGAGAAGTGCGCTTCGAATCGTTGAAAGACCCTGATTGATGATGCTGAGATGTCGGTCCAGGGGCACTACGGAGGTTCATTTGTGCGTTCGACATCAAGGAGTCATGATGTGGCGGGAACGGCGCACTGGAGCCGGAGAGTACAGACTTGTACTTGTTGTGAGGAGGACGAGATGGTGGTGGCGTGCCAATGTTGCCTCGCGATTGAGCGTCTCGCAGTGGGGATCTGTTGACGACATTGGTCGCCATGTGAGGGTTCCAGAGAGCTGACTCAGGTTTGAAGTGTTTTCCATGCGATTGCGCGGATGCGCAGGTCAGACAGAGCTTGGCTAGTGCTGGTTCAGAGTAGAGATCGAATCTGCAGGGGTAGTGTGGTGACAGGATCCAGAGAACGTAGTTGCGATATTGCGATATCTTCTTCTGATTTAACAATGACAATCGTTGTGCCAGTCAAGCCAAAGATACCGAAGCAAAGCTACAAGAGGTCGAAGCTCAAGAAGCTAGTGAGAGCGAGTGACTTTGTATCAAGGAGAGCGAGAGAAGCAATGGCGAAGTGATGACCTGTTAGAGGTGACAAGAGCTCAAGCTGAAACGCAAGCTCAACCTCGATTTTGGAAACATGTTATAGCAAAGTGGGGTGCGGATTTGCAGAACTGACGGCAAGCTCGACGGAGGACACCGAGAGCGTGTGTTGTGGCCGAAGAAGGCAGGAATGCGGCAAATCGCTCTTGTCACGTAAGCGCGAGTGAGCGGCCACCCCGCAATGCTTCGAGAAAAGCGGAATGAGGAGGAGGCTCTTGCTTTCAGCCACGGTCTTTGAAACAATCATTGCTGGCAAGACCGCGCAATATCACTCTTTGTGCCAATGCGCGCTCATTTGTAGCCTAGCAATTCCAGCTGGAGTAGTGAGAGGACCGCATCTGTCACGTCTTTCACTTGACTGTCAAGCGAGCCTACACTTCTTGTGCGCTGATGGGTCGTGCTTCCAATGCCATGTTCCTGTGTTGAGGAGATACTTGGTGCAGGCAGCATCTGGCATCGCCGACTCACATCAGAAGTTGCCTCCATGTACTATGATCATCCCATTGCAAAGGAGTCTTAGCAGGGGAGTGAGGCTTGAGTGAGGAATTGAGGTCTAGATTGACATGCTGGAACGTGGACTTGGCTGTAAACAAACGGGCGTGAAAGTCCCTGATCTGCTGCAATGTGAAACGAAGATGAGGCGCCGATCAGATCCGGATCGTCATCACATCACACAACATCAAACCGTCAAGCGCATTGACAATTCTTATCATACGGTAGCTTGATAATGCTTATATGCTCATGCGCTTGACTACTCCTCCGCGACTGAACACCTTGCCCTACTCTGCGGCGAGCAGAATTCTCGTCCAGGTATTTTCCATGCATATATCAGCAATCATAAGTTTCCCTGCCACCAGCGCCTCGCTTATATAGGATCTTCCTTCAAACAGCCATACAGCTCAAAAACAACATCTCGCCTCGAACTGATCACCACCATAAATATCATAAAATGTCAAAACATAAACACGAAGCGTCGGCAAACACGATTCTCCGCCACTTCTCATCGTGAGAGTGGTGGACTGTCATCCGGTGATATGGCACCTATCCTCGATTCCGCCTTGATTCCGTCAGGCGATGCTGAGTCGCTCGATCTGCTGCCTGACTTCGTGGCTTTGTCGCATCCTTTTACGAGAATGTGTCTCTGTGATCATATTAGCTCGATTTCTACAGTATCGCCATCGGCGTGCTCACCTTCAGCGCGTCTTTGCGCGAGAAGCTCTTGTCACAATGACCACAAGGGAACGGCTTGACTGCCAAGTGAATGCGCTTGTGCCTCTTCAAGTCGTGGTTACGATTGAAGCTCTGGATACATTGGTCGCACTTAAAAGGACGATCATTCAATGTGTTCGATGCCTGTTGCTGATTGCCGTACATGGAGTGTAGACCGCCATAGTTGGTCATCATATTGTTGTGCATGTTGTTGTTCATGCCGTTGTTCATACCTCCGACCATGGGCATGGACGGCATCATGGAGTTTGACATTGGAGGCAGAGGCAGTGGGTATGAGCCGTATGGTCTTTGTTGGTATTGCTGCTGTGTACCGCTGCTGTTCATGTGCTGTAATGTTGGAATGCACTCACTGCTGTTTGCAGGAGTGACTTGCTGTTGCGTGAGACCAAGTGTTGGTGGATTGGTCTGCGATTGAGATGCTCCAGGGAAGGAGAAGTTGGATTGCTGGGATGTGGTGTTTGGGGTAGTTTGAGGAAAGTAGTTCGGGGTCGGAGGTGGTCTCGAGGAAGGTCCAGTGTATGTATTCTGTGTGTTCATCATCTGCTGTGACGAGGACATCGAGGACATTGTGGGTAGACTGCCACTAGACATGGACATTGAGGAATGAAAGGGAGGCAGCTGGTTCATTTCGTAATGTGATGAATTGGAAGGCTCCGTTGATGGAGTAGTACCACTTCTGACAATAGAGTTGAGAGAGTTCAGGGAGTTAGGTGAAAATAGGCCTCTAGGCGGTGGCATCCATTGCTGTGTGGAGGAGTTTGAGTAGCCATATTGGCTCGAGGCTTGTTGTGGCCAGTAGTTCGAGCCGCTAAAGGATGACAATGGTGTCTGACCAGTGCTACCAGGGTGTTGCGTCGTCGGGCTAAGGCTGTCACTTGGATTACTGTTTGGTGGTGTCAAAAGGTTACCAACACTTGAGATGCTGCCGGACTGTGCGTTGGACTGCAAGTTGCCGCTGGTGTTGCTGCTGGTGTTGTTGTAGGTGTTCGAGTATGGTTGGTATTTGTTGTGTAGTGCTGCAAGTGGTGGCGGTGGCAGTTCAAAGCTGGGTAGATTTGATGCCGCAGATCTTCGCGCTGTCAAGCTGGCTGTACCGCCGAACGAGTCCGATGTCCGCTGCATGATGTGTAGATAGGGGTGTTTGCTGTATTGGAGGGTGTTCGTGCTAAGCGCGAGCCAAGCGATTGTTCAAGCAAGCGAAGGTGCTGAGGTGAAGAAGATGGCGAGTCCTGCTCGAAACGAATGTGGTGAAAGTAACGAAAGACGATGGTCGAGTAGCTCAAGTTGTCCGACGTGTCTTATCCTTGGCTATTGCGCGACGGGTGTCTATTTCGAACTCGTCGTGTTGCAGAGTAGCTTGGTCTTGAAACTGTCTTGAGATGAGGTACGCGCGATCAGATCGTGATGCGACGAGTTCGGCGCGATGAACAGACGACTCTGGTTAAGATGTAGATAAGACGAGAAGTATGTGACGAAGTGTTTGTTGAACGAGCGTGAGTATTGAGTTTAGCGAGGAAGTGGTCGCGACAAAGCTGTCGGGTGACTAGATTGAGTCGATGTTAGTGAGACATTTCCGGTGCGACAGGATGGTGAGCTGCGATGAGCTTTGAAGAGGTGTGTTGTGTTATATCGACGATCAGGCACGAACAGAGACGATCATGTGGATTGTGGATGTGTGGATGTTCGGATGTGTGTGCTGTGTGCTGATCTTTTGCGCCATGCGACGAGCCTTGGTGGAGTCGCGGACGATCGCGCAGAAGGTCGGCACAGCGAGGCAGCGGCGACATGGATGATGACTTACAAGTTGCACAAAGTTCTTCTGAGGTATAAAGTGATGTGGCTGAGTAGTTGGGGGCGACGAGAAGGTGTCTGAGGATTATTTTGTCGAGGTGGGATGTTGTATAGATGATTGGTGACAGCACGACTTCACAAAAGCGCCAGGCGTTTCTCTTTGAAAGAGCGGGTGGAGGCAGTCTATAGGCGTTTCCCTCAGAGAAGCTTCCTTCCCGACCGGGCCCAAGCTTCTCTGCTGCTTTGCTGTTGCTTCGTCTAATATCGTACCTGTGCCGGGGAAAAGCTATCGGACGCGCTAGGCCAGCTGCGAAAGTCATCCATGGTTCTGATGGCAGAACGTCCATTTCCAGACTCCCCGTCAACAACGAGCCTAAACCTTCCGTCGAGCTTGTCAAGCCTGCTACACAATCGAGATGAGATTGAAGCTATCGCTCGAATGCCCCTCCTTAGCATGCATCAGTAGCGTGTCTGCGTGTTGTCAGGCAGCCTTTTCTATCCAAGTGCAAACCTCAGGCAAGTCCTCCTTGACGACCCTTGACCTGAGCTGAAATCATTTACGCTGACCATGCAGCTAGAGAGCTGTTTACTGCTGCTGCTACTGCTGCTACCAATCATGTTATCCTATGAGAACGGGTGTCAGACGATCGAAAGATCACGACGTGACACAAATCATAAAGCTTGAGCTCATGCCCATGTGCCCATGTGCTCATCTCTTGTGCGAGGGGCAATGTGGTGCAGGTGTGACAAAGTGATCTCTACGAGTCTTTGATTGGCTATGTTCTACTAACCTCGTGCATGTACTGATGTCTCTTTGCGTAGATCACTGGTCTTTGTGTCTCAAGCTCGAGCATGATGGAAACAGAGAAACCAAAGACAATTCGATTTGACAAATCCATGACAATCAGAATAGGTCAAAATTGCATAACTCAACAGTGTCAACACCATCACCCATCCTCTTCTGGCAAAGAGGTCTGGACTTTGAGCACGAGCTAGTTCGAGTTTGGCATCGGCAGAAAGCGAAAGCCAAAACACGTCCGAAAACAGCAGCGTTCGTGAGGCATGCTCTCCTTCTTTCATATGCCTCTCTTCCGCCTACGAAGCTAGAAGACGGCTAGAACACATTTCCCGGCCACTACGGATGCAAGTAGTCGTGCTTGGCAGAAGTAGTGCTGGGTTCAGGGAGGAGCCGCACGCAATGTCCGTAGCCCTAGTGTGAACGGCTTTGTGTTTTGTTTGCTAAATTCCCCCACCTCGAAAACCGGTCTTCGACTTTGCCCATGATTCTACCGAGGGAATCTTATCATCAAGCTTTCCGGTCGACCTCACAATCGTCAACGAGGACGGAGGTCCAGGGGAGGTCGACATGAGGACTTACTCGATCGAGGTGACAGAGGCTCAATAGGCATTCACAGTACTCTATCGTCTGATGAATCAGATAAGGAATCTTCCCAATATCGGGTTTAGCTACACGGTACGACTCTTACCCTGCCATACAGAACTCTCCACGGGCCATCAGCCATCGGCCTCGTGCTTGATGCTTGAGCATATTTCTCGCATCGTCCTGCCACAATTCATTGTCCAAGCAAGTGACCCGAAGATCAAATCCTTCTTGACTCTCATCACGATGTCTGCAAAGCATAGACAGGTCTAGGCAATCGCTCGGAGCGTACTGCGAACGCCAATACGATCAAGGCAGCCACGATACCACACGAGGTGAAAGCTGAAACTTCGGCAGTATCCAGGTTGCCGCCGCAGCCCTGCAACGTGGAAGCCACGGCGATCACCGCCAAGCAGTTCACGACGTGCACCCTGCAAGCCCATAATCATGCAGCCACATACAAGCCTCACAGATTGATCATAATCAAGAACTCGGCAACCGAGCTTGGGAGGGCAATGTCGCCGAGCCTTACGCACTGGGTATCATTGCCATCGAGCATTTGCCGAACAGAGATACATATAACGACCCATCGAGATGAAACTCATACGATACGAGTCATCAGCACGATGAAACGCACCTCATCGGCGATCGACGTAATGCTCCTCGCAGTCGCGTGCATGGACTGCATACGGAGGTATTCCCCAGTTCCACTTGTCTCAGACGAAACACTCAGCTTGCGAGTGCATCAGCCAGGTAGGGCGAAGGGCTGGTCCACTGTATGCAGCCACAGGAGCATACTTTATGCCCATACCTCCGTCCTGCTCGCGGCTCGCTACACATCACCGTGCTTCAGTAA
>Ga0268246_10000417_pt1 | contig 18780 bp, 20 predicted proteins | sample AgamicOrSfe_FD_200242 | JGI IMG/M metagenome (GOLD analysis project Ga0268246, IMG submission 200242) | Agave microbial communities from Guanajuato, Mexico - Or.Sf.e (v2) (version 2) | ecosystem: Host-associated > Plants > Phyllosphere > Phylloplane/Leaf | place: Guanajuato, Mexico | collected...
CAGCAATAACGACCTCGAATCCAGTCACTAGTGTGCGAAAAGCAGCCACACCAGGTACAGCTGCATCACGTACTACCATCGGGTATGCTGCCGGACGCAGAGTCTCCTCGTCGTTAAAGCAACGGCCAAACGCTGTTCCTTCGGCATCGCGGAAACCCAGTGGATCAGTCACGACACTGAGCGATCTGCTCAATGACTTCAGTCTTGATCCAGAATTTGAGGACGATGACTACGAAATCCCTTGGCAGACGGATGTGAACAGCATCGTTCTGGAAGGAATCGATGATCTGAAGGACTTCAGGCTCGAGATGCCAGGTGAGAACTAGGCAACGTTACAGCCTCGGGCATGGGTACCAACATGAAGGATTACGGCATGACGACGGAAATGAACATTGGGATAGGGAAAGGGAAAGGGCTTGGATTGCTTTGATCGCTGAGATCGCTACTTGGGAGGGAGTTTTGGAGACGGGCTTGAACCGACAGGTATCAGGGGACCTCGACGGGCCAGGAAAGACACCTTTTGGAGCAGGGACTGGCATAACCCGGCATAGGCTTCGCGTCGAAAGTTAGATTTGTATCTTAGAAATTCCATATCGATACAAACAATGTTATCATACATTGCACATCCGCCAGGCCCAGTGCAAGTCGTTGTCGACTCCTATATGAGGATCGCAAGGTGTGAGCTCGCTTGTGGTCTCAACATACCACGATTGTCGTCTCTTCCGCATGTTGCCATTGGAAGCGATGACCTTCATAGTGAGCGCCTACGCTGTGGCTCTCGTAGAACTTTGACCAAGACAGACGTATTTCCACCGAGGTGATGTGCTGAGCTGCATTGCCATGTTTCGTGCCCTTTCATCGTGGTGATTCACAGCAGAAATAAGATCAAAGCCATCAAACATCAACGAGCACATTACATCCCAGTCCTGACACTTCCCTTCTCCAACTCGCCAATATTCCCGCCGCCCGCCAGCGTCCACCTTTCTTTGACCATAATATCCGTAATATCCGCCCTCAGCATGCCCGACTTGGCATAGTACTCCAGCATCGTCCTCGCCTCCTCCCTGCTGAACCCCTGCAACTTCATCACATCCGCACTCCGTAACGTGCTGACAACGCGCTCGTCCACACGGTCATAGGGACTATCCTCGTCATAGAGAGGCAAATCAGTCTTGCCGGTCGCTTCGCGGATGCCGATTTGCTTGACCGCTAGATCCAGCGAGGGCGAGAAAGGCCGGTTGGAAGCGCTGTCAACGGCGAGGACCATGCCGCCGTTCGGCAGGGTTTCTGCGCCGGACAGGTGTGAGATGAAGTGGTCGACGAGAATCAGGTCGTGGGCGTGGATGTAGTGCATGCTTGGTGCAAGATACTCAGAGAGTCGGCCTATATGCGACAAGCCATCTGCGCTAAGGAGCATGGGAGGGCGCGCCTGCTTTGCGGTTGTGGAGGTGAGCTCTTTCCATAGAGCTTGGAAGATGGGCCATGCAATGTCTGCGTCGCGGGCGCCGAGTTCGGCTAGTCGGTTCAATGAGATGTTGCTTTGGACACTGATGGGGAGGTTGTGCTCCATGGAGAGTTCCAGGGTGCTCAGGACGGCCTCGTTGGCTTTTGCGATGCGGCCGAGCAGTTCCGCTGTATATGTCTTTTGCACATATTTTACTGGATTTGTGCCTTCAAGCGGGCCATATGCGGTATGTGCTATGGTGAGATCTTGGGCTAAACATGTACATTAGTAACAGAGTCGGCTATCTTACAAGGTTATGCGCACACACCTTCGGGGATATGTATGACAACCCAGCCATTGAGGAATGCCATTGTTTGCGCCTGAAGAGCTAATATACTCTTTCCAGTTCCCCTACTCCCTATCACCAGTCTCCGCAGCGTCTTCTTATTGTGATTCTTGATATGCTTTGCTAGATCTAGTGTTTCTGCCCGTACAAGCGTCGTAGGCCGTGCAAAGAAACTCCAGTTCTGCGTAGCCTTGAAGGCCTCTATCGCCCGTAGTGAGTCAACAGTAGGACCTGGCAATCCTACTATCGTGCCCAATGAGCTCTGTTCTGCGATATCGTCGGCCGTCCAGTCCCGTATCCCAGGTACCTCAAACGCATTGGTATTGCTCAGCACGATCCTCTTCCTTAATGCCTTCCTTTCACCTGGTGCAGGTGCTCTTTTCGGCGCCTCTCCCTTCTTGCTTTTCGAAAGTCGTAGTGTTTTCTTTCCTTTTTGTGCTCCTGCCGCCCCCGAGGCTTTCTTTGCTGCTGCTGGTAAAGATGTTGTGGTTGAGAATGAGGAGGTGAAACTGGAGAGATTGGTCGGCCTTGGTAGTCTGCTACTTTGCGACGGAAGCGTCGAGAGACAACGCAATACTCTGTGCGACGACATCTTCTACCTCAACAGCGCTAGAATAAGGAGGACGTGGCTTGGACGACGCCGCAATAATGTGGTAGGGTGTTTCGAAGTTTGGAGTATATAGTCACGTGCTTGCGGGCCGCTAAAAAGTGCGCCGATCATCTGCAAGAAAATACCACAAGCTTCGCTCTTTCATCCACATCTGCATCTTCACATATACATCCACAGTGCCTAGCTTCTAAGTACTAGATCTCTTTTCGCCAGAGACCTAGCTGGATATTATCACTGAAAGAGCCCAAGTCATGGCCAAGCGCACGTCGAAAGGAGGTGTGAAGAAGCAGCAAGACACAAATCGTGACCTTGTCATGGGCAATGGGATGGCTGCACCACAAGTACCGGATGCTCAATTAGCCAATGGCAACGAAGATCCTATGGACGATCCCCTGATAGACCCTGAGGACGACGAGGAAGAGATGTTTGAGCCAGAATTAGACGAGGAGGAGGATGAGGATGATGATGAAGAAGAGGACGGAGATGCGCTGGAGGGCGAGGTGGATGACGAATCGGATGTGGAGATGGATGATGGCGTACCGCTAGGGAGAGAACTGTCACCCTCAGCTGTGCCTTTGATCGGCCGCGATCTCACAGGCAATACCCCTTCCACGACTGCACCTTCAGACATCACATCCTTGACCAATCCGAATCACGCTAGTATCACAGTGGAGAAGCCAACACCATACACATATGACGCCGGGCATCTATTAATCAGCGACCCGAATCCCCTACCTCAGACGACTCCTGCCACACTCGAGGCAAGCCTGACAGCCACAGCTCGTGACGCAGCTCAATCACTTCTCAACCACCTACTCACAACCTGTCCAATCCACACAGGCTCTACGACCGCTACTTCCACTTCCGGCGTCATGATGACACTACCTCCACCGATTACTGCACTTCCCCGCGAGAAGAAGATGCCTGCACCAAAGGCGCCCACGAAATGGGAGCTGTTCGCTGCTAAGAAGGGCATTGGTAAGACCAAGAAAGGTGGAACCGACGCCGATAACAGAGCTGGCAAAATGGTGTATGATGAGGCAACGGGGGAATGGGTGCCGAAGTGGGGTTACAAGGGCAAAAACAAGGATGGTGAGGGTGATTGGCTTGTAGAGATCGACGAGAAGGCGGAGAGGAGGGCGGCGGCGGAGGGCAAGGACGTGGCGGATCCGAGAAATGCCAAACGTGCGGATCGAGTGGAGCGTGTGAGAAGGAATGAGCGGGCGCAAAGGGCGAACGAGCGTAAGACGCGGAAGCCAGGTGCGAAGTAAGGATGGGACACGGTTGTTTGTTATGATTCGAAAGCATGAGGCCTGGCGTTGTAAAGCATGGAGGGACAGGCGTGGGTTATGTATAGGTAGTTGTCAGGCGGAGCTCATGATGCTCGACTTCAGTATATCATCGTCCCACTTCGGGAATGACAAAGCATTACCTTTTCAGTACACCATTGATCGCGACCTGTCTGTCACACCCGCGTTCGGAACCAGCCTGCATGAAATAATTCTGGCTTATGAGGCAACATCGTTCCCCTCGATGATAATCATGCTAGAGATGGTTGGACTGTCAACCTCATTTCTTGCAAAAATCTTGATTCACTCAAACCAATGACCACGTCTTACTCTGGTCAACATACAGTAGAAAGAATTTCGTGACCTTACGCAACACATGCAGTGATGACTTCTCCCGCAGAGTCTTTGAATGTCGTAGCCCTCATCTCCGGCGGCAAAGACTCATTCTTCTCAATCCTCCACTGCCTCAAGAATGGTCACAAAGTGATAGCCCTCGCAAACCTCCATCCGGCCCCCCCTGAACCGTCTTCATCAGCTGCTACCCACGGGTCCTCATCAGACAGCAATGACGAAGAAATCGACAGCCACATGTACCAAACCGTCGGGTCCTCCATCCTCCCGCTCTACGCCTCCGCCCTCGACCTCCCTCTCTACCGCGCCCCAATCACTGGCACCGCCCACGACCGCGCCCGCAGCTACAGCTCCACCGGCATCCTCTCCGACGAAACAGAGTCCTTGCTGCCTCTCCTAGCCCGCGTCAAAGCCGCGCATCCGACCCTCAACGCCGTGTGCACGGGCGCGATCTTGTCCGATTACCAGCGCACACGCATTGAGTCCATAGCCTTGAGGCTGGGCTTGACGCCTCTGGGGTATCTGTGGCAGTATCCATACCTGCCGCCGTACACGCAGGGCTCGCTATTGAGGGATATGGCAGAGGTGGGGCAGGATGCACGGATTATCAAGGTAGCGTCGGGCGGGCTGGACGAGCTGCATCTGTGGCTGAACGTGGCGGATGAGGCGGGGGATACGCTGGGGAAATTGGTACGAGAGATGGGAAGGTTTGGGGGATTGGTCGGGGGTGCGGTGTTGGGTGAGGGTGGGGAGTATGAGACGTTGGCGCTGGATGGGCCAGCTGGAGTGTGGAAGAGGAGGATTGTGGTTGATGATGGGGAGAGGGAGGAGTTGAGTGATGGGGGAGTGTGGAGTTTGCGGATGAAGGGGGCGAGGATGGAGGAGAAGCTTGAGGAGGAGGAGCAGGATGATTGGATGGCACGATTGAGAGTGCCTGATATGTGGGATGTGGAGTTCAAACACATCCTTGGGTCTCTCGAATCATCAGCTAAAGGCTACACAGAAGAAGAGGGCCTTGCTCCCAGCAAGCAGCAGCAGGACAGTCAGCAAGCAGCACGGCAGGCCATCAACAATCTCCGGACAACAACCACACTCACATCATCCACACTCTACATCTCCAACCTCCACTCCCCATCCACCACACCCTCTCAGCCCATCGCCGACCAAATGCACTCCATCACCCACGACATCCTTTCCATCCTCGCCCAACACAACCTGACGCCCTCCTCCATCGCTTTCACCACAATCCTCCTCCGCCACATGTCAGACTTCGTCGCCATAAACACCATTTACAGCACCCTCTTCACCACACCAAATCCACCCGCCCGCGTCACAGTCGCCTGCGGTGACACCCTTCCCACCGGCATCGATGTCGTCCTTTCTCTTACCGCGCATATCAGCACGCAACCCGATGACCGACTCGGCCTACACGTCCAGAGTCGATCTTACTGGGCCCCTGCTAATATCGGACCGTACTCGCAAGCCATCAGCCTACCACTTCCTACCACAATGACTTCGGACGCTCCGTCCCCGACCGCCCCAGCCCCAACTACAAACCCTGCACGTATCATCTACATAGCCGGGCAAATCCCCCTCGTCCCCAGCTCGATGACACTCGTTCCCGGGCCTTTCGCCACGGAAGCCGTGCTCGCCCTGCAACATCTCTGGCGCATCGGCCGCGTCATGGCTGTCGATTGCTGGGCTAGTTGCGTTGTCTTCATCACAGCGGTGAATGACGTGGAGGCTGGAAGGCGGGCGAGAGTGGCGCTGGAGGCGTGGAGTCGTGCGCATGCCACTGATAGAGATCGGGCGGACGGGGAAGAGGACGAGAATGAGGGCGACGATGACGATGACGAGGAGCCGGATATTGACATCGCCGAGTTGAGTCTGCGACGACCGTGGGCTGTATCCGTCCCTTCTCCAGCCCAAGCCCCAGCAGTGACACAAAATCCAAAGACCGAGCGGCGGCCTCTTCCAAATCGCAAAGTTCTACACCTCGGGTCACTCACTTCCCCTCCCTGCTTCGTAGCTGAAGTGGCCGAATTGCCTCGAGGCGCAAGCGTGGAGTGGGCTGTCCTCGGCATCAGCGTCGACGGGTCCTCCCAGCAGGGGCAGGTGCGCGTGTCGCTGGAGGACGATTATCAGGTATGCTCGGCCGGTGGTAGTGTGGGTGGGCTTACCATCGCTACCTGCACCGTCGATGATATGGAGGGACTTGCGAGCGTACTGCAAGAGATTCAGAGTAGCGAGGCGGAGGAAGGAAGATTGGTTGAGGTGTATATAACGGGACCTTTGCCCGAGGAGGATGATGGACGTAGTGGGTATGGGTTGAATGGGATGAACGTGCAGGTGGTGCTATGTAGGAGCGTTTGGGACGGGAGTGGGGAGAGGGTGTATGCGGCGATAAGGTATAGATGTTTTGAGGCTGATGAGGTAGTGCAGAGAGATGTCAAGTCGGAGAGCATGAACGAAAGAGTGTGAGCATGCAGGGATATATATGTATAGGGAGTTGGCATGGTGTCTGGATAGGCAAGGTGAACTATCATTGTGTCTCTGCTGGTCCGTCCGAAGTGTACCGTAGGTCCGAAGAATTGCACTACCTCTCAGTGTAGACTTCCACCCCCATTTCACTCACCGCAGATGACGGCAAAAATGTCTCCGTGACTCCCGCCACCTTCACGCCTAATAATGCACCATCTTCGTCGCCACCATCCCCTTGCACTCCCAGTTGCACCACAGCCGCAGGATTATTCCGAGCGTCGACGAGCGGCGGCGGTGAAATGCGCTCTGCAGTCTTAGTGACAGGTACAACACCCTCGTCGCCATATTCCTCCTCCTTCCAGTCGCCCGCACTTAGCAGACCGAACAGCACACGCTGTAACTGAAGGGCACTATTCATCATCCACTGGTCACGCGCCAGCGACCGCCCGCCCTTTTGTCCACGACGTGCCTGCAGCTTTGGCACCACATAAGGCACGAGCACGCTGGCAAGCAGCAGTAGCCCACCGACGCCGAAATCGATAGCGAGTCCTAGCACACTGAAGCTCGTATATGCCGTGTTCCGCACCTTCTGAGAATTGCAAAAACGTTGTACGATATCGTCGTCGGTACGGAACGGGATCCAGTTATCGCGCAGCAGCTGAACGCTCGGGGTGCGGTAGTTTGAGATGAAGAGACGTTGGAGGTGTGCCAGGTTGGTGGCGAACCAGTTTGCGGCTTCGATCTGCCATTGGATGGGACTGAGTACGGGGGACCAGAAGAGTTCTTGGCGGCTGATGTAGCTGGAGGCGGTCAGGGCGGCGGGGCCGAGCTCGTCGACGAGATTCCAGACGGTGCAGGCGAGGGCGGCGTCTTGGATCATCATGGCAGTGGCCTGTTGGAGGGGTGTCATGCCGAGGGCGTCGAGGGCGGGAATATGGCCTTTGGCGTAGAAGGTGGTGAAGTCGCCCCAGAGGTACCAGGAGTCTAGATCGGTGCAGTTGTCGGATGTTGGGGCATTAGGGTTGCTGGGTGGCAGTCAGTGACTGATGAAACATGTCATACCATGGATTGTGCCTTGACATACCATATCTGCAGCTGTTCTGTACAACCAAGGACGGAGCCTGGGTTTCCAGATTGATAGAATGTGTCCTCGGTTTCTCCGTTTTCGACTGTGTGGATCGGTACGGTCGCATTGAACCAGGCATCGGTCACCACGTCTTGGTAGAAAGCTCGGTTGGCAAGAAAGACTAAAGTCATAGGCTTTGAGCTGTTGCTGCTTATGGAAGAAAGTGGCTGATACAGGGGTCCAGAGGTGCCCATCTGCATGGTAGAAGCTATCCTGGAGAGTGTCAAAACAAAGACATGATGATACATCCTGAGTAACTCACATTGTATAATATGCATACTGCGAAGCTGTGTAAGTATCTTTACTGTAGACAAACGTGGCGTCTGCGTATGGAAGTGCTTGTTGACCACCAAATCTCGTTGGTTGGTACGTGTTGTTCCCATATGAGTATACTGAGATGTTCCCAAGGTAGCTAAGACTGTCCACGACACTCCATCCATTGTCTGAGAATCCGTACGTCTTCAGTGGAGCGCAGGTTGTGACTTTACGGAATGAGACACGATCCTCCTCAGGCTGGTTCATGCCAAGGTCAAAATGGGAGTCTAATGGCCCAGTATCAAGCCGTATGATATCTGAACCTAGACAGGCATCCTCGAAGGGACAAGCCGTGCTAACAGTAATTTCAATTGGGAGTGAGGTTTGTGTATAGCCGCCACAAGCTGAGCGCGAGGCATCAGGATAGATCTCGCTAGCACTCGAGTTGTCAAGCGAGTTATTGTAGCATTGCCTTGCGTAGTTATTACTCAGAGACATGCGCATGCCATCTTGGAATTCCTGACTAAACTGTATCTGCAATTCGTCGGAAGCAGAAGTCACATTGGGATTGACGAGACCACAATCACCTCCTAGTAGAAGCACATCGCCATTCGTCGTAGCAATACGTGATGAACCAATTCCCACGGCAATGAAGAGTATCGTGATGATTATCGGGATGATCGTCATGAGCGAAGCATTCCGAGAAGCTCGAGCTGAGACTTTCCTCCACGCCCATGCAATGAAGACTGCCTGTTCAATGAAAGCTGTAGGCGTGGTAGCATTGCGCAGAGCCACATGAAGCTGATGGGAAGCACCAATGCGAGCCTTTTGGATCGTCAGGGCTTGATGAACGATGAAGGCCAGGAGAGTCCAGGCACCGGCACCAACCCAGGTGTTGAATATAGCGAGGAAGGCGATCAGGTAGCGTGCTTGGGTACCAGGCACAGTGATGCGATCGCCAAGGATCGGTCCGTACGACCAATCAATCCATCGTCCTGTATAGACTTGCTCAGACATGATTATCAGTTTCTTAACCTACGTGTTGATCCTCGAGAAAGGATTTCGACAAGGTCGATACGAGTATGAGAGAGGGAGACTATAATTATGACAGACCTCATCGTCTCGTAGGCACCCGCTTGCGAACCACATGGTCCCGAGCGTGCCATCATAGTCCGGCTATTCTTCCGCCTGGCAGAAGAACCAGAGCCCTCATCCCAGACTAGACTTGATTGCGCAACTCATCGATGTGACTTAGGCGTGCTCAGCCTTGTTCAGGCATCGTAGTACATTGCTACCGTCGAGGAAGAGATGATCACGAGGCTGATATGTCGCCGTCTTTCGAGTAGGCAAGGTGGTAGGTGATCCAATGGAGCTGTGGCATTCGGTATCATACTTTGTAGACTTCAGCTGAAGTCCAAATGCGGTCTGGTGGCCCCCAAACTCCACACTCTTCCCCACACGTCCTTCGACTACATCTCATGCGATACAATGGTACTCAAGTTCACGCAACTGCTGCATGCTTCATCCCGTCGTCCGATATACTCAGCCTTGCAGGAATGACTCAAAAGACTGTGATCAGTGATCAGTGACCACAGTATGGCCAACTTTGCGCACCGTGATGTTCCATGAGCCCATCTCCGAGGAGACATGGGTCGTATTACCAGTAGACCTGAAGCATATCCCTGCTTATTGCTGTAGCTATGGCGAGCACAGTCTCAATGAGGTCGGCCTCGCGGCGTGGTGATTTGCAAAGTCGACTCCGCTCAGGATAGGAGCGGGAAAGAGAGCAATTCCATTAAAGGTGTATGGCTTTCGTCCGGTGTACCACCCGCGTCAGATCACTAGCGCTTTATCTTGCATACGGAGCACAAGCCAAGTATCCGCGACTTCCAATAGGAGGAGTCACGAATCAGGTATACACTTAGCGACGATTCTATTTCGAAAGACCTTGAAGGTATAGATATCCCCATACTCTTTCGCATTGCACTTAAAATTCATCTGCTCACTCATTTCGAATTTTCCTCCGTCATGATTTCTTTCACTTCCATGCCCTCGCTCCTTGTGGGTTTGCTGTTTCTGGTCCCCTCCATTCGTGCCCAGGACTGGAATCAGTCGACGACAAGCATATTGTTGACCTCCGTTATTGTGGCTAGTCCCATCACTGCAAGTGCAGAGCTTGCTCCATCAGCCTGCACAGCAACCTTTGTCACAACCACGACGGAATCCTTTGGTCCATATGATTGTAGCGAGGTCGGACCTGGTTACTGGTTTGCCTATGCTTTGCCAGCCACGACTTATATCGATGCTAACACGACACACTTTGAGGCGCCCAGGACTGATACTTATTTCAGCATCACCGGCGCCACAAGTCTGCAATGTGACGGAACATGCCCGGTATTTACGGCAACGAGCATGTTCCGAAGCATTTCTGTACCAAGCAACACGTTTCCTCCCGGTGTTTGTGAATCCACCACCCTCACTTCTACAATAGTCGAGTGTGGTGAGGCAGCCGCTGAGATAACATTTGCTGGAGGGTCGATTGTCTCGACCTGGGCTTCTACGACTGCCATCGCCGAAGTCTCAATGAGCTTGTCGAAGGCGAGCCCTTCTGCAGCAATAGCACAGACGTCTCCTAGCTCGACTTCTCCAGTACCAGTCACGCCAAGCCCACCGCCACCACCTCCAGCCGCGTCTACATCGGTCGCCATGACGATACCTGCGGGATCAGTAGTCCCAGCTCCGCTACCTTCTCCTTCTCCACCTCAGCCTTCGCCCCTACCGAGTGAGCCTGCGCTGCAACCTCAGACCAGTCCGAGCCCACCGCCCGCTCCTGCACAGAGCACCTCTATCGCACAGACAATCCCTGCTGGATCAGTGATTCCAGCTCCTCTACCTTCCCCATCTCCTTCTCCGCCTCAAACTCCAAGTTCACCACCTGCTTCCGTCAAGGGGACTTCTGCCGCGATGACAATACCCGCGGGATCAGTGGCACCAGCTCCACTGCCTTCTCCTCCTCAGTCTCAATCTCAGACGAGTCCCATATCATCACCTGCACCTGCCGAATCTACGTCCGCTGCGTTGACGATTCCTGCGGGCTCAGTGGTGCCAGCTCCCCTGCCATCGACACAAGCAGTTATGACTACTCCAACCCCTCAACCTCCTAAAGTTTCTGCAATACCGACAATCCCGGCCGGATCCGTAGTCTCGATACCTCCTATGTCGAGTACCCCTGCCTCTACTCGGTCACCCTCGACACCTTCAGCAGCGTCTGCAGCATCCCCTCCTCCTTTACGAAGCTCGCCTTTCTCTCTGTCCACATCCGTTCTCCCTCCAAGCTCTTCCTTCCCCGCTTCAAGTTCTCAGTCCACGCCAAGCACTCCTTCGATTGCTACAGTACCAGTCTCCTCGACCATCGCACCCATCTCGGCGACCTCCCCAGCCCAAATCACGACGGTAGTATCAGCGGTATCACAGATCACTGACGGCCAAGTACAAGCAGCGACTTCTGTGTCTACGTCGACCGTAGCGGCATACACGGGTGCGGCAGTAGCGAATATAGCGGATTGGACGGGCATGGCTGTAGCGATGGGGCTGGGTGCGCTCTTTGTCTGAATTGCGCTTCAGCAGGATGGTGAGGCGAGATTGGAAGATGTGACGCAGATGTGAGCTGTATATACGATGTATACGAAGATATGTACTGGATAGTCTGGCTGCTTGTATTCAGATTGAGACTTCATTTTCAATGAGAAGAAAGTATACTAGTAGATTGTGAGGAGCGTTCACGTTGGTGCGGGCATACAGAAGGCTCTACGGCACTCTCCCCGACTTTTTCCCTTGATCTTATCGACTCAGCCATGCTGGTGGCTTTGGATCTAACACGCTGCTATGAGTCAGTGACGAACTGGTCACCAGGTGATGACGATGCGAATAAGTGCCCATCTCTTTTTGACCGAATATAGCCTAAGGTGTGGTATGCATGTTGTATTGCATCGAGCACAATCGAGCATTGAACGACCTCCGGGGACTGTCAGAATGACCCAATGATGTTGTAGTGGTCGAAATCAGACTTTGTCAGACTTCAGCTGAAGTCCAAATGCGGACTGGCGGCGTGCCGTCTCCACAACACACTGCAACGACACTCCATGTTCACCGCCATGCTCAGAATACAGCAGTACCTCTGCCGGGTTTTTTCCATCCTGGACCTCTTGCCTCCCCGCACTTCATCACGCAATGATAGCAACGTCTTCGGTATACAAAAGCTTTGAGTTAATGCTTACTACTATCCGATCGATGTTTCATACTCCCGTGGAGATCATCAGATTGCGTCTTCTCCTCCAAGCCTTTTCTCATTTATTCTTTTCTTGCATCTCCAGTCAGTCAGTGGATCAATGCCATGTGTGATTATGCGAATACATGAGTTGTGTGAAATAGACCGCATGCAATGCGGGAGAAGATCCGACCATGGATTAAGTGGACGGCTATGATAAGTGATCGTAACTCCACCTTGAGGCCCGCTAGATGCGGGCGCCCGTGCTCCGAGCCATGATCTGCGCTGCACTCTGTGATGTGCCTCTATCTATATCACTCGATCAGGAAAGGTCTGGATCTGCATGACCGATTGTGGCTTCTGTGCCGCACGATAGACACTGCCCGCATCACATCATGGCGTGGAGAAGCAGATGGGAAGCAGTCGACAAGAGATGGATTTCTAGTTCTGATGTGAGGAGATACACCAATATTGACTGGCGTCCTATACGCTGCCGATAGTGTGAATCGCGTAAGGAGATCTATATATTTTGGTATGCCGGCGACCGTCTCATTTGGAAATATGACCTTTTGAATTAAGCTATACTACTCTTGTCATGTTCAATACTCCCTTTATCCTTTTACCTTTTCTCTCTGTGCTGCTACCTTTGGGTGTCACCGCCTATGGATCAGATGGGCCAGGTCAATGGAATCAGTCAACGTCAGATTGGTCACCAAGTTCTACAGCCATAGCTATCACAGCAACTCTCCCTTGCCCGTCTTCCTCCCTATGGGTACCTCCCTCACAAACATCTACAGCTTGGTCTTTGCCTGCCTGGTCGGATGCCTCAAGAGAAGTGCCAACTACAGCGTGGACACAGCCATCCTGGTCAGATACGCCTAGAGCATCACCATCTACAGGTTGGACACAATCACTCTGGTCATATACGCCTAAAGCATCACCATCTACTGCTTGGACACAGCCATCATGCTCAGATACCTTAAGATCCACACCTTGCCTCTCTACACCTGTCCTACCGCCAAGCAGTATCAAACCAACTCTGTCACCACCACCCACTCCGTCGAATACAACATCTGGACCGGTAACTCCCGTCTGGACATCGCCATGGCACTCGTCAAGTCCTACTTGGGAGTCTACAATAACGTCCACGACTGAAATTGTTGTTACCACGACTGAGAATTGTACCAGTTCGCTGCCACCATGGCCATCTTCCACATCATCTCTGAATACCACGCAACCAATTCCAACTCCAAGTGCGAGTCTGCCACCTCCTTCCATAACCTCGACTCCAACAATAGTCACTACTACTACGACTACCGTAACGACGGAGAGTTCTACCATACCTGTATGGTCGCCATCCTGGTCAAGCTCGGTTATACCAACATCGTCGGCCTCACAGACTGATAGCCCAGTCAATACACACATTAGTCTTTCTGTGGTCCTGTCACCCCTGCGACCAACAAGTCTACCACCATCGTCCTCTCCCTCGACGCCAGTAACAAGCTATTATACCACCTCTTCCACAACAGCTCCAGGAGTACGGATGACGTTACCGGCCGGGGTGCCGACGATCAGTCCAACACCCTTGGAATCCGTATCTGCCATCGAAACGATTCCGTCCGGCCAGCTCGTATCAACTTCTTCCAGCTTTTTTGTAATCAGCACGGCAGCTCCGGTCTTCACACATATAAGCCTTTCGGTGCCTCTTTCGATTGCTACTCAACCGGTTCCCAGCCTGCCTGCGCCTTCTCCTTTGCCTTCGACTACACCGGTTGGCCCGCAATTCACGCATATAAGCCTCTCGACCCCTCTCCTCTCACCATCGCCTCCTCCGCTACCTCCACCTCCACCTCCACCTTCACCGCCTCTACCTTCTGCTTCTCCACCTCCTTCGCCGCTGCCGCTTCCACCACCTTCTTTGACCCCTTCCCTACCTCCTCCACCGCCTCCTCCTTCAACTCCTTCGCCGTCACCTTCTTCGACTTCTCCACCACCCACTACTTCGAGTACACCTCCTACTCCTTCCTCGTCCCTACCTCAATCTTCGACTCCACCGCCTTCTTCAACCCCTCCTCCTCCTCCAGTTCCGACAACAGAAAGCTCCACGATAGAAACACCATTACCGCCACCACCATCATCATCTTCCCCTCCTCCTCCTCCACCACCTCCTCCAGTAACTGAAGTCTCCATAACGACGACATCCCCGCCACCACCACCGACACCTTCATCATTCTCGCCGCCGCCACCTCCTCCTCCTCCTCCAAGTTCGACAGAAGTCTCCACTCCCACAACAGTTGCGATTCCATCAACACTGCCACCACCTCCACCACCTTCTTCTTCTTCCCTTCCTCTTCCTCCCTCGTCCTCGCTTTCGGCCTCACCCTTGCCCTCGCCTCCACCCACTTCCACAGAGACCCCAACGACCTCTACCTCTACCTTTACACCACCCTCCAGCACGCCATCAACCCTCGTCACCAGCTCGATTCCCGCTCCCACTTCGAGGCCACCACCATCACCAGCACCCTCCCAGCGTACCACATCTACCCTCACACCTCCACCGCCACCGTCCACCACCCAAACAACCATTCCGGCACCAAGATCAAGCACAAGCACAGTCTCAATAGTCTCCCAGATCTCCGACGGCCATATTCAAGCTGGAGGCACAGCTACGTCGGCTGTGGCTACATACACGGGTGTGGCAGCAGCAGTGGCGCCACAAAAAGCCTTTGCGGTTGCAGGCATAGCTGCGTTATGGGCTTTGGTGCGTTGATTGCTTGAAGTGATAATGAGGCCGGCGGCAGGCAGTGGGTGGCCAAGGTGATGAACCCAGACGCACATATGATGTACACAAAGGAAGAAGGAATTCGGCTGCTTAGCTACGTATACAGTGGGAGTTCAGAAACGGGATTGATTAGCTTCAAGTATTTGCGGGATGAAGTAATGAATAACATGATATCCAATACGTGTGCACATACTCCCATCATTGTTCTGTCACAGCATCATAGTATCCTGATCATTGCAAAACTTCGAGTAATTGATGATTGTAATGATAAATATTGAAGAGTGATAAAACTAAAACTATTGACAGATACATGAGATGTCCGTCCTTGATAAGTACTGCAGTTCTATCATTAAAGAAGACCAGTGTGGAGGGGACGTGGCTTTGTCGGGCCATTGGCTTGCGCCAAGTCGATCTTCCACTAATATATATGTTGCTTGCATGCTCAGAGAGAATAGTGCGCGAAGCAGGCAATTGTGGAGTGATATATGAGAGACGAGATGAATAAGATGGAGAAAGAAAGGTCACGGAAGATATCGACGTCACAGTGCAATAGCAAAGAGAAGAGGACAAGGCTCTGGAGGCAACAGTGATTGACCAGAATGCTCGATAGGTGACACTAGGAACCACGTATCGTCGTGTCCGTTTCCGTTCACTAAAGCGATGCTGCTACTTCTTGATACTTCCTGCTATCTTTCAAGCACAATGCGACCGTGGCTCCGTGCTGAGAAATGCAGAATATTCTGCTGGGATGTCACCAGGTCATCTGCCGCAGTCCAGCCTCGGTCCAGTACAACCAAAGAAGATCTCAAATAACCCCAGGAGTAGTCATCGCCGAAGTTTGCTCGTGTACCAAGCATAAAGATGATCAAGGAAAGAGAAGGATTGTCCGACTGGCATTGATGCTCGCACTACTCGACCCAATATAAGAGGATCAAAGCACGAACCGAATTAGCTGAGCCTCAGACTAGTGAAGTCTCAGTCTAGAACGCCAATATGACCGCCGAGCTCACAGATAAGACGTTCGAGGTTGATTTATGCGTTCGAAAAGTGTAAGGAAGGAAGCAGAAGGATGAGTTGACGTTCGAATATGCTTGTTGCCGGCGAAAGGTAAATCCGTGGCCATGTGGATTTCTGTACCATGGATGGAACGCTTCGGCTTGCTGTTTCATCTCCGCGTTTGGGGTCTCGTATGTCTCGAGTCGAGTCAAACACTGACATCCCTTTACATTCTCGTTCAAACGACAGCGGGACTGCTTGGGGCTATATTGGAAATAGCCAGACTGCGTCAACGATTCTCTCTTTCTCGAAGACACATGAGCTCGATAGCTTCACTCCAACTGTAACATACACCACTTGCATATCCGTGCGGCGCAGGACGCCTAGATGACTACAGCGATCAACAAACGCCAACAGGCACGACATGAGCGAGCGCTGCAAGGCCTCATCAGCGATGTGCCAGGTAACAACAAGTGTGCAGATTGCAGCGCCAGCAACCCAGGCTGGGCAAGCTGGAATTTGGGCATCTTCTTGTGTATGCGCTGTGCCAGTCTGCATAGAAAGCTCGGAACGCACATCTCGAAAGTCAAGTCCCTGAGTATGGATACCTGGCAAGCTGAGCAGGTCGATGCAATGAAGAGCACGGGCAATACGGCCTCGAATAAAGTCTACAACCCGCGCAACGTGCGAGCAACGCTCCCTCTAGATCCTGACGAGATCGATACAGCTATGGAGCAGTTTATAAGGCAGAAATACCAGAGACGTACTTTGACGGATGGCACACAGACAGCACGGAGTGATGAAGACGATAAGGGCCCACCTCCTCCTCCGAAACCAATCGCACGATTCGCACCCAATGTTAGGACGACCTCAGCAGCATATCCTTCTCCCTTCTCTTCCGGACGCTCATCTCCAGCATCAGCGGGTCGCGCTCCATCTTCAATAGAGTCGAAGACTCTACCACCATTACCACGCGATGATGTGCAGTATATTCAGAGCACACAGATGCAGCCGCAGTCACAGCCACTTGCTCCACAACATACGGCGCCGTCATATATGCCGGCGCAATCTGGCATGCAGCAGTCTGGGATGCAAGCTACCAACGGGTATGCGAATCCTTTCTATAGGCAGATGAGCTCAAGTACATTACATCAACCACTTGAGGCAGCCTTCCAAAGCATGCAGATCAGTCAGAATACAGCACTCACGCCAGAACTCACCGGCAACTATCAGCCTTCCATTGCAAACAGCAATCCATTCTTACAGACATACACGCCTCCGATATCGCCGGCTCCACAAACATATCAACAAATGGTACCTGGTGCTCAGGAGCCACAGATGAGCCCTAATTCTGTACAGGCTAGAAATCCATTCTTACAACTATCACGCTCTCAAACGATGCCTGTATATCATTCACAGCCTATGGAAGCGATACCTGCGCAATCGCCAGTCCCTAATACTTCGAATCCTTACTATCAATATCCGAACTCAACCTCACAAAACCCATTCTACAATAATGCTCCCAATCCAGTACAGCAGCACTATACAGGCCAACAGCCATACTTCTCGAGCCAATCTAATGAATGGCATGATACGTACACAACTGCTCAAGCCCCGAGTCAGGTGCAACAATATCCAGCTCCAAACCAAAGTCAGGCGCACCAATATCAAGCTCAGGAAACCCATTTCGCGCCGAAGGAGCAACAGCTCCCACCACAGCTATACATGCCTCCAACACGCCACGATAAGTCTAGCATACTGGCTTTATACGGACAGCCACATCTAGCTCCAGCGAGGCCGTTAGCGCCTGAGACCGGGGACCTCGCCAATGCTGGAGTGACAGACGAGAATGAACCGACGAAGCTGCAGCGTCGCAGTGTGACCATGCCGAATCCTGGCAGCAAGAATCCGTTCGCTACCTTGACTTCTCCTACCGGTGCCACTTCACAGCTTATCGATCCGATGAATGGTCGACACAGTCCTGATGCATTCAGGAGTTTGAGCTCTAAAAGCAGTATGAGGTTATGATTCAGGGCAAAAGGGAACTGGTTGGATGTGTTTCATGATGATACCCATGTAATATTAGTATCCATATAACAAGCAAATATTGTTAATTGCGTCTTGTCGTGCTGCATCTCTATGGATAGATTGTCCTCGTTTGTGGTTAGGTTTGTCCATGTCGGCGCGAGTCAGTTGGGTAAAATGGGTATCAAATGTCATTCGAATTTCCAGGTGAAGCAACAGCATCAACGTGACAAACTTGCGCCCAGTTCAGCTTCGCAGATATGATACTAAGACCATGTCTAAAGCAAAGCGGTGGTTTGCTCAATGCAAGCAAACTTGTCACTCGCGTGAGTACAGTCGACGTCTTCAGCATTGCGCGCTCAAGAGCTCTACTGACCTTTGCTACTTTCTAGACATCCTCAGTCCACACATCAATAGCACAGCAACAAAGTCGCAGCATACACCACGTACCGACGATAGGGAAACACGATGCCGAGTTCAAGGAGGAGGGTGTGCCGGGACTATTGACCTCAGAGGCCTTCAACATTGCATGGACGGATAGTCAGGACCACTATGTGAAGAGATTAAACTCAATGCTTGCCAGTATGTAGAGTTGAATATGGCTTCCCAAGTTCAAGAAACTCATACCACGACAGATGACAACAGAGTAAACGCGGGGATCAAAGACCTAGTCATCAACACAGCCCGCGAGCCATCTCAAGCCGCAATATTCAACTACGCCTCCATGGCACACAACAACCACTTCTTCTTCCGCACTCTCGTACGTCCCTCTCCTCCCCCATTCTCACCCCATCCCTAACCCTCCCAC
>Ga0268246_10000418_pt1 | contig 18730 bp, 26 predicted proteins | sample AgamicOrSfe_FD_200242 | JGI IMG/M metagenome (GOLD analysis project Ga0268246, IMG submission 200242) | Agave microbial communities from Guanajuato, Mexico - Or.Sf.e (v2) (version 2) | ecosystem: Host-associated > Plants > Phyllosphere > Phylloplane/Leaf | place: Guanajuato, Mexico | collected...
GGGATATGCGCAGATGAGGAAGACACATGACGAGATGCAGGAGCGGTTGAGGGATAGGAAGCCACCTGCGAGAGATGAAGGCCCTGCTATGGGAGGAAGGGACGACAGATATGGCGACGGAGGATACAGGGGCGGCAGGGGTGGATGGGGTGGTCAAAGGTGGTGATTTTTCCAACCGGGCTATACCACCTGATCGGGAGCGTTATTTGACTAGCGTGGCGTTGGGGGTGCGCATCCAATTGCGAAAACATGTACAACATTTTCCTCAATCTATGAAGATTCGACCACAAGCCACAATAGCTGGCACGTGCATCACAGTCGCGTGTGATTAACAAGTTTCGTAACATCTTTGTTCTTTCCAACTACAAGATGCATTGCCATGCAGACAAACCTGCTTTGGCAGACAAAACCACCGTCATCAATTGCAGCCGTCGACCATTCATCGCTGGACACGTCAAGCATCGACGGGAGAAGCCCGGTCCTGATCCAATGACCTTGTCGCACGGCATAGAGCGTGTTTCTCGTTCACCAACAACAACCCTTGCATAGCCTCTGTTTCCAAGATCGTGCATCGCTCAAACTGCGCAGTGTGCTTCCCAAACAAACACCGACAGCGCCCTGGCTGGTGGTCATCCGCAAGCGGAGAATTCATGTAAAAGCGAAAAAGTAGTCCAGGTCCTCGATCCTCGCGTGACTGTCCAATGCGAGCAAGCCTTAATCCCCGCCGATAATTTGTGTGGTTCATGAAACATCATGTCTGGACTGCGCGCACCTGGCGCGTGTCATGTTGTGTCGCGACAGATCGCGAACTGCCCGAGTTCTCCTGGAGTCGTAAAGCGTAATCGAGATGCAATGCTGAGGAGCGTGATATATGGATGCATAGATTGTTAACCAATTTGGAGCCTTGTGAAAGATGTGCTTCAATTGCCCTTGTTCTTGCGCTCTTCGGCGCGGGCGACTCGGGCAGCTTTGACGAGAGGTGACAACGTTGCCAATGGCTCGGCTGTTTGGATGAAAGCGTGCTGTCGAAATGTCAGTATATTCAACCACGCAGGATGATATTAGGTCAATTTACCTTGAGCAAATCGTGAGCACTAGCACGCTTCTCTGGGTCGACCTTGAGGGCAAAGTTGAGGAAGTCGCGGAAGATGGGCGTCAACTCGTGCTCATTCTTGATCTGAGGTGTTCCATTTGTAGCAATGAGCCACAACGCTCTCAATGGGCTTTCCGTCAAGTATGGTGGTTCGCCTTCGATCATCTCAATCGCCATGATACCGAGAGACCAGATATCGATCTTGCGACCATACTCTTGGCGAGTGACGACTTCTGGAGCCATCCAGTATGGAGTGCCGACCATGGTAGTGCGCTTCATGTGGGATTCGTTTATTTGAGCGCAGAAGCCGAAATCGGTCAATTTGATGTTTCCTTCCAGTGAAAGAAGGACGTTGTCGGATTTGATGTCACGGTGGATGACGCCTTTTGAATGCAAGAATTGCAGGCCATGGAGAGTCTGCACATGTTAGACGGCATCAAAGTGTAGTTGCATATTTCAAACTTACCTCGCGACACACGGCAGCGATTTGTGGCTCACTCATCATGTTGAAAGTGACAACATCTGTCAAGCTTCCACCTTCCATGTACTCCATGACGACCCAAAGCTCGCCCTTGACAAGATAGCTCTCCATAAAGTTGACAACATTCTTGTGCCTACTGTCTCGCATGACCATGATTTCGTTGATGATGAGATCCTTCTTTGGCTGCTGCTCGAGATTCATCTGCTTGATGGCAACACATTTGTTGGTGCCACGTTCAAGAGCAGTAAAGACACCACCGGAAGCACCCTGACCGATCTTGTTGAAACCCCTGTAACGTTGTGTGGGGTCATCTCTCGAGCATATCTGATTGAGCTTGGCAACAATCTCGGTACTACCCATACTCTGTCTTGGCCTCTGTCTCGGCCTAGGTGCAGGTCCTGCGCGAGCTTCTTGAGAAGGCTGTGGAATAGCTGGAATATCCGCAATTGGTGCCAAGGGTTGTTGCGCTGCTGCTGGAGAAGCATGTGGTGTTCTTTGACTTTGACTCCTCTCAAGCTGCTTCTGCTGCAACTTTTGCTGAGCTACCATCATTGCTTGCTCCTGTTGCTGTTGGTACTGTTGAGGCGAATTGACCACTGGTGAGGTGTTGATATAATGAGGTGATTGGCCGCCCGTTGTTGCTGCTCTTGCGCGACCAGGGGTTGGGACGCGATGTGAGGCGGAATCGATAGAAGGCCTGTGGTATTGTGGTTGTAAGTACTCATCCGGGGACTGTTGATTCGATGGATGCGCATCTCTCGATGCTCCAGGTACCGGAGGAGCTGCTCGGTTTGGAATCATGTTCTGAGTCGTGGTCTGGCCTGGAGCGCGTGGTGCCTGTCTCATAGGCAGCATGGCCTCGTTCTTGCCTGATTGACCGAGCGATCCAAGGCCAAGACCGACCATCTGTGACCTTGGAACCGGAGGAGCGGCCCTCGGGTTCTCAAAGCTGTCCTGATCATTTCGTGGAAAGCGAGGACTTTGTGGTGGGCTCAGGATACCATTGTAGTTCGGACTCAGTGGACCCTGAACCAGTGGTGAAGATGCCTGAAAGCTACCACCCTGTACACTATCGTGCGATCGGACATTGTCAAACTTTTGCCAGATTGGATCTTCAGTCTGCTCCTTGTTGCTCTCCTTGTAGAAAGTTACGACATCAACAAGGGCCTTGGGGTTTGTCTTTTGCTCTTGCTCGGATATACCCGCGTCTTTGAGGACCCTCTGCCATTCCTTTGGGAGACCCTTGTGGATCGTGTCAGTACATGTTTGTCTTAGGGAGGGGAGGTAGAACACACGGTAAATTCGCCAGTATCGTAGTTGTATCCTACGTGAGTCACGTGAACTGGATTCTCGGGCGCAGATATCGCAGGACGTCTTGGTGATCCGACAAGGTTGTTGACAAAACTGGAGAATCCACTCTTCTTTTTGAGTCCTTTGACGGGATTTGCGGCTTCGTCGCTATATCTTTGTCTCGGGGAATTTATGGATGCTTCGGATCGCGGAGGGCTGACAGTTTCCATCATGGGCGAATTGCCAGGCTTGCCAGGTGCGAAGCTGGCAGCAGTGCGTAGTGTTGGCTTTGCGAGTGTCGAGGGTGGTTGTTGTTGTGAGTGTGAGCGGATGGATTGCGACGGACGTGGGGTCGACTCTTGGGCGTCGGGAGCAGCGGTAGAGGTTGCTTGAGATTCTGGAAAAAGACTGTCGCGTTGGTCTCCCAGGACTGATCCCTTGCGAAGGCGTGTGGCAGGTTGCGGGTAAGACGAGTTCATGTCCCAGTTTCAAACGGCTAGAAGGTTGGCGTTGCGGTCAAGCTTGGGGTCGGAATATCCAGTGCAATCAAGCATCAGCGTGAAGAGTTCGTAACGAGTGAATGTGAAGACGATTTGTGTGATGAGCGCGGAGAGAGGCAGAGGTGGAGAGTGAAGAGTCGAAAGTCGGGCTAGATTTGGAAAGTGGATGTATTGGATTGTTGGTTAACGAGCTGGGGTTCTGCGATATGAATGCGCCCAAGCGGCTCTGTAATCAAGTCGTGCTAACCACCACTAGTAGTCGATTTCGGCACTGCTGGAATTTGGACACGAGGGACTCGGGAGAAACGACTACTGAACTGTGGTTGATCGTGGATGTGGCAGTGAAACACTACTGTGCGCCGAGACGGACAAGTGCGACAGTTAAAGTCAAAAGTGGGATGGAGACTGAAGCCCTGCGATATCGACGGTGGACAGGCCGACACGTCGCAAGCTGTTGAGGAGATCTTCGAAGGACAGGAAATGGCTTGTCAGGTTGTGGATGATCGAGCGGAGATGGCGAGCGAGCGCGATATGTAGAGAAAAGTGAGTAAAGTATAGTAGAGTACTGTAGACAAATAGACGGCTTATCACTCCCCACCCGCGCGCGTTTGTGCTAAAGAGACTTGGTGTACCGTGCTCGAGTAGTGAGGCCGAGGGCTTGTACCGAGGACAAGGACAAAGTCAACTGGATTAGATGGGGCAGGTCTTCCAAAGTAACAGCAATCTTGTGGCGCTCTTCTAATCGAATGAGCTACATTATTCATTTCCTCATGCAAAGACACATCATCTGTTAATGCTGAATGCTGAACGCTCGACTTGATCTTGACCTGCAATGAACAGGATTTGGAAATGATGGATAGACCACAAACTACTCTGTATGCAACAACTGAACGAAGTGCATCATCAACGACCAATGCCCGACGAGCGTTTAAAAAGCGGTTGAAAAGAGTCGAAGGACGATAGCCCTTGATGTAATTAAGCAGGGCCCACCAACCGGTGGTGTTTCGTTTCACCCTCGCCGCACAAACGGCTCCATGATGCGACTGTAACGCATGAAGCCACCACTGTCATGGTTTGTAGCGTCTTCTGTACCTCGTGCATCGTTGGTCGCAAGTCAGGTTTGCTTCGCTTGAACTTCTTGACCGGGTTGCACGATTCAGACGGCAGCAGGGTTGAGTTACCTTGTTCCCCGGTCCTTTTGTAGTTTAGCCGCATGCACCTGACGATATGTGACAGCACGAAGAAATGAAAGATAAACATCCATGCCAACGCAACCAATCGTAGAGCTCCATCGTGGCAGAATCAGATGCATCAGACGTGTCGAATGTGCGTCCGTTACCCACCATGTGGGACAAGCAACGTGGTGTGACCTGGTGTCGAAGACCTGAAGAAGACGGGATCCCTCGGCATGCAGTCCTCACGGTTCGCGTCCATGTGTTCTATGTTGTGTGAGGTTGATGTGCGAGTCAGCATGCTACCTTACTCCTATAACTCCCTTACTACTGTTCGGATTGGCTGCCTTGTAATGGCTTACCGGTCCACTCACTCTTGTGTTCTCGAACGATGCAGACACTTCGAGGCTTCATTTCCCTTCATCTGCATAGCGAAGTCGGATCCTTAACCAAGCATGGTTATTTTATTATTCTGTGGTGATTGCTGGGATGTGGGCACTGCATGGTGCATTGGCAACAAACTCCACCATGGTCCATGGCAGAAATAAAGGTTTGCGGACCACTTCAACCGATGGCCCGCTTCGGGAAACGCCGCACGAGCTTGCTTCATACCGTTAGGCTTTCCGCATCCGAACCACCAGTCTTGGCCTCAAGACCCTGGGCTACCGAATTGTTTTGAAGAACAGTATCCATGTCTAACCGGTCAAAGACACTACCAAATCATTGAGCGTAACAGCGACCATTGCAGCGACAGAATCGTTTACCCTTCAGAGCTAGGCGTGGAGTGATAGAAGTCGGCTTTAGGCATGGAAATCTAAAATGAAAAGTCCTCAATGAATCGACCCAATCCCTTCGCATCGACCCTCTTCAAACCCGCATCACAATACCTCAGCCAGACGTTCAACACTCAAGCCGACAAGCATCGCAAAAGTCTCTCACCAGACCTTGACGAGCTCGAGGGCGGAATGCTGGAACCTCCGGGCGCGGATGGGCGTACGTCCAGGAAGGATCGTCAAAAGGCAGGGGAGCTGACTCCGAAATCTATACCCCTTATCGACATTTCGAGATCACCTTCGCCATATGCAAGAAGTAGGAGTGCCGCACAGTCTGAGGATGAAGATGAATACGACTATGGAGATACTGCACAAAGCCGGCCTTTGGTTGCCAAAGATATCGGGAGTGGACCTTCAAAGTACAAGGCAGCCTTGTTCCAAAGAGGAGGACTTGGACAATTCCTTTTTGGTACATCTATTGGTTGGCAGATCTATATGGGCTTGCTCGTTATCTGGGTAGGAGGATGTCAGTTTGGACTGTTGTTGATGAACCGCTTCATTTTATGGACTGGTACCTACAAGTTCCCCTATCCGGTGACCATGACCCTTGGACAACTGCTTATGACCCATGTTCTCGTCCTTGGATTCGCCAGTTTGACGCGAGGACTTGAATACCCCTTTAATCTTCTTGGGGTGGGAGCAGTCGTCGCCCCATCGCATGCCTACACAAAGGGCAATCACCCAAGCAGGTATCGAGGAGGTCATAGGAGCAAGTCGGTTTTGCGGAACATTCAGGATTGGCTTATACACGGATCTGGTGGTATCGCAGGCGGAGGTCTCTTCGAGTTTCAGACTAAAACTGCGATGCATGTGCTACCGGTTGCTGTTGTCTATACTGCGAAAGTGCTGCTGAGCAACCTGTCATATGCGTATGTATTGAAACGCTTGATTGTCGACATAAGTGCTAATAAAACCTAGATACGCCGTCCTACCCATGTATATGCTTGCGCGGATCGCAGTCATACCGCTCACCCTCATCTTCACCGCTGCTCTTCTCAACCAATCTCATTCAATCGCGACACTTTCTTCCACTCTGGTCGCGACTCTGAACCTCCTCATGGCTACTATCCTACCCGACCGAGTCACCTGGGAATCTATTGTTGCTGGAGTCTTTTCGTCTCTTTTCGTCGCTCTATACCCAAATGTACTTTTACGCGCTTATCGACAACTCGTTTCGGATCTTGTACCTCAAGGCGATCTGCTCACAGCCGACGACGACCCAAATGCTACAGTTCTGGGCACAAAAGAGGAGACTCGCGCTTACTGGAGGATCTTGCACTACACTTCTCTAATGTCGATCATGATTTTGCTACCGATTACTATCCTATCAGGGGAACTATGGCAGATTCGTCGGAACTGTTATTTCCTGGACGTACCTTGGTTCTGGTTTTTGATGGGTTGTGGAGGCGTGGGAAGCTGGGCTGTATTTTCACCCTTCCTACTGTTGGTCAAGGCAACGAGTCCGCTTTCTGCCCAGTTTGTGACTGTGCCGAGGAGTATTTTCCAGCTAGCAGTATTGAACCGTTTCAGACTGCCAGTCCATAGCTGGATTGGTCTTTCGCTTTCTTTAGCGAGCTGCTTCTGGTACGTCCTTGTCAGGCGTAGAGAAGATTGGTCGAGAAAAAGATCTAGACTCGAAGGCAGAATGTAGATATATCAAATGAATGATGATCTTCTCGTGTACAATCGTCGACAGCCTCCGGTATAAGTGGATGTCTCGGTCTACCGTCAATGTTTACGACCGTTGATATGGTAGATCGAGCAGATGTGGACTTTGATAAATGGCTGGAATTACATACATGTACTTACAGAGAGATGCATAAAAAGAAGACGCCAAGACTGTTGCTGTATACACAGATTGTATGACTTCATCAAAGATTAGCTTCATCGGCAGCAACACTGTCAGTCAGCAATAATAGACCAACGAAACTGTACTTGACCTGGCTATTGCTAATTATCTCGGTTGAGTACGTCTTGCCGCACAAAGGTTTTTGTGAGACTCCCGGGCTGTGACGTGTACTCCAGTCGACTGATACATCGTCGTGGAAGGCACGCGTGAGGATTTGATAAATGGGAGCAGCCTCGAGATTACTATCGCCTAGCTCACGTATATGGACTCGATCTTTATATCCATCGTCTCATTACGCAAATCGTCTGCCAATATGACTACATGGCAGACGCCACTTGAGTGAAGAAAGGTCTTCTGAACCGTCGATACTGTCTGGCCATATCAGATTCTTGGATTCTCTGGAGAAGCGCGCTACAGCCGAGCTTGCTATGAACACAAAAATGGACATGCAAGAACTACACAGGCATCTCGGAATTGGCCTGGGAGTCTCTAAGAAGGGCTCCGAGGTCAAGCCTACAGAGTCTCGATCGCAACTACCTCTTCAGACCGTCAATCCCTCCGACATCGTCTTCATTAGCATCGACTTGGAGGCCTATGAGTTCGCACATGACAAGATAACCGAGATCGGTCTGTCCATCTTTGACACTCGTTCCCTCACCAGCTCCTCCGGAACCCTTATCGATCCGGGACCAAATGCAAGCAACTGGCTCCCTCTGATGAAATACCGCCACATTCGCATCAAGGAATATCTCGAAAACGTCAATAAACGCTACCTCAAAGGCTGTCCAGAAAAATTCGACTTTGGAACCTCGGACATTCAGACATTGAGCGACGCCTCCTCGATCGTGCAGCGGATTCTGCAGACGGGTGATTTAAACCCTCCACTCTTTCCCACCGAACGGCGAGAAGTCGTGATGCTCTCCCACGGCCTCTCGAACGATCTCAAGTTCCTCGACTCGATCAATATTCCGTCGACGTTGCCGGTCGTTGTAAATGCTAAGAGAGCTGATACTCAGGTCCTGTGCCGGAGCTCGAAGAAGTTCACTGTGTCCTTAAAGAAGCTACTCATTGCGCTCGGTATCGAGCACAAGAATCTGCATAATGCGGGGAACGATGCTGCTCTGGTCTGTTGTTTCCGAGCATGAGGGACGAGGACGAAGCTAATTACTGTTGTAGACTTTACAGGCTTTACTAACCATGGCTGTTACCGAACGAGAGACGCCGGATGAGGTGCAAACCCGGATCCGCATACTCTCAGGTCAATACGAACCGACCCAGGAGGAGAAGCAGAAGCTCAAGATACTCGATCCTATAAACTGGGAAATTGAGATGGGGAAGATTGGACAGAAGAAGAAGAAAATGGAGGAGAGGATGAAGAACAAGGGCGAGCAGGCTGAATTGACCCAGGAGGAGAAGCAGAAGCGTGAGACGGCAAAGATCGAACGAAAGAGGAAGTGGGAGGAGAGGATGAAGATCAAAGCCGAGCAGGCTGAAATGACCCAGGAGGAGAATCGCAGGGAGGAGAGGATGGAGGTCAAAGTCGAGAAGGCTGAAGAAGAGGCGGGGCATGAGTGGCACAGGCCGTGGAACGCGGAGAAGCCGAGCAAGTCCGCTGCTGAGATGGTGGGCTTGAAAATATTAAGGAGACTAGACACTGGCGCAGATGGGCCCCTCACAATTGTCTACGATGATATGGGCAAGCCGGCTGCTGAAGTGGTGGACGTGAAAGATTTTAGGAGACTAGACACTGGCGCAGATGCACCCTTTACAAAGACCAAAGCCGAGCAGGCTGAGTTGACCCAGGAGGAGAATCGCAGGGAGGAGGGGATGAAGGCCAAGAAGACTGGAGAAGAGGCGGGGGATGTGGACAAGCCGGCTGATGAAGATGGCGGTGCCAAAAAGCCTGGGAGCAAGTATGTAATGAATTCGTATCGATGGATCACAATGTAAATCAATGGACATCATAGTCAGGAGTGGGTCTAACTCTGGCGCATGCAGTGGCTTCGGCGGCAGCCTACTTCACATCACAAATCAGCAACGACATAATATATAGAGATGGAAAAATCCCAATATGTGCAAATCATCGCAAACGCCTTGCTACAGCACGTCCTCTTGATGGCGCCGAAGTACTGAAATATCAAAGGTTGTCTGCTTGTGGTATCCTGTAAAAGAAATCAAAAAACGCGCGTATTCTTTTGCCGATAACCGACCTTCGCCGGCGCCGACGTGGTCTCAAACTAGCTGGACATAATTGCTCGGGAACAAGCCATTCTTGCCGTTGAGACTGCCTGTCCACCAGTCGGCCTCATTGTCGGTCTTCTTAACGATTGTGATGATATCTCCCTTCTTGAAACCGAGGTCACCGGGCTGATCCGGTTCAAACGTGAACTTTGCAATCGCTTGTCCAGGTTTCGCGCCTAAAGCTTGAGAGCTGAACGTCGGTTTCGGTGCCGTCGGCCTCGAAGGCTTTGGCTTGTCGCTGTATACATAGTCGTCGTTGTTGGCGAATGCGGAATTTGAGCGCCCACGGCTAGATTCGAGACGGTCAAACGTTTCCGATGGGTTCGCGCGGGAAGCAGATGGCCTGTCGAATACGTCGTCGTGCCAGGTCGATGCGCGATTTGGTCGGCCGAAGTCGTCGTTCGAAGTCATACCGGTTCGGTTCGAGCGGACTCCTTCGCCGTAGCCGCTTCCGGTTCGCCCTTGCCAGACGACGTTGTCTTCCTCGCCGTAGACAGGGATGTCGTTGTAGACATTGTCTGTTTGCGCGGCTACGCCGGAGAAGACTCGACTGTTCAAAACGCGGAGGAGGGGTTCGGCTGCTGGCGGGATCGGTACGGCTCCAGAAAGGAGTTCGCGCGCTTTGACTGGGCGGTTGTAGAGCTTTTCGTTTGCGTCGCGGCGCTCGATAATCGCGGAACCTTCTAGAGATACACCGGCGAAGAGACCCTTGGTTTTGCTGTAGGAGAAGATACCTGCGACGGATTTGAGCGATGCTGCGCCTGCTGCTTCTGCGTTACGTCCGACTGGACCGGCAGCGATCGAGACGTTTCCTCCGAGGGTGAGCGAGCCGACTTGGGCGAAAGTTCGGACTGCTGCTGCGTCGTTCAGGATAAAAACAAAGTCTGTGAGTTCGAATCCAATTTGACCACCGAAACCACCTCCAACCGTACCAATTGCCGAAGGGGCCGACCTGTTGCGGTCAGCTTGAGTGGTGCGCCGAGTAGATTAGACCGTACCAGGAACCGTCTGCCAATCTAGCGACAACAACACCAGATCCAAATCTTGCGCTGCCCAAGAAGCCGGCCTTGAAAACTGTCATGATCGCGAGACCCTGTTTCCGTTCTTAGCTCTATTCACATCTCTTGCTGCCGAATGTCATACCTTTGCGCGCGCAAGCACCTCGGGCGGTATTATCTTGTCAGGGCCGAATGATTGCCTAGGATCGACAAAAGAAGCGAGGATCTTGCCGGTCTTTTTGCATTCGCCTGGTGATATGTCAGCTGGTGGTTGAATCTTGGGCTCGGTCGTACTCACTGCTCATCGAAGCGGGCAACGGATTGTTGAGGAAGCCCATCGTGAGAGCTGAAGTCTGAGCTGCGTCTCAATTGATTATAGGTATGGTGGACAGCGACCGAACTGCTCGTAGTGATAAGTCGCGAGTTGTAGGTAAGAAAGTGCCTACATGTAGGTAGCTGATTCGCGGCATGTGGCTCCGCTACCGGATGACGTTGGCTTGAGCCGACGTGGAGGTGAATTGGCCGCCTCGGCTTCCGCCGGCCACATTGTATACATGTAGGCAGGCATAACCCACTCGCCTATGCAGACGACCTATTCATACTTCACTCGCAAATCTGGAAACAAACTGTTGTTAAAACACCAGTCAAGTCTCTACATCCTCACACCTTTGGGCTATCAGTGCAAACTCAATTCAAGCCTCAAACAACCTCTACCTACACCCCAGGCCATCAACCCTTGGCTTCACCAGCCAACCCAACACCCATGGCATCGTCCTACGAAACCGAGCGCCAAAACAACGACCAACTCGCCGCCCTCGCATCCAAAGTCTCCGCCCTCCGCGGTGTCACAATCGATATCTACGACAATGCGCGCGACCAAGGGGTGATCGACTCGGCGAATGACACATTCAGTTCCTTCAGCACATCATTACGGGGATCTGCGGGTCGATTGACGAGGATGGCGGGACAGGGAAACAAAGTTGCGATATTGAAGCTGGCGGGGATAATAATAGGGGTGGTGATCGTGGCTTATTATTTATTGAGACTGGTTTTTGGCGGAAGGGGAGGAACGTAGGTTGGGTACCGGGGGCGCGGGAGGAGAATGAAAGATATATTGTGGGCATCATATGAACTCCGAGTTAGTATTGGAAAGCACTGAACGGGCATAAGCGTGGAGTTTGAATTCTGGGAATGGCGTGGCAGCATTCTGCATGGAGGAGGACGGCATTGAGATAACAGTACGGTAAATTTTACGGATTAGGCAGGCATGAGCATGTTCTCATCGTTTGAGTGTTTTGTTTTGTATCGTGAGACTATGATCAGTCTGTCATGACCAAGCCTCTACTTCTATCTTTTATTCCCACACATTGGCAAATAGATCATCACCGCCGCCAAATGCCTTGCCTTGATTGTTGGAAGCCGGCGCAGGCTGTGAAGAAGGTACGGCAGCAGGCGTTACAGGCGCGGCGCTGCTCCATCCACCAAAGTCATCGTCTTGAGTGACAGTAGGTTGTGCTGCAGGCGTAGAACCAGTGTTGCTTCCCCAACCGCCAAAGTCGTCAGACATTGATGTCGTCGCTGGAGCTTTGTAAGATGTTGTAGATGCTGCAGTTTGAGGAGGAGCTGCCTTGACAGGCTCAGGGTCAGGCGTACCCCAAGCGTCGTTCGATCCCCACGCGTCCATATTGTTCATGGCTGAGAAGGCGTTTGGTTGCGAGACTGGCTTGGGTTGCGCTGGAGCAGGAGCCGGAGCCGGTGTCGAGAGATTGAACGCCGACTGGGCATACGATGATGCTGAGATTGGAGGTGGTTGTTTTGACACTGGAGCGGGTGCTGGTTTAGGAGCTGGAGCTGGAGTTGAACTGGACATGCTAAACAGATCGCCCATGGAAGAAGTTGCCGGAGGAGGTGATTTGGTCATGCTTGGTACTGGGCTTGCAGATGCGAAATCACCAAAGTCGCCGAATCCACTAGAGACACGCGGTTGCTGAGGTCTAGGAGGTTGAGGGCTGACAACTCTTGCTGCAGGTGGTGCTGGTTTGCTGTCGAAGAAGCTACCGCCACTAAGGTTTGATGACATGGAAGGCTGTTGTGTCGAGACTGGTGGAGAAGAGAAGCTGGAGAAAGCTGACGGCTTTGATGCGGGTTGCTGAGGGGCTGGTGAGGAGAAACTCAAGCTGCTAAAAGCGTCATCAAGACCGCCGAATGATTGCTTTGGAGCGCCCTGTGATGACTGGATCGGGGGCGAAGACATGCCACCAAACTGCTGACTTGAAGTTTGTGCAGGTTGTGCTGCTGGCTTTGGTGCAGAAGCGTAAAGGGACAAGATAGACTGCTTCAAGTCGGATCTACCAGGAACACCAGGGGTACTAGCAGAAGCTGCGCTTGCCGGACGAGCTGGCGGAGCGGATTGCGTCCCTCCGAAAAAGTCCAACCCCAGCAATGAATCTCCCTGCTTGTTCTGCTTTGGTGCCGTCGGCGCCGGGACAGGCGCCCTGACTGGAGGTGGCCGGACCGAAATTGCAGGCTCAGTTGTAAGAGGTCGTTGTGGTTGAGATGGTTCGTCGCCAAAGAGATCGATGTTTGGCGTTTGTCTGGGAGGTGGTTGCGAGCTAGTCGATGTGTTGCGTAGAGAGGATGCACGGTCGAGTTTCGCCTTTTCTTGGACAACATTCAAGGGCTGTCAAAATGTCAGTATAGTGTCAGCATCACTGTCTTCATACCACCTACCGCATCATCATCTCCAGCATCCAGAGTAGAAGGATCTGGCATTGGTCCGTCCATAGCCCATCTCTTTGAGTCGTACTTTGTCCGGATAAAGTTCTCAATCTTGGCTTCTGCCGGTACGTGTCCCGTAGCAAGTTTGGCCTCCCAGTACTTGTTCGCCCGAGTATTGCCCCATCGTATCATGCTCTGAAGCTGCTCATCCGTCCATGCATCTAGATCGACGGACTTGACTCTGCTGATGTGTGTTCCCATTCCTCTGTGAATACCCGAGCAGCGAATGCAAATGAAGATTCCCAGATTCCAGCTTGCCCATCTTGGATGCTTGTTCTTCTTACAGTCCGCGCAACTTTTGTTAGATTCCAATTTTACTAGACTCTTGAGCGTCTGCGTGTTTTGGGCGGCTTTTGCTGCATCAGGAGCTGGTCGTCGAGACATGACGTAGATGTGTAAAAAAAGATGAGAATGTCCGGGTCTCGTGAATGACAGGCTGTATTATCTATTGTACTTGTGCGAATCCGTTCGGTGTCGAGAATTGAGCTCTTGATATAGTCTATTATTGATGGTGCTTGCGGTTGTTTGAGCCGGTAAGTGTTGCGTTCTGGCTGGACCCTGAAGTCCGTGCACTGTGATATATCAACCAGTACATGTCATGGGGGGCCATGGAGGGTCGACTCGTGCAATTGAACGACAACGTAACCTTTGACTGAGGACAGAGCACGTCGAAAGTCTCTCAAGCGAGTTTAACCGGTCATCAGCAACCATAGATGGTTCTCATCTGGCGAGCGGTGCGGGCACGTGATTTCCCGAAGCAACTTTCAATAGTAGACGAACTGGAATGGCGAAGCAAGTGAAGTCTCACGTCCTCGATCACGCGTGTCACAATAGAGTAATTTGATAGACACAAGGTGTGAGGGTCAAATAGAACATCATCTGTATCTGTTGTTCCAATTGAAGCAGCTTTGTAGTTTATATTAAATAGGGTTGACCATTCAAAATTCCTCGCATTCATTGTCAGAGCCCGCCTCGAAAAGCAAATGTGATATCATCTCTTGTGCTGCAAGTGCCATTGCCTAGCAGAACCGTGACAGAGCACTGCTAGGGCTTGCCGGAACGCCGACCCAATGCAATTTGCTGCTATGCACCGAAGAAAGAAAAACGAAGTAGGAGACAGTAGGTCGCCAATGCTTGAGCTCTCTGTTGAGTGTTTTACCAGAGAGAGTAACCACCATCGATGATGTTGTTTGCGCCAGTCATAAAGGCGGAGGCATCAGAAGCCAAGAAGACGGCAAGACCGTTCAGGTCATCGACCGCACCAAGACGTTTCTGTGGGGTCTGGTCGATCCAGATACGCTTCTGAGCCTCAAGGGCAGGAACACGGTTAAGGGCGGTGTCCATGTAACCTGGAGAGATAGCGTTGACACGGATTTGGTGGCGAGCCCACTCGGCGGCGAGAGACTTGGTCATCTGGACGACGGCGGCCTTGGAGGCGTTGTAACAAGATTGCTCCCTGGAAGTTGTTAGTAAGTTGTAATTTGGAAACGACAATGTTGGGTACTCACTGAGGGTAGTTGACGATTGAACCAGACATAGAAGCGATGAAGATGATCGAACCACCAGTCTTGTCGTGAATCATGTGACGACCAATAGCTTGCGCAACGAGGAAAGAACCAGTGATGTTGATATCCAAAAGACGGCGGAACTTCTCGACATCGTAGTTCTCGGCCTTGATGTTCGAGTCGGCGATACCAGCAGCGGAAACCAAGGTGTCGATCTTGCCATAGTGGGAGTGAACGTCGTTGACGGCGTTTTGGACGGCGTGAGAGTCACGAACGTCGACCTTGTAGAAGCGGACGTCGATGCCGGTCTGCTCGGCGAGAAGACGAGCGCTCCTCTCACCAATTTCCTGCTGAACGTCGAAGATGGCGAGTCCAGTGACACCAGATTCAACAAAGGCCTGAGCCATGTTCAGACCCAATCCACGACCAGCGCTGTGAAAACTTGTCAGCTGGTGGTCTTTTATGAAGTAACGCGCACAAAGACGCCAAACTGCCAGGGGAACCAAGCAGCGATTTTTGAGACTTACCCGGTCATAACAGCGGTTTTGCCGGTGAGAGTGAACTTGGCCAGAGTTGGGGTCATGTGCTCCATAACGGTAGGCTTGAAGGCGCGAGCAATGCTCTCGCTGTCCACACCACCAGGGTTGACAGGACCTTCAGCGCTCTCCTTGACTTCAAGAATCTCGTGCTCAGCAACACCATCCTTGTAGGAGGTGACTGGGACGTGACGCTCCTGAATAGAGTCTGGTGGAGTCATGAGGCGGACTGAGTTGCTGATGCTGCGGTTGTTGAGCGCGGCAGAACGTGGTCTGAACGCGACTCTGGCCGAAGCACGGAGAGAAATGCGGGAAAGCATAATTAAGGATGATCTGAAGATACTGATGGAGGTTCTGAGGTGGTGTAGATGCTGAAAATGACAGAGATGATTTCCTGTCGGAGGTAGTTTGGGAGAAAGCTCTGAAGCTGAAGCTCTGACGAAAGAAGCTGTTGAAATAGGTTCCCCGGATTGCGGAACGGTTTCAGGGGGCCGGTGAGCGAGGATGCAATGCCGGTTGGAAAATGGTCGAGATCAACAACAATAGGCAGTTGTTCTGCGTTGAAGAAGTCGATGATGGTAAGTCTTGTGGCTAACAGAAAGGCAGGTGCGAGCGATGATGTTTTGCGTCGTTAAGAGTCGTCAACAATGTGATTCGTGTCCAGAGTCTATCCTTGACAATCTATCGAAAAGTTCGAACTATACGAAGCTGACAGGGCAAGGTGACGCAAGCAAGGGGCAAGATGGAAATAGAAGAATCAAAGGTGTCGGAACACAAAATGGCAGGCGTGAGGCCTTATACTAATTAGTGACTTGTCCTCTCTGTTGACCTCGAAAATCCAACAAAAATCATGTTGAAATTCGATGCATAGGGTCAGCGGCTGGCCTGGGCGGCAAGAAAGTCTGCACACGCCGTATCATCAGAACAATGGGCTAATCCACAGGATGGACAAGCATCGTCTCTGAGAGAGCATGCAAAACCGGCGAATCGTCCAAGCTTTTCGATCAAGCTCAAGCTGGACTCACTCGAAGAAAAAAGGGGGCCCGAAAATTGGATCGCTGCCGCTGCCCTGTCTGATCCCAGCCGGGCGTTTGGCGGCGTGCCAGTAGTGTTGATACGGCGATTTTGCGGGTGCAGCCTGGCAGGAGACACGACATGCATCATCGTGTCATGTCATCAAGGCCAACCATCAGCAAAAGAGGCGAGCATGCACAACGTGAACGATGTCGTTGAGTTTGATCGACTTTAGTCTTTCCGGAACGTAGATGCCAATCGACGCCACTTCCGAAGCGGGAACTGTGCATGGGGCTGTCGACCCTTGACGAGCGGGTTTCTTCTTTCTGATGAGCGAGCAGACAGAAGCGATGCAGAACATTCCCCAGTCACGTCGTTATCTGGAATTCGCAGTGCATCTAGGTCCCTTTTCTCCCAACCTTTGTCGACGTCATAGTAATTAAGCGGAGCAAAGTCCACCGATCTGCCTTCTCGTGTCACGGATTCGTGGCCGCGTTCCGTTGATCTTCTCGGACAGAAGCAACGTCATTCACTACTTTGCCTTTTTCTATTCAAGGCCGACCCTCGCCGCGACAGACCGACCCTGAAGAAAGAAACTCGAGGCGACGGTTTATTTCGGTAAGGCACCCCGAAGCCACTTGTCCCCTATTCCCCGTCCATGAACGACTCAAGGATGCTGCAAGTCGGTTGGTCTGAGCGCTTTCTGGAACTTCGGAAGATGTTCCCCGACCTCCCCATATTCGTCCACGCGGTTGGTGGTCAATAACATGTTCATACCCGGAAGCCGCCCTTGACTGAAGGGGTGCGGAAACGCTGCCGTGAGACTTGCTGATTGGTCGCCACTTGAGCCGTCAAGGTTTTCAGAGCTTGAAAAGAGATTGCTGTCGGCCGACATGGCTTGCTGGGTTTCAATAAGTAAGCGCAGGCACCCATTCGTGGCGCTGGAGCGAAATTTACTTGCTTTGATGCAGGTCGGCGGCACTGGCGTGATTGACTGGCGTGGGATGCGAACGGAGCTTGCCCAGTGAGCTCCATTTGAGTTGATGCGAGGACGTGGTGAGCGGACGTGAACAGAATCCTTCGGCGACTAGCAGGTGAGTCGTATGTCTTCAGGTCTCTACTCATAGAGTCTGGAGATTGAGAGATCTGAAGGTGTCGACTCGAAGTGTGTCCAGTGGGTGCGTATTTCTTTGTAAGTCAACGCGCTGTAATTACAGCATGTGCCATACAACCGGGGTCTGTCTCAGTCGTGCCGGTCTGACACACTTCCTCCCTTGTGTGGTCGCTTCTTCGCTGCAACGGGCGCCGGCGTTTCTGGCGGAAGACACTGTGGCAGAGGCGAGAGCGAAGAAGAGGGCTGACGGGTTCCCGTGTCTTCTGGTGCATTACACTGAAATGGATAGAGTGCTAGAGGGTGATTGATGAATATGCAGAAATGTGAGAAGGGTAAAGGGAAAGAGGGAAAGAGGGAGGAAACAACCGGGAAAGGTATAAGAGAAGCTGGGAGAGAAATAAGGAAAAAGAGTGGTATGAAAAGGCAGAGGTAGTGGATGCTATAAGGAGTGGGCATGCATTCATTCCCGACTCCTGAGCATCCCGATCTACTGCGTCCGTGTTTTGGCTACTTACCTGTGATGTTGGCTCTCCCGCTGCCTTTTGCGGACATGGCTAGGTAACCAAAGCTCAAGGTGAACTTGAAAGAAATTCCTCACTTACACATAATCTTTCACTGCTATTCCACACCGTTACATATTGCACATCGCCAATCATGAGCTCAACTATTCCAGCGAACGAGTTACCATTCGACCGTGCCTACCAAGAAGCACGCCAGCACTGGGTCAACAATCAGCTCGATGAATGCATCCACGCCTCGAAGGCTATGCTAGAAATGCTCGAACTTCCAGCCTACTACCGCATGAGAGCATTGTTGCTACTTTCTGCTTCAGTCCAGGATCGGGATCTTGCGGAGAGATACATCCACTCCGTCGAGCAACACTGGAACTATGCACGTCGCGAGAAGAAAGAGGGCGTAGATGATGAGCTTGACGCTTGCTTGACCGATCTCCGCGAGACGATTGATGCAGTCAAAGATCATTGGGCTGAGAAGCTCTCTGATGATGATGACGATGATGATGACGACGATACCGCCATGGCGTCCGACAAAGAGGAAAACGCTGGTCTCGGAGGGGACGTCGAGCAGGCAGCCGATGTTGAGCTGCCAGAAAAGACCGAGAGCGCTTCTGGCGAAGCACCCATGCCTGGCACGCCAATGAACTCGGACACCATCCAGAAGTCTGACCCAGCTCTACCAATCGGTCGACCAAGGTAATGTTGTAATATCATATGATTGACCCGTCGCTGACATCGGTTGCAGAAAGTCAAAGAAATGAGGGCTCGTTGAGCTGAGCTCAATGCACGAGCGGCAGCTGCGGGTGACGAG
>Ga0268246_10000419_pt1 | contig 18678 bp, 17 predicted proteins | sample AgamicOrSfe_FD_200242 | JGI IMG/M metagenome (GOLD analysis project Ga0268246, IMG submission 200242) | Agave microbial communities from Guanajuato, Mexico - Or.Sf.e (v2) (version 2) | ecosystem: Host-associated > Plants > Phyllosphere > Phylloplane/Leaf | place: Guanajuato, Mexico | collected...
ATGTAAATGCTATGCACTAGATTCAAAATGAGTCCCCCGAGAAATGTAGTTGGTGCTGCTATGAACATTGTTTCTACTCCACAACACGATGCCGGTTGTTCGATGTAAGGCTTAGGGTTGTGCTGTAATAAAGTAAGCGGAACGAGAACAGCTGGACGATAAACAACAACTTTCCTCACCCTTGACACACCTGCTCCATGTCCACTGTCGCCTGCCCTCAGTCCGTGCTTCACCCAACTTAGTCTCATTCTGCCAGGGATATAGATAGTCACCGACGGAAGGGAGCCCTGCTGACGATCTCACACACCCCTTATACGTCTTCACATTCAAACTTGATCAGGCTGCAACATGCAGATACGGCGGAGCCGCTTGGTTGCCTTTGCGGTGCTACCATTCCTATGTTTTACCCTAGCACTGGTCGATACTAGCGATATCAAAGATACAGCCCGAACAGTCAAGCAGGCCGCAGCAAAAGCATTGCCAAATTTCGACGATGTAGCAGCAGTCGCCAGCAGCGTCCTGAGCGCACCTACACGAATACCAATAGGGACAAAGGACGCACCAGTTGACGGACTAGATGGCAAGCCGCATGCCGGGCCCTTTGTCGATTCGTCATCGACTTCTGGAAAGGCTGCTGTTGCTGTCAAGGATACCACCACATCTATCAAATCAAAGATCAAGGATCCAGAAACAGAGAAAGGAGTTATGAATGATGCCAACAGGCAGGCACCAAGAAAAGGAATGACTGGAACAGAAGGAGGCGTCTCCGAGAAGGAGAGGCTGGCTGAGGCTGGCGGTTTGAAGAGACCAGAAGCACCAAAAGAAGCACCAAAACTGCCAGCAGGTGATAGTGCTAGACTAGGCTTGGAAAGTGCTGGCGAAGCGTTAAAAAGCGCAATGGGAGACGATAATGCCGCGACCATGGACAAGCCACGGGGTGCGGCTGGCATTGAAGTATGCACCATCTGACATGCTTAGAGAGAAGACTCGTGCTGACCAAGCCTCTAAGAAACCGTCCGACTTACCTGAAAAGCTTCATGATATTACACAATCGGGAACAGAAAAGGCCGCGCAGATCAAGGACAGCATCGCCGATACAAGCAAATCTATAAAATCCACAGCCAAGACAGCCTCGACACATTTGACCGCAGCAGCCGATGAAGAGGGCAAGCACGATCTGATTCCCTGGGACTCACTCATGGGTTCCTTCTCCTCCATCGCCGCAAGTGAGATTGGCGACAAGACCTTCATCGTCGCCGCTCTCATGGCCATGCGCTACCCCCGCTTTCAAGTCTTCACAGCAGCCGCCTCCGCCCTCCTCATCATGACCATCCTGTCCGCCGTAGGTGGTCACGCGCTCGGTGCCATAATATCGAAGAAATGGGCCGCCGTCGTTGCTGCCCTGCTTTTCCTCGGTTTCGGCGTAAAGTCGCTCAAGGAGGGAATGGACATGGATTCGAACGCTGGTGTGGGTGAGGAAATGCGCGAGGTGGAAGCTGAACTCGAAGAGAAGGAAATGGACATTGCAAGAGCGGGTGGACAGCGATCGGCATATTCTCTGGAAGCTGGCCGTAAGGGTCGGGAGTCACCGACGCCATCGAGGTCTCCGTCGCGGCGGTCGTTGACGTCGGCTGGAGGGATCAAGAATCTATTGTCATTGCTGCTGAGTCCTGCGTGGGTGGAGACATTCAGCATGACTTTTATCGGAGAATTGGGTGATCGCTCTCAGATTGCAACTGTGGCGATGGCAGCTGGGCAGGAGTTCTTCTGGGTTATGGTTGGAGCGTGTTTGGGACATCTCATGTGTACTGCGTTTGCAGTACTGGGGGGCAGCTTGATGGCGGGGAGGATCAGTATGAAGAAAGGTAAGTCCGCACGATTAAAGAGAGCAAGTGGTTTGTGTTTACTGACAATTGTACAGTCACGCTTGCAGGAGGTGGCATCTTTGTCCTCTTCGGCATCTTCACTGCGTACGAGGCAATCCTGTACTTTGCTTGAGAGGCACAAGGGTTGAAGATATGTATTATTACCTTCGATGTTTCTGCATCGATGCATAGCGGGCAGCGAGACGGCGTAATGATAACATAGACGCTGAACATACATACGGCTTCAGCTATCCACTACTCGATCCGTGCCGCACTCCTCACTATTCCAATATGCCTCCTACCACGCCTTCCGCATTCGGTTCCGCCCTCATATCTCCACCCCATCCACCCTCTCCATCTCCTCCACCCTCTCTGCCACAAAACCCTCATACTTTTTCCTTATCTCCTCCATCTGCGCCGCTTTGCGTTGCGTCCCTTCCTCCACCTCTCAAACCCCCGAAAATCGAAGAAGCGGGATTGATGAGCACGGCGTGTACATCTGGCATGAAACGCTTTTGCCGTACATGTCCAGCGTTGGTGTGAATGTCGGGTCTGCGAAGCTGAAGCTTTGGGCAGCCAATTCGGCGACTTCATTCGTTACGTGGATATCACGGTCACGACTTTCAGTATGAGCGCCACGGCCGTCTGGCAAGGCGAAGATGTCGACCAAGGCACTCTCGATCAGGCTAAGGTACTCCTTCAGGCCTGAAAGGTCGAGTTTCAAATTCAGCTCGAGGTATGTGTTCTCGGCCGTTTCAGCGAGTGCGGCGTCGGTGTTGTGGAGCCGGGTTATAAGGGGACTGGCGTAGTGGCGAGTCCGTGGGGGGTTGCAATGGGAGTTTCAGACATCGAGTATTGGAAGGGTACTTGGACTCCTGGTAATGTGCTTTAAATGTGTATGTGTACGTTGTCATCAGGAGCAGAGACAGCACGGCAGTCATTTGCAGTACACTATAGCGAGCCAGCAGCATCGTGGAAGGGCACGCCGTGATGAGGGACAGTATTGACTTTGACTACCATTGTGGAGGGCTCTCAGAAGACTGGCGCTCTAGATAGGGTGGTAGTGTACATAACAGTCATGTCTCTGTCTCATTGCAGACTAGCTGGTAACACTACACGAGCCAGGAACGCAGGCAGTGTTGACCTCTCGCTGGTAGTCTTTCATTCCTTGGGGCACATATCACAAGAGCCTCGAATCTTCAAACCGAGCTTGAACCATATGGTTGAACCTTGAGACTTTGGAACTGACCTACAGCAAACGATGGAGGAGTGCCAAAGGTGGAAGCCTACAAGCATCTACATGCATATATGTAGCGACATGGATCAAAGTGTCGAAAACCAAGTGAGTGAAGTTTCGTGATTTGAAACGCGTCAGGTCACGTCACGTCACGTCACGCTAGCAACCAGCCACGTGCCAGCCTTTTTGTGGGTCGAGAAGGCCGACTGGCTCTCACACCTCATTCCCATCCTTCTGCACTGTCGCCTTCCCTGCCCTCTGCTGCGTTCACTCTCCCTCCTCGCAACCCTTCACAACAACACACACAAACACAACACATCAACATCCGCCACTCTCTTGCTCATTTGCTTTTACAACGCTCGTTTCGCATAGGCTACAGTCGCTGTGCATAAACCATTGGCAACCAACCTATATCGCATACCTAGCTGTCATCGTTACATCAGATTCGACCGCACGACTAAGCGCCATTGAGCGAAGAGAGTCGCAGAGCGCCACCTCGCCGGGGACACTTGAACTCTCCAAAGTCATATCAATACTCGCAGCCATCTAACGCACTGTGCGAGAGCGATCTAGCGTGCGACTCTTCACGACAATGACTACCACTCCTCCTCCCGGCGCATCTTCACGACTCCACTATCCACCAACACCTCTTCACGGCGCAAAGTACGACGACTACGAGCCATATTCACCTCGTCGCTCCTCTCGCATCCGTGCGAAGGAACATGTTGATCAGATCGTCTCTGCGACCAAGCATACATTGAAGAATGCGCCTTCTCTCCGTCCAACACCACGCAAACCTCTTGCACGCCAGGAGTCACTCCAATCTACACACACACTGTCACCGCCAGCTTCGCCGATCTCACCAGCAAGACGTGGTCCAAGTCCTACTCGCGCACTCTTCAAGCACGGTATGCTGCCAACACCTGCCAAAACACCATCGAAGCGTGATGTAAAATATGGATCAGGACGTCTCCTCTTCGCCAGTCGTGGGGCCAACCCACAGGATGCAATGCCCTCGCCACGTAGATCTCGACCCACAAAACGCTTCACTTTGGACGATGAGCCTGATAATGAGAGAATTCAGGTTTACACAGACTCAGTCGATTGCATTCCAGAAGTAGACGAGGACGCAGACAACCCGTTCATCGTCCGCGAGAGCGCCAGGAAGACCAAGATCTCGAGCTTCACAGAAAGACTTAGTGATGTGACCTCTGACAAGACAAAGTACGGAATGAGCCGTGAGATCGATGCTGCAGTTGACAACGACGAGGGCATGGTGTATACATTGTGAGTCACTCTTCACCTTAGCATCTCAACAGTACTAACAAACCTTCCAGCCGCGGCCGCAAAGTCTTCCGCAAATTCAATGAAACACCCGACACTCTCAACGCAAGCGACCTTTCCGATCCTGACCCCCTCGTCACCGACGAAGACAACGCCACCCATCACGCTGGCTTCACTGCTCGCCAACACCTCACACGCAGATCGATTCAGCCGCGCCTTCTCTTTCCAGCACGCGATCCCTCGCCCGACCCCAACGACACTGATGAGAACGCCCTCACTGATGTCGACGAGCTCGCTATGGACATGGACATAGACATCGACCATGCACCCGAGCCGGTGTCTGAGGATGACCTCGACGAGCTTGCACTCGACATTCCTGGCACTGCCACGCCCAGGAAGCAACAGACCCACATGGTCATGCCTGTGACGCCACCGACTACTGTGCGCAAGACACGCCACAGCGTCGGGCACGCACTCACGCCGGATGCGTCGCCGAGAAAGGCGGATGATGTCGTGGCAAAGGGAGCGAGACTTTTCGATTCGTGGCAGAGGACGAAGCCTGGTGCCAGTGCTGGACGGAGCCAGAGCCTGAAGAGAGGTGGTGAGGAGATGGTGATGGAGAGACAGGATGTCAAGAGGACGAGGAGCGCACCTAGGGGAAGGGTGTTGTGAGGAGGCCGTCGAGGTAGAATGTGAAGTGTGGAAGGGAAACTGTAATATTACTCAACGACTGGTCGAAAGGAAAGAATGACGGAGGCCTAAGGGGCAAAAAGGACAGCAGGCGGGCGGAGGAAGTGTTGGACACCTTGCGGGATACTGCACTGCACTGTTCTTCGGTGAAAGGGTTGGATATCTTGTGGGACATTGCGCTGCTTTGCTTTGGGCGTTGACTCCTTAACACAGGCGAATCACATTTTCAGACACGACGGCAGGTACGGGAAGCACGGGAGGCGATGAGATGAGATGCGTACGCGTTTCGTCAGCCGTGCGCATGATGGATGGCTGGCTTTTGTGCCTTGTACTTTTAGGATAGTAGGATGTTAGGATTGGAGGAGACACGATAGTCCAAGGTAGCTCAACAGTACTGAACACACTCAATGAATCAATAGCTCTGCCGCTTGCTTCTGAAGAAATGCACTCCTGAACTGCACAGAAATCGATGTTTGAGATCCGTGTGGATGTGCTGAAATTGTATCAGATTAGGCTTGCTGCTTCCACGCAGCCCATGGACGTGTTTGTGGCACGGACGATCTAAATCGTTGGAGTATGAAGCTGGGAAAAGAAGGGGAAGGTTGAGGTCAGGAATGGTATTGAGAGTTGAGATTGAGATTGAGATTGAGATTGGATGGGTTGGGATAGCGTTCGCGTGCCAGACAACCTTCGACGTCAAGAGACCCCGAAAGACCAGCGACCCTTGCTAGAGTCTACGGCCTACGTCCCTTCCAAAGACCAGTAACGACATCACTCGTATGCTGGTGACGGGAGCAAAGCCAAGGCTCATGAGCATGTAGAGCTTCATCATCAAATCGATGATCGTAGCATCTTCATCATCATACATTAGAGTCATGCAAGTCGATAGACTGCTCACTTTTCCCTGCGACAACTCCCATCCAGACTTTCGCTTAAGTCAATTACCGTAGCCTCGGACACGAGTACAACGAATTCTGCAGCACGTTCTGACCATGGCAGTGGTGAATGGCCTTGACTGCGTGTGCGTGGATATTACGAGGAGGATTTGTCTCTTTCTGGCCGTGCTTGGTGAGCTATTTCTGATATGGTTGGGTATGCTCGCTTCTTCTTTCCGAGCTTGTGGAAGCTGGTTGCTTGTGCTTCTGTTCGTGGCCGAGGAAACACCTTTCAGCATGCTGTGACGATACGCCAGCTTCCTCAGTCCATGTTCAACCGACTTGGCCAGTCCAGAAACGAGTGCAGGTGCATCTGCGAGTTGCCAGATACGCCACCGCGAGTGCGTAATTACTCGTCATTCAGGTTTTCATTTGTGTGTACTGATAGTTGCTTGCTCCGATGCTTGTGTAACCTCACCTCAGATATTCTTGTGTAACCTCACTTCAAGTGCGCTTGTGTAACCTCACAACAATCACCCGATCCCGACCTTCACGTGATGACCAGATAGACGCAGCCTCGACGCAGGTTAATCGAAACGCAGGCTGCCGCATGCAGGTGCCCGATGTGGATGATGTCCGCTCCCTGCCGCAGATGTCTGGCTGCTTCCAATACAGTATCCACCAAGTGTCAGCTGCCTGAAACAGGCTAATGTCCGTGTTGTGTAATACGCGGCCATTAGCCCGGAGAGCGCAGGGGCTCCCTGCTGAGTGGTCAACGACGAGCAGAAGACGCAATATTGAATATTGTATCCTGGGCTGACAATGCAAGGTGCAGGCAGCACATCCGCGGCCGCGGCAGTGGCAGTGGCGACTCGATGGATAGGCCGGGCGATACCGACTTGAGGATATCACAATCTGCAAGGATACAGCAGACCCCAAGATCCAAAGAAGCATAGATACGCCACAAGGATCCACACCATGTCCCATATCTTGCCCTGCGGCGGACTCACATGGACCACGGGCATACGCGACTGGCCAAGCAGATTTGATAATGGACCCCACCTCCGCTTGTACTGACCGGAAGCGGCTAGGTTATACCGCCATGACCTCTGTGCGTGACTGTGAAACGTCAATGAAACTCGCCAAACTCGCCTCGGCCATTTCTATCAGGCCAGCTGACGTGATGTTTGCGGGCTGTTACTGCTACTTGATGCTTGCTGGGATCCACGCGTCGCTTAGCTCGACCAGGGAGTACATTGTGCATTGTGCATTGAGCGCTTGGTACGTGTTGCGCGATCAGGTCGCGGAGGTGTTGCTGCCTGCGGAATGTCAGGTCGGTGAGTGGTTGGAAGAGCGTGCCGTTTGCAATCATTTATCGTGAATCAGCTGATGCTTTCGAGGGTGGAAGGTGCGAGGGGCGAGGCAGATGTTTGTCAAGCAGCCTCGACCTGAACCTGAGAGGACTATTTAGTCTGCTCTCTTGCCCGTTCCAAAGTGCTCTTCACCGACTTTCGTCTGCATTTCAGTATTTCATACCACGCCTCAATCGCTGTTTGCATTCGGGATCGCTTGTCACTTCCTAATGCGTATTAGTCCTCTGCATCTCATCCTGGTGCTATCACATCGTATCGGCATACCTTAGAGCACTAGATATACAGCACAGTCGCACTAGCATACCAGTTAGCTCAATCACCTCAATCACTCATCAGTATGCATGAGCGGGCCGCATACTGCGCTCCACTTCACTAACTCCCGCGAAGAGCACATTCAACCACGTCCATCTTCATCTCCACAATGTCAACACATCAAGCAGTCTCCAACATCAGCCCGGTGGCACGAGCTATTCGTGCGACTGCTGCGCCAACAACCCTCACATCCTCACAATCTCCTTTTTCACAAGCTGTTGCTCCAACCCTGCACACGCAGTACATCAGCCAGCTGCACATCTTGCAAACAGAGCTGGCATACCTCGAGCGGCGTGCCGACTGGTTCGATGTCAAGGAAAGAGTCAAAACCCTGAAGCGAGAGATCAGCCGGGCGGAGGCAAGCCTGAGAGTGCTTGCCAACTATGGACGAGACAACGCGACTGGCTCGCCGAACAAAGGAGGCGTTGTGGTTGGAGTTGTAGAGGTTGCAGTGGAGGTGTCCAGGGAGGCGCGGTACTTGAGGGACCAGTAGGCGTGGTATTATACTGTAGAGTGTCAAATAATAGCTACGACTTGTATGCCGGGATGCGGATGGGTGGCTGGCGCAAGCATGGTCGGGTCTCTTGTACGGTACTGTCTGATGAAACATCATTGTGTCCACTCTAAGTGTTCTCGTCCCGATCAAAAGCCGCATGACCCATAGGCATTCTTGACGATCCGGCTAACAGACTGGTCAACTGTTCGTATCTCCCCTCGAGATGGTCACCTCGAGATGGTCGATAATATGAAAGGTCGCGCAAGTCCAATTCATTGGTCGGAGGATTTGGTTGATCTTGCCTTGAGTTCATTCTCGAGATCGACTAAGCTCAGGGGTACTCTCCTCCCACGTTCAAGCCAGGTTTTGTGTTCTGCTTGTGCAAAGTTCTCCAGACTTAACATACCCACCGCCAGAAAGCCTAGGTCTTCTCGCTCGCAATCAAAGACCTCCCACCACTCTTCTTCCGGCAGCTTTCCACCCTCATCTTTTGCCGCAAGATAGATCGCCGCTACTGCGAGTGCTGAAGACTGATGCGTAAGGTATAGTAGTTGAGGGGATAGCAGAGCAGTATTTAGGTATGCGAAAGCACGTTTGCTGATTTCCCGTCCGTTCGACGTATTCGGCGGCAGAAAGACTTCGAGCGTCTGAAGATAATTGATGCAGAGTATATAAGGCAGTGAGACATGAAGTTGGAATCCGAGATGACGAAGAATTAATGTTTCATGCTTCATCAGGGTGTCTCTTTCTTTCTGGTAGGTGCCTTCGGAGACATAGTAGGACTCAGGTGAGAGCAATCTTGCTTTATGGGGTCTGCCGTGGGTCGACGAAAGATATGCATATACATTAATGATACTACGAGGTGATTTGGGATGAGAGGACGATTTTGTGACTAGATACATGCATGCTGCGGAGATGTCCTGGCTGCATGTTAGTATGAGGTCCACAGTTTAGAAACCTCATTCGAACAGGGCATACTCTAGCACCATACTCTTTCAAGCTACCGCCCTCAGGTCCAAGCCAGAATCTCTGAAAGATAACAATTGTCTTCGCGATTACATCTTGCGGTAGACGAAGCAAAACTCCAGCAGATTGAGTCAATGCAGCACCGGCGAAAAGGATAGAGTCTTCGAGGTCTGCAGGTACGCCGTCGAGCTGAGATCCTGAGGTCTGCAGCTGCGGTACTGTCGCGAGAGGATTGCTGATCGTCGAGAAGTCCGAAGCCATCCTTGCGGCGCGTGCTGATGATGTGCTATGGTGTTGTCCATTGGCACGGTGAATAATAATCATAAATTCGATGCCATTGCAAGGCCCCACATGCTCTCCCGATGACGTCCAAATGGTTGCCCCTCCAATCCCCTCCATTGACACTTATAGTCTATATTGCCACCACTTTCTCTACTTCGTCTGTAGACACTCTTGGACTATCACACATATTACAATTCCACCTCACTATTACAGCCGCCAATATGAGAGTCTTACTTACCGGAGCAAGTGGCTTCATTGCCGCTCACTGTCTTGACCAGCTACTCAAGGAAGGGTGCGTCGAGTCTTCACTGTATTGGAGCAGAAGTCTAAGCAGTTCCCCCACTGCAACTGATACAGACTTCTGTCTTGCCGTTCCTGTGATTTCTTATTGATTAAATCATATGCTAACGACATTTCCAGACACTCCGTCGTAGGCACGGTCCGCAGTCAAGCCAAGGCAGACAAGATCAAGAAGGCCCACTCAGAGGCCGGGGACAAGCTTAGCTTTGTCATTGTTGAGGACATCGCACAGCCAGGAGCCTTCGACAAGGCCGTTGTCTCCGACCCACCGTTCGAGGCTGTCCTTCACACAGCATCTCCCTTCCACTTCAACGTCAAAGATGTACAAAAAGAACTTCTTGACCCGGCCGTCATCGGCACAACTGGATGTCTCAAAGCCATCAAGGCTCACGCCCCTTCAGTCAAGCGGGTCGTCATCACGAGTTCGTTCGCTGCCATTATCAACCCTCATAAAGGCCTGTGGCCGGGACACACCTACTCCGAGTCAGACTGGAACCCTTTGACACAAGAGGAGGCTGTTCAGAACCCTTCAAACGGATACCGTGCCAGCAAGACATTTGCCGAGAAGGCTGCCTGGGAGTTTGTCGAGAAGGAGAAGCCAAACTTCACTATCAGCACCATCAACCCTCCTCTCGTCTTCGGTCCTGTTGTAAACTACCTCAATGACTCCCTAGACGCGCTCAACACCTCGAATGAGCGAGTACGAGACCTCATCCAAGGCAAGAGCAAGGGTGCCTCCGAGATCCCAGAGACCGGTATCTTCATCTGGGTGGACGTCCGCGACATTGCCAATGCTCACGTCAAGGCCATGGGTTCGGAGGAAGCCGCTGGTAAGAGATTCTTCATTGTTGCGGACAAACCCTTCTGCAACAGAGATCTTGTCAACGTCGTTCGCAAGGACTTCCCTCAGTATGCCGACAAGCTACCCAAGGAAGATGCTACTGGTGGCGACTTCCCGGACAAGTTCTTCGACTTCGACAACAGCCGCAGCAAGAAGATTCTTGGTATGGAGTACATGAAGCTGGACAAGAGTATCAAGGACCTTGTTGTATCGCTAGAGCACATCGGGGTCTAGTCCTTGCGCGGGTCGTCATGGGCAGGATAGAGCCACACATAATCTCAACGGTGACCTTTATATAATCTTCCACGAATGCAACAAAAGCCTTTTCTTGCATAACTTGCACCATCTTGACTTGAGGTGGTCTTAGCTGGACTCGGGAGTACCTTGCACATGACAATGTCAGATGATCTGCAGGGCGAAAGTGTGGGGTAAGTCACCTTTCAAGTGGTCAAGTGATAGGAATCTGGTTGGGGAGCAAGAGAGCAAGGTACCACGACAGCTAGACTGTCTTCACAGTCAAACTCGATCCGCACTCTAGGCTTCATGTACGCTTCAACAGTGCGTAATAGAGCCAGGCGTCGGAGCCACTTGGTCTAATATGAATACTTCCAATACTACCCAAGCTAGTCAGATCACTCGCGACACCATAGACCGCACGCTGCAAGATCTCAGAGTGAAGTATGTCAGGCTGCTGCTAGGTCGTGGCCAAGGCTGACGGGAACCAGAAATGACGATGTACGAAAGAAAGCTGCGCAGACCCTACGCAGCACTCTCGAAGGCATTCAAAGAGGTAAGATCAGACTGGGGAACTGTGGTCGAGTTAAAACACAGCATTCTACTGACGCGCTTCACAAAAAAGACTCCTTAGCCGATGGCAAGATCGATGTGTTCAATGACACGTACCGATATGCATTCTCAAGAGCACAGAGTCTGGTCGTCACCGGCACGGAGACCGCGGAAAGAACTGGAGGAATATACGCCCTCAGTGCCATAGTGGACCTAGGCAAGGGAGAGCTGGCCTCTAAAACGACCAAAGTTGTCAGTGCTCTTCGATCAGTCCTGCGCGGCTCTGATCTCACAGCCATGGTCGCCGCAGCAATTGCCATGGGTAAGCTTGCAGCACCAGGCGGTGCACTTACTGCGGAATTGGTAGACGCTGAAGTCAAGGTCGCACTGGAGTCGCTGCAAGTCGATCGAGTGGAGAGTAGACGGTTCGCTGCTGTCCTGACACTTCGTGAGCTTGCTGCCAACTCACCCACCTTGCTTTACCAATACGTCTCGGAGATCATAGAAGTCATCTGGGTTGGACTACGCGATATCAAGGTCCTAATCCGTGAATACTCAGCCGAAGCCATTGCGGCACTGATTGAGATAGTTGCTGCAAGAGACGCGCTTCCTCGAGACAAGTGGTTTGTGAGAATCTACTCGGAGATCAACAAGGGCTTCAGCCAGAACACCGTAGAAACGGTACATGGTTCTCTACTTGCCCTGAAAGAGATGTTTGCCAAAGGCGGCATGTTCATGCAGACCAGTAATCGCTATGTCGACGCCTGCGACAAAGTCTTCCTCTACCGAGACCACAGAGAGCCACTGATCAGACGCGAGGTCACTACCATTATTCCGATTTCGGCAGCCTACTTTCCCGCAGAGTTCAGTACTTCCTATCTGCACAAGTCTATGATTCATCTCCAAGGGCAGCTGAAGAAGGAGAAAGATCGGAATCCTGCCTTTGTGGCTATCGGCAAGGTTGCCAGCGCGGTTGGAAGTGCTATTGACCCATATCTAGACAATATCCTGGTTTACGTACGAGAAGGCCTCAGTGTGAAAGCGTGAGTGGCATCCGTCAACTCGTAGGCGCAGAAACTGACAAGGAACAGTCGCAATCGCAGTATCAATGACGCCCCGATATTCGAGTGCATCAGCATGATAGCTATTGCAGTCGGTCAAACAATGACAAAGTATATGGAGGCACTCCTTGATCCGATCTTTGCTTGCGGTTTGAGTGATGCTTTGACACAAGCATTAGTTGACATGGCACACTACATACCTCCGGCCCGCCCAACGATACAAGAAAAGCTTCTTGATTTACTCAGTACGGTCCTGTCTGGACGTCCGTTCCAGCCTCTGGGAAGTCCACATACTAACGTGGTTAATCCGAGCTCTCTCCGGGAGCACCGTGAAGGGCAGCCAATTGAGCACACAGAAGCAGAGATTGCACTCGCACTACAGACATTGGGTAGCTTCGACTTTTCAGGTAAGCAATCTCATTCAAGCATGGCAGGCAGCATGAGCAACAGTACTGGATCGGCAGCATCGTCGAATACGAGAAGCTCCGCCCACGACGATGCTACGACTACCGGGCTTCATGGCATGCATGAAGGAAGACGCCATTACATTATAGAAAATGTCCTCGAGACTACCACAACAGCCACAGCTTTTGATCCTGACTATGAAAACAATGCAGGTTATATTCTTAACGAGTTTGTTCATGATGTCGCAATACAGTATGCTGAGCATGATAGTCCTGCAATCAGGAAAGCCGCCGCACTCACCTGCTGCCAGCTTTTCGTGAAAGACCCCATCGTGCATCAAGTCAGTCGGCATGCTGTACGAATCGTTAGTGGCGTGATTGAGAAACTTCTCGCTGTTGCGGTCGCAGATTCAGGTTAGTGGCTCGGTTCTGGTTCAGGTGCAGCCCGGTAGGGTGCATGTTTCGTCCTCATCTGCTGACCTGATGCTAGATCCGGACATCCGCCATGTTGTTCTTGCTGCGATGGACCCTAGATTTGACCGCCACCTTGCAAAGGCCGAGAACATCCGCAGCCTATTCCTGACTTTGAACGATGAGGTCTTCGCCAATAGAGAAGCAGCTATGACTATCATTGGTAGACTCTCGATAGCTAACCCAGCTTATGTCTTTCCTGCACTTCGCAAGGTCCTCGTACAGTTGCTTACAGAGGTTGAATACTCGAATATGCCGCGGAGCAAGCAGGAGAGTTGCCAGCTCATCAGTCACTTGGCCGCATCAGCATCAGGTCTGATCAAGCCATACGTCGATCCCATAGTCTACGTACTGCTCCCGCGAGCAAAGGAAGCTGATGAAACAGTGGCCGCAACCGCACTCCGAGCGATTGGCGATCTCTCCGTCATAGGCGCAGAAGACATGAACAAGTACATTCCGGAATTGATGGACCTCATTGTTTTGGACTTGCAGGATCTGAGCTCAAATGCAAAGCGAAGTGCTGCACTTCGGACACTAGGGCAACTAGCAAGCAATTCGGGTTATGTCATTCAACCATACATTGATCGCCCTGAACTTCTGACAGTTCTCGTGAACATTGTCAAGATGGAGCCGCCTGGCGAGTTGAGACGTGAGACAATACGTCTGATTGGCATCCTTGGCGCTCTTGACCCATATAGGCACCAAGTAAGTGCAGCCAGGCATCGCGTACAATATTCACTAATTGCTTTTCAGACACTGCTAGAACTTTCACCAGAAAGCGCGCTTGTTGCTGACGCTCAAGCTGTCACGGACGTGTCACTCATCATGGGAGGTCTGCTGCCAACAGATGACAACTATTACCCGACAGTCGTGATCACAACCCTGATGAACCTTCTGAAAGACCCTTCCGTGCTGAGTCTGCATCAGAACATCATGGATGCAGTCATGAACATATATGCGACATTGGGTATGAAGTGCGTACAGTTTCTCAGTCAGGTCATCCCTGGCTTCATGCTAGTCATCCATACTTCCATCTCTGGTCGTGAGGAAGGCTTCTTCAGTCAATTGGCCCAGCTAGTTCGTATCGTACGAACACATATTCGACCGTACCTACCACAGATTATTGATGCGATAGCCACATTCTGGCACAAATCAATCGGTGCGCACGCCACTATGTTGCACCTGATCGAGAACATCGCCCGGGCGCTAGAAGGAGAATTCAAGATCTACTTGGCACAACTCCTTCCGCTCATGCTAGGTGTACTGGACTCTGACCGCTCGCCAAAACGTGGTCCGTCAGAGAGAGTACTACATGCATTTCTCGTGTTTGGGTCTAGTGCTGAAGAGTACATGCATCTTATCATTCCAGTCATCGTCAGGATGTTCGACGTCCAGTCAGGGCAGCCTACCGTCTTACGAAAACTGGCAATTGAAACACTGGGAAAGCTCTCCAAGCAGGTCAACCTTTCGGAGTTTGCAGCCAAGATCATTCACCCTATTACACGAGTGCTGGCGGGAAGTGACATTCAGCTACGTCAAGCAGCCCTTGACACGCTTTGCGCTCTGATCTTTCAAATGGGATCGGAGTATCTAAGCTTCATTCCTACTGTCAAGAAGGTTTTGACAGCCCAACGTGTGCACCATGCCAATTACTCTTTGATCATTGCAAGGCTGCAGAAAGGGGAGCCATTGCCTCAGGATTTGAGCCCTGATGTGTATTATCGTGATGACGATGCCGACCAGGGTATCGCAGAGATCGAGATCAAATCACTGGCAATCAACCAGGCGCATCTCAGAGCGGCGTGGGATACAGAAAATCGATCAACGAAAGACGACTGGCAGGAATGGATGCGGAGACTCAATACCGAATTGCTGAAAGAATCTCCTCAGCATGCTCTGAGAGCTTGCTACTCGCTTTCACTTGTGCATGAACGGACCGCGCGAGCGCTCTTCAACTCTGCCTTCATTTCCTGCTATCCGCAACTGTTTCTACACTACCAGACCGAGCTATGTCGTAATATGGAGACAGCTCTTGGCTCCAACAACATTCCCCCCGACATCGTGCAAACCGTGCTGAACCTGGCCGAGTTCATGGAGCATGACGACAAGGCTCTGCCAATTGATGTCAGGACTCTGGGAATGTATGCTGGGAAATGTCATGCCTTTGCAAAAGCACTTCACTACAAGGAACTGGAATTCAATGCCGATCAATCACCAAACTCTGTAGAAGCACTGATTAGCATAAACAATCAGCTACAGCAGACAGATGCTGCTTTCGGTATCCTGAGGAAGGCTCAAACGTATCAAGATGTTGACCTCAAAGAGACATGGTTCGAGAAGTTGAATCGGTGGGACGAGGCTTTCGACTCGTATACACGACGTGAAGCGGTCGAGCCATACTCGTTCGAGGTGACGATGGGTAAGATGCGCTGTCTGCACGCCTTGGGTGAATGGGACAAGCTTTCCACACTCGCTGAAGAGAAGTGGGCACGAGCAGCCACCGAAGGACATCAGCGCTTCATTGCTCCTCTAGCTGCAGCCGCGGCTTGGGGCATGGGACAGTGGGAGCTAATGGACAAATACCTCGGGGCTATGAAGCCAGACTCCCCTGATCGCGCTTTCTTCGGTGCAATCCTCTCGATTCACCGTAATCAATTCACTGATGCACAGCTACACATCACAAGAGCTAGAGATGGTCTTGATGGAGAGCTCGGCTCCTTACTTGGAGAGTCCTACACAAGAGCGTATGGCGTTGTTGTGAGAGTACAGATGCTTGCGGAACTTGAAGAGGTTATCACTTACAAGCAGAATGATCGCAATCCTGACAAGCAAGCCCTCATGCGCAGTACATGGAACAAGCGACTCAAGGGTTGTCAGTCGAATGTGGAAGTGTGGCAGAGAATGTTGAAAGTGCGAGCCCTTGTTGTGCGTCCAGTCGAAAACATGGAGATGTGGATCAGATTCAGCAATCTATGCCGCAAGTCTCAGCGTCCCGGGCTGGCTGAGAAGTCGCTTCGATCACTAGTGGGCGGTCATGATGACTTGTTCTCTATACCTCTTGAGAATCGTGTGCCTCAACAAGTCAGTTTCGCGATTCTCAAATACATGTGGTCGCAACCGGGCCAGCAAGGCAATGCGCTCCACACCCTACGGGAGTTCACTCAGCAGATGGCTGATTTTGAACATTACCAACGTAAAAACGATGCCGATAATGCACAGCTCAATAGCACTAATGGCACAGGCGTCAATGGTGTTGATCATGCTGCACAGCTGCTCAACGGTCATGTCAAGGACAGGTATGGCGATCAGCCGTCAGATGCGCAGAAGCTACTTGCTCGCTGCTACCTCAAGCAAGGACAATGGCAGATGGCAATGGCTCCACAGGAATGGCGTACCCACTACGCTCGTGATATTCTGGCTTCGTATGCAGCAGCAACCAAGAACAATCCAAAATGGTACAAAGCTTGGCATGCATGGGCTTTGGCAAACTTCGACATTGTTACTTCCACCACAGCCCCAGCTGATCGGGAGGTTGAAGACCTGCCCGATGAGTTTGTCGCCGCCCATGTTGTACCAGCAATTAATGGATTCTTCAAGTCGATATCTCTGTCTACCACAAGCGCTATACAAGACACTCTCCGACTACTTACCTTATGGTTCGCACATGGCAGACATGAAGGGGTCTCTCAAGCAGTCAATGAGGGTGTCAAGCTGGTGAGCGTTGACACTTGGTTGGGTGTGATACCTCAACTGATTGCACGAATCAATCAGCCGAATCATCTTGTAAGAGCTGGCGTGTCCCACCTTCTTTGTGAAGTCGGACGAGCACATCCCCAGGCTTTGGTCTACCCTCTTACAGTCTCGATGAAGTCAGAAGTTCAGACGCGATCACAAGCAGCCAAGACGGTCATGAAAAACATGCGTCAACATAGCCCGGTTTTAGTTGAGCAAGCTGAGTTAGTCAGTACTGAGCTTGTGCGCATCGCGGTAATCTGGCATGAACAGTGGTTTGAAGCGATGGAAGAGGCATCAAGAGTCTACTTTGGTGATGACAACGTTGAAGCCATGTTCGCAATACTTGATCCTCTACATGACTTGCTCGATAAGGGACCACAAACTCTCAGGGAGGTTTCCTTCATCCAGGCATTTGGACGCGATCTGGACGAAGCTCGTAGGTGGTGCTCAACCTACAAGAAGACCAAAGATCGAGGTGATCTGCAAGCAGCATGGGACGTATACTATCAAGTCTTCACGAAAATTCGACGACAGTTACAAGGTATCAATACAGTAGAGCTTCAATACGTGTCACCCAAGCTGCGTGAGGTCAGAAACCTCGACCTTGCAGTACCTGGCACATATCAAAGTGGGAAACCAATTGTCTGCATTGGATCCTTCGAAGAGTCCGCACGGGTCATCAGTTCGAAGCAACGACCACGAGAGCTACGTATGACAGGCAGCGATGGTCAGCTTTACGGCTTCCTACTCAAAGGACACGAAGATATCAGGCAGGATGAGCGCGTCATGCAGCTCTTCGGATTGGTGAACAACCTGCTTTCTAAAGATTCGGAAAGTTCCAAACGTCACTTGAACATTCAAAGATACTCAGCTGTACCCCTGTCACATCAGTGTGGTCTTCTCGGGTGGGTTTCACATAGTGATACACTTCATGAGCTGATCCGTAGCTACCGAGAAAGTCGCAAGATTCTGATCAACATTGAGCACCGCATCATGCTGCAAATGGCACCTGATTACGACAATCTGACTCTGATGCAAAAGGTTGAGGTCTTCTCGTACGCCATGGACAATACAACAGGACAAGACCTCTACCGTGTGCTCTGGCTGAAGTCGAAGTCATCTGAAGCGTGGCTTGACCGCCGCACCAATTACATTCGCTCGCTTGCAGTCATGTCGATGGTAGGCTACATCCTAGGTCTGGGTGATCGCCACCCCAGCAACTTGATGATGGACAAAATCACTGGTAACGTTGTGCACATTGACTTTGGAGACTGCTTTGAGGTCGCCATGCATCGCGAAAAGTACCCGGAGCGAGTTCCCTTCCGCCTAACACGTATGCTCACATTCGCTATGGAAGTCTCCACCATCGAAGGCAGCTTTCGCACGACCTGCGAGAATGTCATGCGCGTTCTACGCGATAACAAAGAGTCTCTGATGGCAGTACTCGAGGCCTTTATCCATGATCCATTGCTTACCTGGCGCCTTGACCCCCGTGAAGAAAACTTCGACACTGGGTTCCCAGAAGAGCGTCGCAACAGCATCCTCGCTATGGATGACCCAGCGCGCAATCCAGCTGTCTCCGGCAATCCCGAACAATTCGGCTCGTTGATTGGCCGACCACGTGCTCGTTCGTCAACGACAGGTCCCCGACCGCCTGTTCCAGTCCACACTCCAGCTGTCGGTGGTCTCAACAATACTGC
>Ga0268246_10000420_pt1 | contig 18677 bp, 7 predicted proteins | sample AgamicOrSfe_FD_200242 | JGI IMG/M metagenome (GOLD analysis project Ga0268246, IMG submission 200242) | Agave microbial communities from Guanajuato, Mexico - Or.Sf.e (v2) (version 2) | ecosystem: Host-associated > Plants > Phyllosphere > Phylloplane/Leaf | place: Guanajuato, Mexico | collected...
CGAGCTAAGACACGAGTAGAGGCTACCAATACGATTTCGTAACTAGTTGGTGCGTCCAAATAATCAAAAGAGGTTTTGTTTATACACTTTTTATCTATATAATCTATATAGAGAAGATATCCTATTTTTCTTTGTATTTTATTTTGTTGATTGAATCAAATAAAAAGAAAAAATAGTCGATTATATATAGTCTTACTAAATAATCGGAGGGTGAGTAGAGAAACTTATTATATACCGGAGTCGACGGTGTATAATAAGTTTGACCGACCTTACCTACTATTGGATTTGAACCAATGACTACTGCCGTATGAAAGCAATACTCTAACCACTGAGTTAAGTAGGTCGTTTATCATTACAAGGAGAACCATCACTATAGTATAGATGGATTAGAAACGTAATAATTAGTGTTTATAAGCAATATTAATCAAACAAACAGATCAACGAGCTATGATGTTGAATCGTGGGTGGAATATTCATCTTGCGAAAAAATAAAAGGTAGGCATACATAAAATATGTAGCACACACAAGGGAAGGGCTTTAGCTCAGTTGGTAGAGCAGAGGACTGAAAATCCTCGTTGTCTTACTCAAAGTCTACGGTTCGAGTCCGTATAGCCCTTTTTAGCTTTGGTTTTCTAAAAAAAGGAGCTATTGACCTGAGTAGTTTTCTTTTTGTATTTGACAAGCAAGGTTACTTTTTTAACGAAATGTAAGGTGAGGCTTGCATGGTATATAGTAAGTGTGCCACGAGTGCTCCCTTATATTATAAGGCTTCTGCTTCTCTCTAATAACGAGAAAATGACTCTTTCAGAAAGCAAAGCTACAACTTTTCAGTCTAAGCTATCTAAGCTAGAACTTAAGGCCGACCTCTTTTACAAATGAACCGAACCTCGATCCACATTCATCAAAGAGATACGGCCATCTCTGACGGTTGAACACCCCCTTTAGATCGTTCTTTTCGTGCTTGAAAAACGACCCCATCGGTCCGCTCCTTTTAATGGACATTCTTAGCCGCCCTCCGAGGGTTAAGACCCCATAGATCAGATCATGAACTCTTTCAGACCCTTAGTTTCACTTGGTTGGGACAGAGTTTCGGCCTGCCTTCCACCGAAGATAAAAAACCTTACAGCTGCCTAACCTGCTGACATTCCAGGGAATAGAGTCATTATTTGTGTCACATCCGATCATTCGAGAGAAGGATTTCCTGTTATCTCTCAAATTATAGGCATTGAAGCGATCGAGCGAGAGAAAGCTCGAAAACTATTGCACATGCCCCTCATTCGCCCTTTACTAATATAATAGAAGGTAAGGCAAAAGCAGCTTAAGCCCTTCCGATCACCCGAGAAGCCCTCGATGAACCGCCTATAGTATTCTAATATATACTTACTTATATATATAAATAAAGATTTGATAGTCTAACTAATCTGACGAAGAATCGTAATTCCTGCACCTTGCGTGGCGTCTCCCAGTCCACCACGGCTTGCACGCACCTTCTCTTGATCCAACCAACTCATGCCGTCGCCAATCCAGTGCCAAAGGAACTAGACCTTATGCAAAGCACCTTTTTCACATAGAGCTGATTTTCCCTTATGATCTGGAATTGGTCATAGTCTGCCAAGAGGGCTAAAAAGCGCCTAAGGATTTTCTGCCATAGTCTTTCATTAAGTTACATAGTTGTTTTAACACGTTGAGTCTCTTTAGGCAGTCCCGTGAAAGCCTCAAGGGGAGTTATTATTCTGTAATAAGAAAAGCCCCTTTATTAGTAAGGCTGTCCAGTCAAATTGAGTACCTTCACCCCCCTTGTCACTTAAAAGGTAAGAATGGGCATACTTCATTATGGGCGTAACGGAGAGAGGAACTTTCTTTCCAAAAGAGGGATTGGTAGTCAAAGTTTTCCCAGGAAAAAAAAGAACTCCTGATATTCTCATTCCAGTAGTTCTTTAGTTGAGTAGGATAGTAGCTTCGGTCGATAGCTTCCTGTTTTGAAACACTTCCCGGGGACGTCCTTCTATTCTATATAGGAGCCCTTTCTATGTATGCTTCCTTCCCAATGCTATCTGTCCAAGGGGAAGAAAAAGCTTCAGTGTGAAAGTGAACATCAGGGTCAGGCCTTTGGCTGGTAGTGGATTCTTAGCTAAGGCAGGGATGGGGATTGCTTTGCCGCCTAGTCATTTCCTGCAAAGAACTAATTATACAGGACGTCCGATACAGGAGCAAGCCAGATACTTCTTCCACCCACCATATGATGACGCTAGCCAATGAGAGACCATGACCTATGTGCCAGCCCTTACCCTCCGGTCGAGCAGAGACGCGTCACACTTTCGAGCTCACTAGCCTTAAGAGGACATCTTAATGGTTGGGTTCGGCAGTTGACTCCTTCGAAAAGATGACTACATCCGGGCTTCGTCTTACCCTTTCGGAAAGAGCTCTAATAGCAGCCTCCACTTCACTCTGAAGAAAGCTAGCTGGCAAGATTCACAGTCGATGAAAGAAGGGACAGAGTGATGGCATCCGTAAGAGAGGGAGAAGGAAGAAGACCAAGCACATGAATCAAGCGAGGACTTAGACAAATAAGATAGCCGCAGTCACAAACGAAAGCTTTTGCTAACCTAAAGCAATTAAGACAAGCTACAATAAGATTGCACTCAGTGCATCAGTCTTATTCCTGAAAAAGACTCGAAGAAAGGTTGCTAAGGTTGAAAGCTTCATCCAGTGAGGAAAAAGTTTATGACTCATAGCATTACTCAGGGGAATCCTACAAGCCATGAGACCCTTTACTCCTGAAATGGAATTATGGCCTTAAACAAGCCATTAAGACATTGGCATAGAACTCAACTACATCGGGCCTACACTCAGACTTAAGGGGCAGCCCAGCCAAAAGATGAGGAAAAGGAAGAGGAAGCCGGAGAACGACAGAAGGAAAGAACTCAACACAAGAATAAAAGACCTTTGACTACGGGCATCAACCAATTAAGATGGCGCATTTCTTCTAAAAGAAATTCAAAAGGAAATCGACCTTCAACTAAAAAAAAAGACTAGACGAAGTATTCTGCCTCAACACTTAAGTAAGCACAAGAACCTCTAATCGAAGAGATTCGAAAGTGCTTCTCTCCTGACGTTCAGAACTCAAGAGGAACAACTCTCAGAAATCTGCCTTACCGCCTCAAAAACAAAAAGAGGTACTTTGTTCCAGTTTCTCGAGATGCGTGCGGAATCTCTATTTCCCTAGAACGGTTCTCCATTCTCGCTTTCACTTAAATAAAAAGAGTTTAATATTAAATAGAAAAAGCGAGGGGCCGGAGTCAATGTCAATAGACTGTTTGCGACGTGAATCGAGTGGTAAGACTTGGTACGGGACACTAATTCCACCGCTGGATAGGAAATAGGAATTATTAATTTGCCGAAAAAGAGTTTAGTTAATGGACGAGAAGGAGGATTGCCTTAATTAATAAATAGAATCAAAACAAAAAAAGAGGGGCAGAGACCACACCGAGAACTCCTGCTTTTCCCCTTGGGATAGGGGTGGTTGACGATTCCCTTTTGAATTACTTTTAGGAAAGGGGTAAAAGGTTCTTATCTACGGGACTCCTACTTTACCTGCTAACTATTTAGCTGGCTAACTAACTCCAATTCATCTTCTGGGTTCCCGCCTGGCCGATTGATCCGATGAGATTCAGGAAGAAAGATGTTCCAATCGTGATGGTTGTTCAACGACGAATTCCTCGTCTATTTGTGAATGATTGTTCATTCGCTATTTTCTAACTATTGGATAAACTACTCGGGCTTTTAATAAGCCTTTGAACCCCTTAAAATAGGGGAACCCTAACCTAAATTGCCCGTTCATTCTGATGAAATCACTTATCTCTTTCCTTTAGAAAGGATCTTGGGAGGCTCGCTATCCCGATTTATTCGGAAGTGCAGACGGAATAAACTAATCAGAGCGAGGACCTTCTTTGAATCTTTGACTCAGTCAGCTCTATGCCCTTGTCTTGGAGCAAGAAGAGCATAAAACTGCCTTCCTTCACATTGTTCCGCTGGTCCGAGCTACTTACTTTACCTTTCTAAAAAGCTCGTGAACAAACTCTCTCTGATCCGTACTCCAACAGAGTCACTGTACTGGGCTATAAACCTTAAAAAGCATTGGAGTTGCGCCTTGGGCAGCAAGAGCAGGTACAAATTCTTCAAGCTGACGCAGACGGACTACAACTACTACATACTGGTATTTAGACTGATGGTCTGAAATCTTTCTTCAGAACTCGCTTTTGGCGCAGTTCTCACTATTCGTTATAAGAGCTTTTCCGCAAGGGGGCTTTCAAACTTATTGTTCCCTTGCTCTTCGCTTTGCCGCTCAAAAAGACAAACAAAGATTTCAGTCTAAACTAAAGGGGTTCGGGGATATCTCATCCCAACATAAAATCAAAGATGATAAATTCCTTAACTTAATTAGTATGAACCTCTTTCGCGAGAAAATAAAATGTGTAGGGAATACTGGGGGGTAACCTGGCCTGGAAGGCCTTGAAAGCGGCCATTCTCTTTCCTATCTAAATGAGGAATAGCTACCCGAAAAAAGCTCCAAATTGAAAGAGAATCTCCTAAACTAAAGGTTGCGGTGGAAGAAAGAAGAGAGCTCCCGAAAATCGTTATCCTTTAGGACCAGAACGTACAGCGAAAAGAGAGATTTCCCTGTGCATGAAGGGAGGGTGAAGCAGGCTAAGTCATAAGAATCTGCTTTCTTGAAAAGACCTCCTGCTATGCTAACGAGGGGTCTTAAGCAAACAAAGTACCAAGAACTTTGGATATTATCCCTTTTTCTGCTTGACTTTCTTTTAACACAGGGGGAAAAGACTGAGATTCATTCCCATATTGAGGTTACTAACATAACAACCCGCCTTATCCTTTCCTTTGAACAGAATTCTGTTCTCAACCAGAATTCTGGGGTGTGGATGCCCTTCCTGGCTAAAAGAATGGCTATCAATCTTGATTTACACATTGACTGCAGAGCAAAGCAGAATGAAGCTAGTGATGCGTGATGCTTAACATATCAAATTCGAGCCTAATGATGTCCTTTGATCTGTTTTCTTTAATTTGATTCAAATTATAGTAGCTATATGAGACTGACCTTCTTTAGGACAGGAAGGAAGAGAGTGAAACGAATGAATTGCCCTATTTGATCTAGTCTCTTCAATTATCGATACCCGTACATACAAGGATCGTTGTAGCTTATCTCCTTCGTCGAAGTCAAATCCCCTTCGTCTGGTGTAAGATAGACCAACATCCAAAGTATGCGAATCCAACCCCTAGCTAGGTTTTCAGGAAGAACTGCAGGTAGTCTTGGCATCCCCTCTTCTCTGTGACGATTGGGTTGTTGTTCCGTGAGTTACTGTGAGATCCTTTTTGAGTTTGAGATGAAATGTGGGAATCGCCCTTAACTGAAAGCAGGAAGCGAAGCAAGCATCCAAAAAATTCCAAACAAAAAGCCACGGCCTTTCTTGTCTTATGTTTCATATCCGAAGCTCTTGTCGTTGAAGTAATAACTACAGTTGGAGGAAGCACATTCATTATCTTAGGAAATGGCGTAACCGCAGCAATTGAATCTGCGCAAAGGGGTCCTTTCGTATTGAAATTCCTCCTATTGTCACACGACTCTGAACTCAGTTTTTTACCCTGGCCAATACCTATTAGGATCCCTAGTAAAGCCTTCATTAGGCTATCTCAAAGCTAGGAAGGAGAAGACCGGGTGATTGAATCTTTCCATCTTCTCTTACTTTTCCTCAAGCGCTAGTTCTGCTTTCACATCCGGATCGGATGCCTTCTTGGTTTCGAGTCCGCTCTTTCCTCTGTCTTCGTGCCTTACAATAAGGAATAGCATGCAAAGTGCTTAACCGGGCTCAGGATATTCTATTCATTGAGGCTATATCTGAGTAAGCAATCCCCATCTCCCGAGAGAAATCACTCTAACTCTGTCTCCTGTCGACTCTTTTTGGTTAGCGGTGAGGTAAAGAAATGAAAATTGGGTTGGTGTGGTTACCTTTGTTTTTTCCTGGGAAATTCGTTTTGAGTGAACGAAGCCATCAATCGTATACTTTAAAGCGAGGGAATACCCGGATCAAGTAGAGAAAGGCTCCTCCTGATCTGAGGAAGAAGAAGTAGCGATATGTCGCCTTATGGATTATTGGAACGGCTTCCTCTCTTTCTACCTACACATCTCAGAGCTCATACACCTGCGCATCTCACTAGCGTATCTCCTCTCTGTCCCGTAAGCATTTAGGGTCTAACTCCCTCTTCTCGGTCAGTATATTCCCCTAATCTCTCTGTCATTGGAATAGCAAAAAAGAATAGAATAGGTAAGTAATTAAGGCTTGGGATCGAAAGAGAACTTTTGCTTTGGTCTCGAGGAAGTGACTACTAATAGTGGTTCTGGGGGCATCTTCTGTGAAGAAAGACGTAGAAGAAGAAATTTATTTATTGATAGGAAAGATGAAGCGAAGAAGCAATCCGTGGAATATTCATATCCGGAAATGAGCCCATAGGGAAGTAGTTTCATAGGAGAGTAGGAAAAACTTGAATGAAAATAAGGTCAGAGTCGTTGTCTAATCGTTGATTATGGCTTACCAGGATTATTCCTTACTTGATAGAACTCCGCACAAGAACCCGTGTCAATTTGTATATGCTAAAAACCGGGCTTGTGCCCTTGTACACCAAAAAGGTCCCCTCATCGAATCATAGATAGAAAGACTTCCTTTCGTTTAGCTTTCTAAGTCATCAATACTACTTTCTGGCTACTATGGTGCTTGCTAATCCAGATGCTCCGGGGCTTTTTCTTAGTCTCTTTCAATCCAATCCGTCTCTGCTTCTTTGAACTCTTCGTTCTTTGTTCCTTGATTTTTTTGTAGTTTGTAGAGATAGATTTGATAGCGTCACGCTTTTTCTTTAAGGATCCTTTCCTTCGAAAAGTATGATCTTAAAATTGGAAATATAGCTTGAGGATGCTGCTTGGGAAAAGAATCGAAGGGAAAGCCTTTCATTCCAGAGTTCATGACTTTTCCTAGTCTTTCCTGCGGATGCATGGATCATTTGACAGTTCAAGGGCTTAGTTCCAATCCTTAAGTTTCTCACTTATCTGACGGACGGACTAGCTCACTAGTTCACGTGATTGATAGTTGTTATAGATTATATAACGACAACAACTGTCTGGCATATGCTCTTCAAGCTTTGAATGTGTCTGGGGAAAGGGTATAGGAGATTGTTGCTTTTCATTTTTGTCGATAGGACAATGGGATTTCAAAAATCTGTTCAAAAGGCCGCTTCTATTACTGTATACCATCCGATATGAACCGATATGAAACGGTCAAACTAAATAACCTAACCACGCCTGACGTGAAATGGAAAAGATTATACTAACGAACTGCAAAGAAATATCTTTCCAATAAAGAAAGTCAACTCGCCCTCACATGTGTGCTTCTACGCTAATAAACTTCTTTTCTATTAGATAGTGTGGTCTTTTATTTATAATAATCTAAAAAGAAAGACGAAGAACGAATGGGAACCTATTTAGCCCTTAGGAAAGGTTAGAGTCTAACCCTAAAATCAAAGTAGTAATCCCAGAATCGTTTAAGTAAAGTCAGTCCCCCCCCCAACCCTATAACGAAAGTTGGATGAGGTTTGTATAAAAAGGGGGCTATATAGGAGCTATATACTAGTACTAAAACTTTCTTAAGAAGGCTTTCTTTCCTGAAATCTATGGATTTCACAGTGGCTTTCCTAAGACTTCTTTGAAAGAAGGGAGTGCTCAGCTAATGATCTTCCAACTAAGTTTACAATGGAGTTGCTCTTATAAAGAGTTAGTATTTTATTAGTAATAGGGAAGAATACAGAGGTCTAGACTTATCCAGTTCAAAGTAGAGGAGAGGTGAAGATGAGAAGAAAGGTAAATCTTCTAAGCAAAAAAAACGAAGTTCCTAACAACCTTGCACTTTTCGAATAGATTTCAAGTAGGAAAGCATCGAAGAGATAAAGGACTTCAACCACTTTCTTATACCCAGAGTCCTTCTCAATGTGACGGAGGCTGGGTTCATATAACACTTCCCTGTCTGGTCGAATGAGCTTACTTATATCAGCAAACCAATAGGCAGTTGGCTATAGCTTCTCTGATGAATTAATATAGGTAGTTTTCTAAGATTTCGTTAATAAGGTTTTCTAGACTTTTCAACGACCATGGCCATGAAAGTCTAGTCCTTTTCGAATTTAGAATATAGAACCTGGATAGATCTCATAGATATAATTAAAAACAAGTTCACATCTCAGGCACCTGGTCGAGTGACCTATTGTTAAAATGAAAATATGACTAGCAAGTTCTTTGTATGAGTTACCTTTTTTACTGACGCTGAATCCTTTGTCTCGCATCCGTTGGCTATAAGAGCATTTTAAGAAGGATACTTATTTGTCCCGTCAGTCCTTCTGTTAGCCTTTAGGCTATTTTTCCCTTGAATACTCTATATGTTGCTATGGGTCCTCTTATCTCCCGGATTCTTAAAGGGAAGTCAGCAAGTTCCTGTAAAAGGTATGTCAACTAACTTTCGATTAAATCAATATTTATCAAGTTCTCTGACCTTTCTGGGCTTGGCTCACTTAAGGATTCATTCTCCCGAATCGATGTTTGTCCTGGTGAAGCAAGATAGTGTAGGATATTTCTAGCTAGTCTTTGGTTTGAGAGATAAGTGACGGAGTAAGCTCAGGGTGAATCCTTGGTTGTTGAGGGTAATCCACCTTTTTAGGGAACGCAATTTCAGAATAAGCGAGAGTCGGTAAAAAGAGACTAGAGATTGTAGAAGTATCCATTCGTTACCAATAAACTCTCATAGAAGGTGGAGAATTTTCTATTACATTATAGAAGCTGTCTACAGAGGGCTGTGATTCCTTACACTTTTGTGTTAAGGCTTGAATTCCTTGACTTATATATGCATAAAGCCCCTTTATCAATCTGCAGCCCTATAGAATCCATTTTCTTTATCCTTTTTTCTACTCAGTAAGAGTCAACAAATTCGAATAAGTAAATTCAAGCACACTCTCTATATCCGTACCCATCTAAACTGAAGCAGGCATACATAGGCTTTCTATCCAGTACTCTTTCTTAGATCCTTCTTTCCACGCTCCGATAGTTGTTGAGTTTCGAGTAGTCGATGATTCGTTACCGCTTTGTTCTTTCTTCATTCCTTCAATGAAAATGCTTCAGGTTCTACTAGACAACAGCGATAAGTCGTTCCGCTCTGTTCCCCTAACACACTACACCAAGCGAACTATGACAGACTAAGACCGAACCGTCTAACCTAGCGTCATCTGACTGGATCCGTTTAATTAATGGAGGAGGACTTACTTAATTAAAGTAAGTCTGAAGGACGGAAAAATTCCATCTGCTCTTTCAGTACTGGATATTGAAAAGAATTTTAAAGAAATTTTCACACATAGTCAACCCTAATACAATATACAATAGCTTAGTCTACATAGAGAGTTGCTTGAAGCCGATAATGTGGAAGTTTTTGATGAACGAACCCTGAAGTGGATCGCTTTCTCTTGCACGTTAATGAATCGAGGAATTGCGTATGTAAAGGGGAATCAAGATTATACAGGTAGTATCTCCCTAACAATAGGGAGTGCTAAGCGTTGGTTCAAATCCATATAGTAATTCACTTCCCGGTATCACAACATAGGTGGATGTCCCAAAAATGAAGCTTCTCCCTATCTGTTTAACCAGGGCCTACTTCTCGCAAGATCTACTATGTGCCCACCAATGCTCACTCTCCTCAACTTCCTCGTACACGAACTCATCTCTGAATCATTCGAATACAAGTCTATCAGGATTCGCCAAAAGCACAACAAGGAAGAGGAAGCGTTTGCATTTTCATCCTTTCCTTCCTCTTGAATTCCCTTCATTAATTAATCAATGAAGATTCTACTCGAGCCTAAAATTCATATCGATATGAACTCTACGAAAATCCTTCGTAGCAATCTATTTATCTAGTGCATGATCATAGCTTTAGCTATTGAACTTGCCTCTAAAGCTGAATATGAGCTTTCTTTCTATTTGAATCTGGCGGTTGCCCCGGCTCTTTCACATCGTCTAATCTTTTCTTATGTTTGGAAACAATTCTGTTGTACCGATTCAGGAAAGCAAATCAAACGACTACTACGAGTTACCAGCTTTTTGTGCTCAACGCCCTTTTCTTTTGATCTACAGTCTGTGGCTACCCGCAAGCTAAAGATTGATTGTTCTATGAGCTTCTACACTCCAAAAGACAGTAATTGAAACAAAAGGTATGTCACGCAGAGATTCTTTCTTTTGTAGCATTATGCCTACATAAGCTCTCCCTAAAACTTTACTACTTTCTCTTTTCCTTTTTGGGAAGCTAGGCGCATTCGAAGGTTTGGGCTCAGCCTCATTTCTTTTTTCTCATAGCGAATGAGTAGAAGCAACTGCAAGTGATAAGGATAGTGTATTAGACTTTATTGGTATCGTGATACTATACTTAGCAGAATGAAATGCTTTAGCTCTGAGTTCTGTTAGATAGAGATCCCCGGCACACTTGCTATATCCACTAAGGCTTCATCCCACTTCATCCTACCAACTATACCAGATATAAAGCCGTTCTATAACAATTCAAGACAACTTAAAAGCAAAAAAACGATAGCGATCGGCGTCACGGGGGGAAAAAAAGTAACCTATGACACCGGGGAGTTGCGCTTTTTCTCCCGCCTCAGCTTCGCGGGTGGGAGGAGGTCGAGAGCTGAGTCCGCACGCTCTATGCTTTTCCCCTGCTTTCCCTGACGTAAAAGATTAGCTCGTACCCCCTGTGTCTAGGGATTCCTGGGGCATGAGTTAAGCATATAGTTGATTGCTCTTTCTTTCGATTGAGCGTCGGTACTTTTGTTTTGGAGTATCTCTCTGTAGGCGTGCAAAACAACAAAGCCACTGCTCTTCGGGGCGGTGAGGTGGACAATCCCTTACTCCAGCTTCAGAGGAGCATCTTTGCATGAATCAATACTAACTCCTCAGTCAGCTGACCTTCGATTTCGGGGATTAGAGCAGAAAAACTCCGTAACGACGAAGAAAGGTTTCGCCGACGCAAGTGCCTTAGTTCTTTTTCATATTTTTTTTTGGTATTATTATATTTAAATTATATAATAATAATAATAAGCACACTTGCCTATTTTTATTTACGATTTTTCTTTTTCATTTTCACTCCCAACCCCCTCTGACCAATTTTTCCCATCCTCGTCCAAAATGGGACATTCTAAAAAAGAGGAAATTAACTCAAAAACTTATCTCTCACTAAAGGTTCCTACTGTCGTAAAAGAGTGGGCCGAGAGATTGTATTCATAGAGTTAATCAGATTAAATCTATAAAGTTTTCTGACTCTGCCTCCTCCAACTAATTGGCCATAGAACTCCCGGCGATCCGTTCGAAAACCAAACTATTTCTTCGAAAAGAAAGAAATTGAAAAAAAGTGATAACTCAACATACGAGCGAGTGCAGTCAAGACGAGATCGTCGCTTTTTTCGATACGAACAACTAAATCAAAATCAAAACCGGGTAAAGAAAGTGAGAGAATCCATTATCGCAGCTCTCACTGGGGGAACGTCAAAGCTTTAGCGGGGATAGAGAAAACACCCCTTCTAATACTTCTTTTTTTATTTCATATACCCGCTCAATGAAGGATAATAGAAATTATGGGATTCCATATATAATAATAATAATATTTCCCTACAAAGCTGCTCTCTTGAACATGAATCACCTCTTCCCATTGATTTTATCCTTGTCAAAATGAATTCAGTTAAAGCCATACCCGTTTACAATTTAAAATGTTTTGATAAATTCAAATGTTATAAGTCAGGAACGCTATGTGAATAGGGTCTTTAAGCCCTCACCCAGCATCTATTAGTTCAATCAACATACGTTTCAAAAAGAATTTGGAAGCCCCTCCCTATTCTCTATTAAAAAAAGCTATGAAAAAACTTGAGTAATGTGGAATTACTGTTACCATTCCTGTGAGCTGTAGAGTTAGTTATCCCTTATCATCCCTGGTATTCCTCCTCTCTATGAGATGTGGGATCGACCCCGCGAGCCCTTCCTGTACTGACTTACTGTATACCGCTGTTAGTGAACACTAAGGTCTTAGTGGACTGACAGAGCGAGCTGTAAAGGTAGAAAAAAACAGATGAATCAAGAGCAAGAGATAGTGGTTAGGTCTTTTCCTAAGCAAGGACGGAGCTGTCGAGTGAGGATTGGCCGAGGGGAGTCCATGATGTAGCTGGGTACAAATAACCCAGTAAAAAAAAGACACGTAGAAGCCAGTGGGGTAGACGGATCACATGGTTTTGTACTGGTCAGCTTTGAGCTGTCGAGTAAGGATTGCTCCATCTCTTAATAAAGGGGCTTTGGAACCCAGTCTTATTAGACGTTAGACGAGAAAGGGGAGTACTCTATGATGTGCGCTATATTATTGTGTCCTATTCCTGAAGGAGTGATCGGTATTAAGCCACGTGGCGATACCCGAAGGACTTTTATTTTCGCTTAGAGCTTCCAACGTCTATAAATAGAAGCTGCTTTCTCTATTTGGCAAAGCAAGGAGAGATATGGATCCACCAGTTACCACTGAAAGACTTTCTCAAATTAATCAAGTAATTCTAAATGTTGAAAATGCAAAGCGCGAACGGCAGCAAACTCTGGTTGCCTTTTTGGAACACGTGCCTGCTGCCGATCAGGAGCTGGTGGAACAACGGATACAACAGCTCCTGAACGGCATTCGAACTCTGGAAGAACAGGGAAGGACCCTCATCCGAGAACGGGACTCTCTGATTGTCGGGATGGCCTCCAGCATCCGCGGGAGACCAGGGGGAAACAACTAAGAAGTCCCTCGACTTTGATTTAAATAAGTGTCTGTAGACGCTTCGTAGTGTGTTTCTTCTTTTTCTTTGTTTGGTGGACCTATGCGTCGTGTCTTTGTTGTGTTTGCATGTATCACTAGTAGTCTTCAATGCTTCCGTTGTTCACTTTGTAATGTTGTGTGGCTGGTCTATGTGTGTGTAAGCTTCCCAATGAGTGTAACTTGAACGACGCTTTTCGTTTCATTTCATTTCACTTGAACGTCATACGTATTACTTGAAATGAGTGAAATTCAATGAGTTTCACTTTCATGAAACGAATAGCTCTTCTCAAAAGATACGTATGACGTGACTATTACGTATCTTTCCGTTCGTTCGAAGAGCGAAAAGAAAAGAGGAGTATCGTTGATAAACGAATACGTTACTTCTACTACTCTTTTTCAAGTAGGAGATTTCCGCTTCCCGTACGACAGCTCTCAAGCGAGAGTCCCTGTTTCCTTATGCGTACCCAAGGAGGGACCCGTAGAGAGAGAGAGCTAGTTGGATATCGGTTTCCAGGTAGTTTAAAGCCAGCTCTAGTCATCAAGTCAAGTCTGTACTCGTCTGCACTTGAAGCCAGTAGACTTTTCATAGGGGTTGCTTTATCTTGTAAGAAAGAACCATCATGCATGTGTTAAGCATAACGCTAGCCTTACTTCATTTCATAGCTAGGAGAAAAGATTGACTATAAATAAACTTAGGGCTCTTCGCTACGCCCCTTCTTTTATTTTCTTTCTGAGATTCAAGAATATGAGTTGAAGAGATTACCTTTATAGATCTTATTGTTGTTGTTATAAAGAAATAGGGGGGACTAATAAAACCACATAACTGATACATCGTTTTATATGCTTTTGTGTATAAACTAAAAAAGTAGCGCACTCAATCCAGTCTTCGCACGAAAAAAGAGGTCTCCTCAAATCTCGCTCGTTAAAGCGCTTTCACACTCACGTCAACCGTTGAGACCCGCATGCGCGTCTCACACCTGCGCATCGACGCCTCGGATAGTTCGTTCAGTCCCAGCAAGTGGAGAGTTCGAAGAAGAGGAACAAGGATTTTTCTGCGCATCAAACAAAACACCCCATCGGGGGGTCACATCCATTTGAAAAGCCAGGGTGGTCTCAGTACAAGGGTAGGTGGAAGCCACAAGAGCAGGTGGAAAGACCAAAGCGAGTAGTGGTCTCATGGCAAGGGCAATTAGTACGGGTTTAATATATGTCTGGATGGATTAGAACGAAGGGATGAAGGAGGGAAAGTAGCTCTATTTACAAAATAAGCGGTTAAAAGAAGTGAGGCACAGCCTTTTCCACTGTTACAGAAGCCTTTGCCGCAGATGACCGCTTTGACATCTTATATTAGATTAGCCCCGATTGCGCTTTAAAATCAATAGTTCATTGACCGCCTCTGATCTGTTCTTTGAACAAGCCTTGTTACTAAAGAAAGAATGCCATACTATAGTTTGCTTAGAGCGGCCAAACAAACCTGCATCTAGATCGATTCGTTTTCCGGTTGTTTTGTTATACCGAATATACATAGTAGGATTCAGATTCTCTGTAGATTAACTGGGCAAGCTATTCATCATTAACAGGAAAGATCCCCAAGCGGTTATTGCAAACATGGGATAGCCTGACTCTACGCTACCATCTGTATTATCTTATTCAATTGAATCTTTCATATCAGAAATGCTTAGTCGCAAAAGTCCATAAAGGGGTAGCCGCAGTAGTCTATCTATCTTTCATGATTTGAAGGGGTAGTCGCTTAATCGGCAGTATGATTTCCTCATTCCCATCTGGCATATCTGTTACAAGCATAATGCGAGAGTGTTCGACCACTCGTCTCCGCTCATTTTACCTGTTTCTGGAAAGAGATTCTATACTTGTGTTAATGCTTTCCCGATAGGGACTTCACTCAAGCTTAGCGGCCGAAAGATCTGCTCCAACGGGGGAGACTGATTCAGGAAATCGCCGGTTGGCTTTGTCCAACCTTCAAAGAAATGGGATTATTTGGGCGATTCTTTTGCTTCTCTTACGATCGATATTTCGAATGTTATAACGGCAAGATCTTACTACTTCTATTTCGACAAAGCAAAGAAAGTACGATCTGTTCATTAATAGACGCAGCATTCTCCCCTGCTTTTCAGTTTACGTACAGCATGAAACGAAAACTTACTATTTTTCAATACTACTAAGTCTGTTGATTGTTCTTGGGATTGCGGCTTTCTTTCTCCTCTACTGGTCTTCGAGCTGAATTAGATCCAGCCTTCTTCTGACAGTTCCGTTCTTTCAACTCCTTTTGCTTCTGCTTCTGAAAAGAAAAGAAAGGTTAACGGCAAGGAGTGAACCCGCTGTCCCAATAGGTTCAATGGCTGTCATGTTTGAAAGTGAAGTACGTCAGGTGTCTTCAAATCTTATTTTAGACTTCGTCTTTGTTTGATCTCCCTCTTCCCTTTCTCGCTACAAGGAGCTCTTATATAAATAACTTTTAGGGAAGCAGAAGAAAGAAAAATGATGCGTAAGGTCGCCCCTAGCCGGAGCTTTGCCCATTTAGTTTAGTTTGGTGAGAGGCAAGCAAAAATGGATTGTATAAAGGCGGGCACTCTATCTCACATATCGCGCATCTGTCTGAATGATGAACCGGTGGCATCTGACGACCGACCACATGCAATTCTTGCCTGGACCAGCAATAGCTATCCACCTAACATCTCTTTCTACCCAAGCGGAGCATCAACTATGAAAAACATGTGAACGGCCCAGAAGACACAGATGGAGGAGTTTACTATTGGACTGATAAGGTTCTCACATATCTGACCCGATCAGGAGAAGATATACAGAAAGAGGAAAGGAAAGACGGACCAGTGCAGCATGTACCAGCGTCATAATTGCATCCGATCTTAAACTCGACGCTTTGATCCCTTGTTTAACTTCGGCCCGATCACACGTAGGAAAATACGCCTTGGCAAAGCTCTGCCTGACACAGAACCAATCGGGTTTCGGAAGAGAAGAGCTAAAAAAAAAAGAAAAACTTGACTTTATAGGCGGTACTTACGGAAATGAAGGCCGAAGCTGTCCTTACTGGAAAACTTTTTCCTTGTTGGAGTGCAGCCAGCGCCTTACTTCGAAATGGGCGGATAAGACCGTGTTAAGTCGGTATCCTGTGGTAAGGTTAGGTTTCTTCACAGAGTGAGCTGGAAAACAGCGAATCTTCGCGATTCCGAACTCCCTAAAGCAAGCTTAGCTTCGTTCAGCCCATGACTGGTGCATGAAGGTTTTTCGTCTTATTCCTATAGATGGGACGTTCAACCAGACTGCCCCGGCTAAGCGCCTGTCATAAAAAGCAGTCTTTAAGTGTTGAAAGAAAAAAGACTTTTCGGGTTCTCTTTACGCCTTTAGAGAGATAGATATACTTACTCGAAGCAAAGGGGCGCAGACAAAGACTGAACTGTAATGAAATAGCCACGATCACTCCTTTCAACACTTGAAGGCAAGGGAAAGAGACTGTCTTTATGTGTCTTTCAGTGAAGCTTAAGCTGTCTTGTCTTTATGTGCATTCCTTTTATTGTTGACAGCCTGCCTTAAAGGGAAAGGATCTCAAGTCCGAGTGGAAGGCTATCCCACAATCCTTCATGAAACCCTCCGACAAGCCTATATCACGTCGTTTAAGGCACAGTAACCGTCTTCCATGTTAGATTCATCGTTGGACCTTGTTACCGTGCCGAAAAAGACGTTATAGCGACCATCCTGGGCCTTCCACGATTGTTGACCTGTCTCGGACCGGGGAAGACGTTCTTCTTCACAGGACATACGGTACAGAAAGGATCATCGTTGGATCTTGTCTGGACGGAGATGTGTCTTTCCGGGCGCAAGACGGTAAAAAAACTTGAAAGACTTTTAAGAATACATAAGACCTTCTGTTGAAAGTATCTACCCTTCTCTTACAGTCAATCATTCAACAAGTCTTCACATTGAAGACAGTAAATAAAAGGGAATCTGCTATCTGATTGCCCTGTAGGCCCCATCTCCAAACTTCTATTAGCCAGTGCTTCTTGTAGCCGATTAGATCCGTGGAATCGGGGTAAACTCCACTCTATGAATCCTATAAGAATAGAGGTAAAAGGGACAGGGAGAACCTTTCCGGCAATACGGATTCCATATCCAAAATGCTCTACAGGAACCTTCGATATCCAATCACACGTGGAACCTGCCCGTTCAGCGGTTTTCGAGACAAAAACTGGTCATTCTGTGGATCCGAGATAGAACTCCGGTCCTGCAACTCCTTCCCTTGATAGCCCTGAGAAAAAGTTACACCGCACCTCCAAAGCACTCTCTGGGAAATCCGGATCTTTCTCAGCAGGGACAGTACCAAGGATATCAGGGTTAGATAGTTTTTTTTTTTCTGGCAGTATAAAATCTTTCCAATCAATCGGGAAAGTCTATACCCGAAAGAGGGAAACCTTCTGTTTGCTTGCCATTGCAATATCTACAACCGCAGGAAAGAAAGCCCCGGCCTGGTATTTTGCCCAGCTGAAGCAGCGGCAGAAGCTGAACCCGAACCAAACCTGCCGCAAAGAAGGGATGTGCCTTAGTTCAGTCTCGAGGACGGGATAATAGGGGCGTAGCACCGAATATGTCGGAGTAGTCCCACCCGGTAGATGGACAAGCCAGTAGTACCAATCCTTGAAGCCTTTCACTGTAGAGCTTTCTTTCAATATGAGGACTAAGAAAAGGAGACGAATATAGCTAAACAGCTGCAGCAGAAAGAACGAAAAGCCAAAAGTCAAGGTGCATAGCGGTCTTTTCAAGAATAGGGGAGTACATAATAAGGGGTTTGCAAGACAAAAGAGAATCCGCTGGAACTACGGACAAGGATATTTTACTCAATTCCCCTCAACCTATTTTAAAAAGCGGAATCAAATGAAATTCAACCAGTGTGTATGTAAGACAACCTTAATTCTCTATGTTCAACGCTTTGGGCAAGCCAGAGCAAGACTTCTCTGCGGGCCGGCTATCTCCTACTTTAAATAGAGCCGAATCCCTGGAATTCTCTGATGCCGGGGATTATGTCTATTTAACTTCGTATTGCGATCTCCGCTGACGATCGTTCTTTTCTTTTCATAAGATCTATTCTTGGGCGTTAGCGTTAATATAGCTTTTCTCTTTTATATGGGATAGGGCTTTGGAGAACTCAACGAATGGAATTCCCCTTATGTTATATCTGCACTAGTACCAGTCTAACTAAGAGTCATCTGCTAGGCCAGCTTCCTGTGAGTAAGCCAGTGCTAAAGAAGAAGGCGTCTGAAAAGCTAAAAATTCATTGGGATAGATGCAGCGCCAATTGTAGCGGTGAGTGCTAAGTACTTCGATTAATAGTTTGCAGGTAGAATAGGAATAGGCTTTTTTTTTCTTTAGAGTAAGACTCTTTGCTTGCTTCTTTCTAAAGCTCAGCGGATGAGTGGCCGTATTCGACACCTCTTTCTCTTACGGCTAGTGCGCTATTTGAGATAGTTTCAAAGGGGTGTAACGATAGAAAGTTTTGAATCAATAATTCCTCAAAAGTCATTGCGTTTACGTTTAATACAGTTACTGCTATACCTTAGGCCTCAATTAGCAGTCGTAAGGCCGACATGTCTTCATCCCGAAATAAGTAGAAAAGAATCTCGTCTGTTTGAAAGGTAACTTGAATTAGTAGTCGGACTGTGAACCATTGTCACTCGTTAGGCCTCCCAATAGTTTTGATTTGAAGGTATGAAATCACGCAAAAGACTTCCT
>Ga0268246_10000422_pt1 | contig 18642 bp, 17 predicted proteins | sample AgamicOrSfe_FD_200242 | JGI IMG/M metagenome (GOLD analysis project Ga0268246, IMG submission 200242) | Agave microbial communities from Guanajuato, Mexico - Or.Sf.e (v2) (version 2) | ecosystem: Host-associated > Plants > Phyllosphere > Phylloplane/Leaf | place: Guanajuato, Mexico | collected...
TGTCTATATCAATGTCTGTGTGTATCATGCCTCTCGTTTACAGAGGTCTGGAGTCCAAGTACTAGGCCTATTCAATGTTCTAGAAGGTTGCTGGAGCTCAGAAATGCTGATTGCTCACATGCATTTTCTTCGAATGTGCATGGTACACGTTACAGCTAGACGTACAGTCACAGGACAGAAGTCTGAGAGCCTTTTTGGGGAGAGTGCCGTAAGGATTTCGCTCAAACTTGTGTCCTAGTACTGTATGTGTGGAGACTCTGTGTCCTCCATACTGCCAGGGCGTGACTCCCATACTGTCACGACGTGACTTGTTTGTATTCTTTGTCGAGGATTCGTTGTTGCCGCTGGATTCTCAGCACTGGTATGACTTCATCATCTTCCAGGTGTTCGGTAGCTGAAGCAACATCATGTTGTACTCTTGTCGCAGCTCGTGTCTTCAAGGTGCCCAGCCATCCATATATGTCCTGACAGTCTCCGGACCACTGAACGTTCGCGCCCAGAGTCTGAGACTGCATGGTGAAGTTGTGGCTGGACGTCCTGGCTGCGAAGTCACGTATGAGCGCATACTGGAACGTTGCCGATAATGCGAGACCACGGCCCCGCGATGCACAAAGCTTCTACAGCAAGCAAGGCCGGATAAGGGATAGGCCGCATGACCACGTTGATCGGATCAGGCTCTTACTTCATATTCCTTCACACCGCGATCGTGGCTCGTGCCGCCTTCTCCTTCAACACAGCTCTCTGATTCAATATTCCGAGGTACGTCTGCCAGAATATGGCCATACCGCCCGCGAAGATACTCCGATGCTGCATCGGCACGAATGTAAACGAGAACGCCGTCACAAACGGCCAAAATCGACAGCTCATCAGCCACGACTGAGGTACGGTATCGTACACTCTCTTGAGCATAGACTCTGGTTGCGGTGTTTCCAGCGAGAGGAGCGATTGCATGCCGAAGAAGTATGTGTTGAAGAGCGGAGCGAAGGTGAGCTGGTTTATGATGACTTTTAAGGCTAGGTTGGCGACGTGCGTGCGGAAGTAGTTGAAGTGCGAGGAGAGGAAGATGAAGTAGCGATAGCTTGGGATGGAGGAGATACCGCCGATGGTGATGGCACGGAGGCCTCGGGAGGGGTCGTACGTGAAGGTTGCGTCGGGGGAAGGGTCTCGTTGTACTATCTGGCTGGAGAGGTCACCGAGGAAGTAGATGATCAGTGAGCTTGTGAATTGTGTGACATAAGGACGTCGGCTTTGTACACGACCGTAGGCTCGAAAGGGCGCAGTCAGAGGCTGGACGAACGGGGCGAACCATCTCGGTGCGGTCAGGTAGGAAGTGGCTTTGGTAGTTGCGCTCGGCTGGGTTTCCGCTGGTGAGGGAGATTCTGACGGTGTGTTCTTCTGAGACTGAGCTCGGCGTTGTGCTGGCTGGCCTCGTGCTCGCGCGAATGACCTCCTTACACAGAGACGGACTCCGGCCGTGGTCAAGATGCCCATCGTCTTACCTCTTGCAATTCATTCTGTTGTGTCGAGAAATGTTGCCATTGGAAATCCGATCTCAACATCCGGACCGGATTGATCTCCTAAAGCCGAGAGATCTTATTTCCATCATGACGGCATGCTTCGGTCCACTTTCGTGTTTACAGTACTCAAATTCATGAGGCAACGATGTCTGTCGCCACTCGCGCAGAAAGCGACTACGGCTCTGAGTTCGGGGAAGGAGTTGAGATTGACTTGTTAGACGTGCCAGACGACTTTCGCAGCGTATCTCAGGTCTTGCAGTCGTCAAATCAAGATGCAGTGGCAACCCTACCATCGTTGCTGGCAATGCCTACCGTCCTTCTTGACCACGACCGGGACGAGTACGGCTGGCGCGATGGTGAAGTCGAGGTCTTCGAAGACGACGCAGGTATTGCAATTATACTGCACGAATGCGACGTTCGCGAAAGTGAAGAGGGAGGTACGAAGTGCTCCCAGACTATTCACGTAGACATAACACTGACTGACTCTCAGCGCGTAGCAGATCAGTATGCAAAACCCATAAACGACCCTAATGATACACGATCACCACTTGAACGATTCCGATCCAAGAAGCCACTGTCCGTTAGTGACCTCGTTGCGCCAGCATGGTGTGAATTGCAATACTGGTACAGTCTCACGAAATATGGCCGAAAGAAGCGCACAAAAGCTATGAAAGAAGGATCTGCTGTGCACAAGAAGCTGGAAGAAGAGACAATGGGTATAGCTGAGCCTGTAGACATACAAACGAGGGAAGATGGCTTCGGGCTGCGCATCTGGAACATCATTCAGTCTTTACGGCTTCTGCGTACTACCGGGATGACAAGAGAGCTTGAGGTATGGGGGTTGGTCAGTGGACAGCTAGTCAATGGAGTGATTGATGAGCTCTCGTTCACCTGCACAGATTCGAAATTGGAAGACTCTCTTGCTCCTGGGAAACGGAAACAGAAGAAGGACGAGCCGGATGCTGCACAACCAACGATCTCTCAATACTTCGGTGGAGGAAGCCAGTCGAACCGTCAAGGTCCAGAAACGACACAAGATCACAATCGGAGGCTTTACCTGACCGACGTGAAAACCCGTGTTGGAACCTCCGTACCATCGATATCTTCCATGCGACCGACGATGATGCAGTTAATGCTTTACCGACGCCTCCTTGCTGACCTGGCAAGCAACGATGTTGACGCCATGCAAGTCTTCGAGCGTTATCGGCTTGATCCGACCGCCGAGTTGACGGATCTTTTCATCTCTTCGATAGCGTCTATTGGCACGGATCTCGAAGATGCGCAGACGGACGACGATATGTCTGCTGAAATCCAGACAAGCTCAACCACTGTCAATGAATTGATCCAGCATCGCACACTGCCACTCCTTTGGCAGCTCATGGTTCAGGAGTACGCTTTGACCTTACCTCTTGGCTCTGCGAACATCAGTCGCGTCCTGCGCGCTCAATTTGTCGGACAACGCGATCAACGCGTCATAGGCGATCGCACGTTTGCGTACGACGATGCTGTTCTCGACTCGTACGCCCAGGATGAGATGAAGTGGTGGAAGGGAGAGCGAGCAGCGAAGGGCGTTGAGATTGAGGAAGCTTTCAAGTGTGGTATCTGCGAGTTTGCGGAGGGCTGCGAATGGCGGCAAGGTAAGGTAGATGAAGCTGTCGAGAAGAGTCGGCGGAAAAAGATGTCAGCACGAGCGCCGGAACCAAGAGCTGGTATAAGCGCAGCTGGGTAAGGTGTCGCATGCAGCTAAGTCGTTTACCTCACGATACAGCAAGATACAAGTTGTCAAAGGAGACTACCCAGCCACAGGCTGTTTTGCAGGCTCAATAGCTACCTTTTGGGAACTGCTACCTAGAATTGTTGGAGGGAGCCCTACACAATAGCTCTTGAGCTCGGTGAGAGGTGAGTAGCACACCATTCATGGCTCTCAACACCCTACATCCGGTCGACCTTCATGGCAGAACATTATTAGCTCCAAGTCGAGTCTCATCTGGATGTGGATGTTTGCTACTGGCGTCTAGCAAAGGTAACTGAAGACTGGACGAGGTGGCGCGACAAAGGACGGGTGGGATATTGAAACGATAGGCACACGGATGATTGAGCTCAGCTACTGCTACAACCAGCTTCATGATCTGATGCGGTCAGGGTAGTCATGTCTCCATCTGATACAACTCTTTCCCAGTTCAGTGCTAGGTCCACAACTCTCATGACGACTGCGCAGCAGTGCATGTGCATGTGCGTGCAACTTCCAGCCACCGCATGAACGCCGGCGCAGATCTGCGATGAATATAGTGAATTCTGCAATGCTTATCCGAATGCAGTGTGAAACCTGGGGATACGGTTTCAGGATCATCTGACACGAGAAGTGGCTGGAAGATGATGCGCATCAGATGATCAGAGCCAGGATGACATGCGATGCTCACGAGGTGATCTACTCACAATCCAGCAGGAAGAAGCACGCCAACAATAGGGTAGACACGAGGATCATCTCATTTTCCTGTCATTGAATCTATTTCCAGCACGACATGTTGATGTGAAGGAGTATTTCTGAAATTGATTCTCCATGCACTGCCTCATTCGAGCTTGCTCGTGCGACGGCAAACAAGATTGAGATGTATATATAGGAGGATAATCATTATTGCTTCCGACAATCAATACATGTCAAACTTGAATACCCGTCATTGTTGATTTCTTCACGTCATGGAAAACAGACGTTGCTTTGGCAATCAAGACAATAAGGAAGTGGAGTGATGGGTTCGGCAGAAACATCCGAACGAGGCGACGCCTTGAGGGGAGAGAGTTTCAGGCAAGCCATCCGATAGGCAAGCAGGTCACGATCAGAGAAGCCACATCGAGTCACGAGACGAGAGCTGGTAGCAGCCAAGTTGTTGCTCTCTCCCAAACAATAGTGCCAAGTTCTAGGGTGAAACTAGTCAAAGCTAGAACGAGCTTATTCACGCGTTTCTGACACTGGACCCTGACTCCTGAACCAGACTTCACTTCGCGAAACGATGTGACTGAAACTCCATCATGATTTAGGCGAAAAAGGTGACGCGATGCACACAGATGCAAGTGAGCTGCAGCAAGCACAGCGTATACAGTGGCAAAAGTCATAACAAACAGAGTGGTCGCCGTTGCGACGTGTGCACATCATCTGTGTGTTTGTGCTGGCGGAGAGATGTTGTACGAGAGAGCTGCAACCGCCGGCCTCAATTCTGCAGGTACACCCGCCAGCCGAGAACCGATTTCGACGCTAGTGTTTGATTGCCATCTGCCTGCGCAATTTCACGAGCGGGGATGCTGAGGCGTGAATGGTGGTTAGGCGTCTGGCGTCAGGCTGGGGCTGGGGCTGGCTTGACTGGTGTACAGTCTTTCCGCTGCTTTCACCACAGCAGCAACCGACCAAGCCCAAGCGTCGTATCTGCTATAAGAGCTAGCCGCCCTCGCCCTCACAGCGCTTTCTTTTCTCCTCATCCACAACACCAACTTCAGTCACTCACTTAACCACACTCGCTTCTAACAACAACAGCTAATACTTCGCTCTTCTAATCTTCAACCTTTCAACCTTCTAATCAACCAACCCAACCAAACAACCCCAAACAAACCCAACTCAATCAACATGCGTTTCTCATCCGTCGCTGTCTCTGGCCTTGCTGCCTCCGTCTCTGCTCAGACCACCTACGTTACCGAGGTCGTCACTGCTTTGACCACCTACTGCCCCGAGTCCACCACTCTGGTCCACAACAGCAAGACCTACACCGTCACCGAGGCCACCACCCTCACCATCACCGACTGCCCTTGCACCATCACCCACTCCACCTCCGCCACCCCCGCCCCTGCTGTCTCGACCTCTGCCGTCGTTGTCCCCAGCTCTTCCAGCTCCACCAGCTGCACCACCTCAACCTCGACCTCTGTCTCCAAGTCGACCTTGACCAACACCCTCACCAACACCATCGTTGTGTCCTCCGTCTCCAGCGCCCCGGTCTCCAGCAGCTCCCCCGTCACCCTCACCGGCACAAACACCCTCACCGAGACCGTCACCTGCACCGAGGCCAAGTGCAAGTCCACCTCCACTCTCACCACCACCACCGTGGTCCCAGGCACCCCTGCCGCCAACTCCGGCTCTGCCTCTCCCTCCGCCGCTGTCTCCGTCTCCAGCGCCTCAGTCCCAGCTGGCTCTCCCTCCGCCTACACCACTGGTGCCGCCTCCTCCTCCGCCGCCACTGGCTCCTCCACCGCCGGTCTCGTCTCCCAGATCACCGACGGCCAGATCCAGGCTCCCACCGGCGCCGCCTCCTCCCTCGCCTCGGCCTCCACCTCCACCGTCACTGCTGTTGTCCCCAACACCATGGTCGTCTCCGTCTCTGGTAAGCCCTCCGGCTCATCCCCTGCCGCTGCCGCCTCTGCTTCCTCCGTCGGCGCACCCGCCCCCTACAAGAACGGCACCTCTGCCGCCACCTCTGCTGCTGCTTCCAGCCCGGCTGGTACCGGCGCTGGCAAGGCCTCTGCTACCGCTACTGGTGTTGTTGCGTACACTGGTGCTGCGTCCAACAACGGCGCGTCTGTTGTCGGCTTCGCTGCTGTCTTTGCTGCTGCCGCTTACCTCCTGTAAGCGTGTCGTTCTTGAACTTGATTTGAGAATTTGACGATGCCTGCATGATACCGCGACGATAACTACGACGACGATGATGCTGAGGATGCACTGCTGATGCATGCTCTGGGATTTGGGTCGGGATTGGGTTTGAGATTTCTGCTTTCACACACATGGGTCACCAGTCGCATGGACGATGTTGGGACTTGGGAGTTCTTGCATTTGATTTGATTTGATTGCTGAGTTGGCAACAGTTGAAGGAGATTACAGATGAAGATGAAGATACATAAGAAGAAGCATAAGAATGAGGAACCTTGTAAGTATCTGCCTGTCTGTATAGCTGCAGTACATAGATCTCAAGTCTACTCCCTACACAAAAAAATACAATGTATAAGCTACACTACTGAGTCCCTCTCCTTCTTTGCCACTTGCCTGTATCAGTCTGCGTGTTGTTGATGGTGATCATCAGCATCTCGTATCACCGCAACCACAACCAGCCAGCTGTACATTTCGGCACATTTCATAATTCATACGCGTTGCCAACTTTCCACGATTTGTTGTCGTGTCCATCGCAGCGTTGAGCTGACGTGCAATTTGCGGCCCGTTCGATATCGACCATGGTTCGGTCTCCGCAGCCGATCGTGCGCGGACGTGGCGAAACGTGCTGCACGAAACTCGAGATGGATGCGTTGAAGCTCGTGCTCTGTGGATGGACGCGATGAGCGAATGATGAATGTACATACTTCAGCTCTGTTAGACTTTGTGCACAACTTCACTGCAAGGACAATGGTTGAGTTCAGAGCCGCGCAAAAGCTGAGAGTAGCTTGCGTTCAATCTTCACCCGTCGATCTTCAAGCTTCAGCCTTTAGAGTTGTCAACATTCAACCTTCAACCTTCGACCTCACGACCACGCGCTTCATCAATGTATCCTGGCATCATAGCACGCTAGCACAATGTCGATACACTTGTGTGGTTCCATTGCTGGGATCAAGCTATTTCTCTTCTATTCCTGGGATCAAGCTACTTCTCTTCTATTCCTGGGATCAAGCTACTTCTCTTGCTCGTCGTCCATCAAGCTATCATTTTTGCTACGTGCTCATACATCAGGCCGAAAGACAGGCGCGCGACCTGCTAAAGAAATGCTTCTAGACATGCAACTATGAAGATGCTTCTTCAGCGACCCTTCCATACCACTGCCAAAGGTCGTCCAATATAAGACAGGAGCAGCACTTATGAGTCAGACACCGCCATAGATCAGACCGCAACAGCACCCGTGAGCAAGAGACCACCATGGAGCGAGGATTTCTGCCGTCCTCCTTGTTCTCCTTCCACAGGATCCATTTGACACAACTCTGCCAACCATCACCATTGACACCACATCAACTGTACAAAGGCTTCTTCCTCTGCATCTTCTTGATGAGCTCCTTGCCAACATCAATGTCGACCTTGGCCGTGCCATATCTCCTATCCCCACGCCAATAGCTTCGACTATGGTTATTCGGTTCAGAAGCACCAGAGATATTGACGGTATCCGCCTGGATCGCGCGCAGATTGTACAGAAAACGTTCGTGTTCTTGCTTGACGATACCCCTGCCATGGAACTCGAGCGTGATTGTTTGCAGCGCCGCATGCTGTGCGAGTAGCTTGAATGCTTCCAGCAGGTGATCGTCGAATGTGTACCGGGAGAACTCAGAGTCCTTTGTGTTGTTATTACTCGCGTCGGTCAGGCTGAAGTGGATCTTTCGAAGTTCTGCGACGTTGGCTGGGCCAATAGCTGTGAGGAAGCGCCGGACATCTTTCCAGCCGACTTCCTTCCATTCTTCCCAGTACTGGCCTCTATCGCGTATGCAACGACTGAACTGAAACTCATGCTCTCCGTACAGGAACTGTCGGGCTTCGTGGTAGACTGTCTTGCAAGTTCGGAGAAGAGCAGCACTGTGACCACTGAAGTTCGTTGCACCTTTGAACATGATTGGTTTGTCTGGTGTGACTATGGCACGTTTATATATGTCGTTTCTCAGCTCGGCAGGCAGGTCCAGAAAGCCAGCTCGTTTCCGCTTCAGTGTGAGGCACTTCTTCTTGGGCTGAGCCACAGACTTCTCAACCGGTGCAGCTGAAACAGTGGAGCATGGTGTTTGTGCGTTGATGGGAGATAATCTTGAGGACGAGCTGAAAGACAGGGAGTTCGGTGAGGTCATAGAAGGTAATTGCAAGTTGACGACGAATGGACCTTGGTGCCCGGGAGGAACGTGAAAGGTCAGACTGAGCATTGATGGATTGGAGGAGGAGAACTCAGATGGCGTGGTGCTGGTCCGATGCTGGAGGTTGTCCGTTTCGATGACTTCTTCTAATTCAGGTGGGGGTGGCGAACGGCCTCGGCGTCTATGTGAGAGGCGTCGATGTTGGTCGTCATCGTCAAGTTCACTGTCGGACAAGGCCGAGTCATCCTCATCGCTGCGGGTCACTGCTTCCTCGGTGTTCACGAAGCCAGTCGGCAGTGATCTTCTGCCCGCAGTACTGCGTGTGCTCCGACCACCTGTTCTGCTTTGTTTTGCAAGTGTCTCATCATCGAGAAGTTCCTGGCTGGCCGCTCGCTTGGACGAAGCCGTCGATGGCATTGTGGCAGCAATTGAGTATCAAGAGTCGAAAGTAGAGGTCAGCTCATAGACACTTGGAGTTTTGATGATTGTGAGTTATTGTGGCTGCTGCCAGAGTCAATGTTAAGGTGAAATTGAGACGAATCGTGAAAGCATGGAGTGTTGTAAGAATGTGAACTTGACGTTGATCGTGGTATGTCAAATTGACCCTTCAACATTGGCAACCCGTGTCATGCGCGCCTGCCCTGCCGGAGCTCGGAGTGTGTGTCCACCTCGGCAACAAGTGTTCACAGGCTGGCACCATCATTGCCGATATTCTCGTTGTAGCTGCAAGAGGGCGTGCGAGGTGGGCGGAGTGAAACAAACCTAAGCATTACATCATCCTGCAAGATAAGTAATTTGCACCAGAACTAGGGACACCGAGTCCATATAGAGGATGTTTGTTTGAAGCTCGTTCGAGGAACAAATTGTGATCGTGTCTTATCACAACCACGAGGCTTTGGAACCAAACCCGTTTTCACTTTGACAGTATGCTACGATGCTCATCTGCTAAAGTTGAAGGGTTCTTGGTTCTGAGATAGCGTACATACGTTCTGGCCCACGTAGGAACATGTATGCCAATACTACATGCCAGCGTATCACTTGCCTGTAGCTGAGTTGCTAGGAACACGCATCGTTAGTTCGCCAACTGTAATATAGAACACTAGGCCTCAAGGCATGGTCGAGTGTGCAAAAGCAACTTGAAAGATAGTGGTTGTCGACCAAAGCGCCAAGCCTTTAGTGACGAACGGAATAAACGCCGACGAAGTGGATCATACGGCTGGAAGCTCTCTATGACCAAACCCGTCTCTCTTCCTTGTCCTCTTGCTTCAGCCACCACACTCTCCGCTGGCTGGTTGCGCATCACTCATTGCGCACGGCAACATGTCTACGATGAGAGGCTTAGTGAAAGCTCACTCGAGTCTGTTCGTGCAGTCTCGATGCCGCAGTGTGGGAAGCAGTGCGAAATGCCTGCGCATGCACAATGCTGCGCGGAGCATGTCGAACGATGCTCAACATCGGCTCCTGTCGAATGACCTCGCAGAGGGCGATCCAGAAGTCTTCGAGATCATCCAAAGGGTAAGCCACATATATGTCTCTCACTGGCCGTAGCCTGACACCAGCTCCAGGAAAAAAGACGACAGAAACACTTCATCAACCTGATTCCCTCCGAAAACTTCACATCGCAAGCTGTACTGGATGCGCTTGGAAGTGTCATGCAAAGTAAGAGTCTCGAGTATATAGGGCAGGCTGTGGCTGAATAGATTGTAGATAAATACTCGGAAGGATATCCTGGAGCGTAAGTGAGCTGGTCCTTTTAGTTGCCGCCTGTACTTATAACATGCTAGACGATACTACGGAGGTAACGAGCACATCGATGAGGCAGAAAGACTGTGCCAGAAACGAGCACTTGACACTTTTGGACTGCGGGAGGACGAATGGGGTGTGAATGTCCAGCGTAGGCCGTCACTTTCCACCTGGCCTGATGACCACTGCTGACACTATCAGCTCTATCTGGATCACCGGCGAACCTCTACGCATATTCTGCTCTACTCAACACACATGATCGCATCATGGGACTCGACCTCCCCCATGGTGGGCACTTATCTCACGGCTTCCAAACCCCCACCAAAAAGATCTCCGCTACCTCGAAATACTTCGAGACATTGCCATACAGACTGGACGAACAGGTATGTCATAAGAGCTAGTCTGAAGTCATGACCTATAGCTGACAGTAGCCAGACGGGCTTGATTGACTACGACAAGCTACAGGACCTCGCAACACTATACCGCCCCAAGATCATCATTGCTGGGACTTCTGCATACTCACGACTCCTTGACTACGACAAATTCCGCAAGATTTGTGACAATGTAGGTGCATATCTCCTTTCAGACATGGCACATATCAGCGGGCTGGTAGCAGCAGGCGTGATTCCCTCGCCCTTCCCACACTCGGATGTGGTTACGACAACGACACACAAGTCATTGCGAGGCCCTCGAGGTGCAATGATCTTCTTCCGGAGAGGCATACGGCGGAAAGATAAGTCCGGAAAGGAAGAGATGTATGATCTTGAAGGTCCAATCAACGCTTCGGTCTTCCCTGGACACCAAGGCGGACCGCATAACCATACCATCACTGCTCTAGCTGTGGCGTTGAAGCAGGCACAGGACCCAGTCTTCAAGGAATACCAGCGCACTGTGATCACGAACGCCAAAGCACTGGCGACACGACTTGGCAACAGTAAGGATCGTGGCGGTCATGGGTACTCGATAGTCTCTGGTGGTACAGACAACCATCTTGTACTTATTGATCTCAAACCTGCAGGCATCGACGGTGCTCGTGTCGAGCGTGTACTCGAGCTCGTTGGTGTCGCTTCGAACAAGAACACTGTCCCTGGTGATGTCTCAGCCATGAAGCCTGGCGGTTTGAGAATGGGTACACCTGCAATGACATCCCGTGGCTTCGCGGCATCCGATTTCGAACGTGTCGGAGATATTGTGCATCGCGCAGTGGTCATTGCGAAGAAGCTCGACAAGGACGCGAAGGAGGCACAGGAGAAGAAGGGGAGAAAGAACCCTGGCAGCGTTGCCGCATTCAAGGAGTATGTTGGTGAAGGAGTAGAGTTTACCGACCTAACACAATTACGGAGCGAGGTGGAAGAATGGGTAAGTCTGTTTTGATAACATTTTTTTTCAAAGCTGACAGTTTGCAAGGTTGGCACTTTCTCTTTGCCTTGGGAAAAGCATTCCTGAATTCCGAATTCTGCACATAATCAGCATCTGGAGGGAGTTCATAACGAACGGTGTAATAATGGTCAATGTATGGGAAATGCATCTGGGATACTCAACGCCGCTCATCTGCAGCATATCTAGGAGTCGGAAACAGGGAAGGGTTTGTTCACACCATTGGGAAAGCGAGGCGCCGAAGTCCTCTCTTCCATTTAAGGCCGTGGCCTGGCTTAGTGTCATCCTAGATCAATAGATCAACTTTTACTATTGGCATTTGCGCGTGTGAGTCTGGCCGGTATGGTATGGTACTTCGACGGAGGGCACTCCTCCGCAGGAAGCAGATCCTCAGATGTACTCTCATGGCCTTTGCTGTTGGGACGACGATCCCTCCTACCTGGTTTCGTGCCGCCTTCTCGCGAGTACTAATGTTGTGTGGCTTATGCGTCAGTTCAGACGGTTATCGAAGAGCTTTCATTGCTACTCGGCTCGCACATCCTGGGAGCTGGCCAGGTTACCCAAATACATTCGGCGAGATACTGTAGAGATCGCGTTCTGCCCAGCGTCGTACGTGCAAATGATGAAAGATGCCGCTTCCCGCTAGCGCAACCACTCAAGTATTTTCACTGAAGAAGCTCGCGCCGGATAGGTAGCCATCCTCACTAAAATCAATGGTGATGCCGGAACAAGCTAGATCCCATCGCCAGCCGCTCTCCGCATTTCAGAAATGATTGGGCAATGCTGATTACGAAGCGTGGTAAAGAGATTATGCAGGGACCTCCCTCGGAGTGTTGGCATCCTTTTTGCAGATCTCAGGATGAATCCTTTGCGACAGTAGACGTAGTGTAGGCGATGAGATGCTTGTAGGCTGTAGACGACGACACACTGACCATCGCTACCTGTAACCGATATGATTCCAACGGCAATGGGTCCGCACCGTCCACTTCCACACTATTGGAGTACTCGCCAGTAGCTAGCTCAATCTTACCCCAAGAAACCTTAAAACTGCGCCGACGACCGACGACTACAACTTGATGGCTGCTCGTAACGACGAGAGACCTGTTTCTTCATCAAACATCTCACCTGCTGGAATCCCTGTACATCTGTCCACTTCCTACTTTGCTGCACATAGTAGCCAAGACCTCACTTTTTGGAGCTTCCTCGGTTCGTCAGCCTCACCTCGTGGTTGAGCTTTAACACCTGCAACGGCCTTCCTCGTATTCGATCATCTCATAGCCCTCGACGTCCCCAGCACGCCAAGCCAACCTTCTCGAGCCCTCGTGCCGCCTAGTGTGCTTAGTGAGCACCTCGAAAGCAGGACCTTGTCACCACGAAACGCGAAGCACGAAGCCGCGTGATACCCCAGGACTGGACAGTCGCACCAGCCAACCACCTCATACACGGTCAAGATAGCAACGGAAGACACTGCTGTACTACGAGTCTGGACGAATCCGCCAATCGCTTCGCTACCTACCGTCAAAGTAACAAGTCATGCTCGCTGCCTGTTAAGGCGCTCTTCTCCCAAGTCTCAGCCATATTTGGTCAACTTCCAGTATCATATTATTCTTATTTGCACATTACTTTTACTATCTGACCGGAAATACCTACATCTTGGACATATCTGTTCGATATATAATCTTGGATAACTGAACAATCTTCACAGCATGAAGGAGAATGTATACCGCTTGGTCGTCTTGGGCGACGGAGGAGTGGGAAAGACAGCGCTTACAATACAGGTATGCTGAGACTCGGTATTCGATCGCGGACGATGCGCTGACAGCTCTTCATAGTTATGCCTGAATCACTTTGTCGAAACCTACGATCCCACCATAGAAGATTCCTACCGCAAACAAGTCGTCATAGATAACCAGTCCTGCATGCTCGAGGTGCTAGATACAGCCGGTCAGGAAGAATACACATCATTGCGTGATCAATGGATCCGAGATGGCGAGGGCTTTGTGCTAGTCTATAGCATAACGTCCGAGGCATCGTTTAAAGAGGTCGAGCGCTTTTATCAGCTCATCCAACGAGTCAAGGAGTCTTCCAGCATGGGGCCAAGCAACTATGCAGGACAGCACTCAGCAGATTCGTCGTACTATGGGCCTGTACCAGTCATGCTAGTAGGGAACAAGAGCGACAGAGTCACAGAAAGAGAGATCAGCTCTCAAAGAGGAGCTGAACTTGCAAAGAGGCTGGGCTGCGACTTCATCGAGGCATCGGCGAAGAAAAGTGTGAATGTTGAAAAGGCATTTTATGATGTGGTGCGCCAACTGCGCATGCAGAAGAACGCTGCAGCAAGACCGAGAACGGAGCGCAGGACAACACCTAGCTCATCAAGACCAAAGGCAGAGAAACACAGTTCTGGCAGAAGCGGTGGCAACAGGAGAAGAAGAGCTGAAGGTGGTTCCAAATGTGTTATACTGTGATTGCCATTCAGAGGAAGAGCCTCACTGCTCGCGCTCCTGCTTGTTGCTGGTTCCGCAGCAATACGGGAGTTCGCCAATTAGTTTGAGGCGACCTAACACGAAAGCAAAGCGACCTCATCCCTCCAGCGGCAAGATATGTGGCAATGGGCCAACTGGTGTCGGGATACCCTTCACGACCGCATATCCTTTCTTGATGATGTCGAAATCCGTAGTGTTCTTGAAGGCGCCACCATTCGTCTTCTCACTCACGTCATGATACAGAGTCCTTAACCAAAGATCGATCTTCGGGTATGCAAACCGCACCATGCGGAGATTGCATCTGAAGATTGTCACATACGCAGCGTCAAAGCGAATCATCGTGACATAGAGCCGGATGTCTGCTTCCGTTATGTGGTCTCCAAAGAGATAGGGCGAGTGTCCTGGCTGCGACATGTGCGCCTCGATCCTATCGAGTGCCTCGAAGAGAGGGAACACGTTGGCTTCGTAGGCAGCTTGAGTGCCTGCGAAGCCAGTCTTGTAGACGCCATTGTTCACAAGATCATATACCCAGCTGTTGAACTCATCAATCTCGTCTTTGAGCTGCGGCGGCAAGAGGCCACCATTCGGCTTGTTCTCTTCGCGAAGATGTGCGGGCAGGAGAGCGTCGAACTGGCATGAGCATCAGTACTGGGTCTTCAATCGATCCAGTTAAACATTCTGCAGAAGGCGAACAACTCACCTCGGTGTACAACATGCGAATGATCTCGCTGCTCTCATTGTTCACGACGGTCTCCTTCTTCTTGTCAAAGAGGCATGGGACGGTATACTTGCCAGTATAGCCTGGCTCAGCCCTCTCGTATAGCTCCCTCATGCAGCTGTAGCCGTAGAGTGGGTCAGCCTCCATCGAGTCGTCTTCGCCGTCTTTAAAGAGCCAGCCATCCTTCTTGTCCAACCGTGCTGTCATGAGGACCTACGCGGAAGAGAGTCAGTCAAGGGAAGACTACTCCACGCGATCACCGCATGGCTGGCTCAGCTTATTGCTACCATTATGCCGTATCGAAGCATGAATATCGAGAGTTCTCCTTACCAATTGGATCACATCTTCAAGGCCTTTCAGCGATCTCACAATATTCGTTCGATGCGCCCTGCGTTCCCTCGCAGTCAGCTTCGACGTCTTCAGGCGGTCTTATATATGTTTGAAGCGCACGAGCAACATACCATGGGCAGCTACAAATCTGATTAGCACTATCTTACACGATGACATCACTGAACCACAGTACCCGAGATTAAGGTAGAGAACGTATCGTCCCTTCTCTGCTGGGAACTCTGCGCCAGCGTCCTTGGAAATCCAGTTACGGAAGGCCGATGCTTTACGTTGGAAAGTGCCGTCGGCCTCGGCGTGGTTTTGAGGCTTGGTGTCAACATCCGCGGGCTTGGTATTGGCATTGGAGCTGGAGCTTGGGGTGCTAGACTTTTGGAGCGCGTGAGTTCACCATCCAAGGCGTACGTGGTTGTACAAGGCCATGAGCGTGCACCTGAGTGGCAACCGTCGAGGGACACGCCTGGTTCGCAATGGACGACTTACAGCACCTCCGGACTTTGTGTCTGACATCACTGCCCCTGATCTGTACACTGTGCAGACTCACAACTTTACGGGCCGTGTGCAGGTGGTATTACTACGATTCAGACTGAGATGAGGTGGAGTCGTGGCCGATACGCAGTTGCGAAGGATGAGGTTGAGGGGCGGCGGGGTGGATGGTACGTCACTGCTCGGAGCGCGACGACTTGTTCAGATTTCTAGAGAATACAGTAGAGTGTAGCAATGTGCAGATATCATGTCCTTTGATCAGGCAGTCGTACGCAGGTCCGAGACGATTGACTACATGATCTAACCCTGTGATGAGCAATGCATGTTCCATGTAGCACTTTCAATGTCAACAAGCGAACCCAAGGGTCTGGACACAGAGAAGCCCGGAGAAGGGTCGCCACTCGTGCCTTGTGATTGACTGACAGCACCGTCGCCACTCACAGCACACGCACGCTCAACGAAACACAAAGCACAGCACCAACGCAGCGTCCGATGCTTCCTCGTGCCGAAGACACCCAGGCATACCCGGAAGCATTACTACGTGTTTGCATAGGATGTATATACTCCTTTGCTACCACTATCAATCAGATGTGGACATTGTGCATGACTCCCATTTATCAGTACATCGAACGCTCATTGGCACGGATGTAAGATCGAGGCCCCTGCGGCATCTCTATATGAAGCCACTGCACTAGCCTCCACTGAAGCGTCGCTTCCTAGGGCTGGCAAGCGGGATGTCGACAACGTGCAATCGCGTTCCTGAGTATCAACGACCATCAGTGACACTCTCTCTCAACCACAACGATAATTATAGCGTGGGCGCGATAGCTTTGACACTATGATAAGAGTACGCAGAAGGGTCAGCGATAATGGATGGCATCATTGCTACGCCATCTCACCAAGGCATGAGCTCAATATCTCCAAGGCTGACAAGACCTTGTTTGTGCGGGGTTGTGGGCCATGCCTAGAAGCTGGGAAAGAAAGCTGACGGGATCCCTCCTCGATGCTTAAATGGGACTTTGCAACCCTATCTGCGCGGCACGATCGGACTAAAGAGCATCATCGAGATGCCCACAACAGGCATGCGTCACGCATGGTGCTTTCACTGCATGCTGAGAAGGTTGTTGAGGAGGATTGCAAAGGGTTTCCAGGTTCAGGAGGAAGAGGGGAGCGTCGGGAGTACCCTCACTTGACGCCAACGCTTATCACATAGATATGCATGCGTTGTGGGGAAGGCACTTGGCGGGAGCACGCCTGTTCTTGCTTCTTTTGGCACCTCACTTCCCAGCTGTGTGCACAACGACCCAAGAAATAGCTAGAGAGTACAAATACCTTCCCATCGCCCCTCGGCCGCATCCTCTTTCCCTCTTATACTCGATTCTTATTCTGTACACCTCCTCTTGTTCACTTCATCGTAACTGTAATCATACAGTGTATCTCACTAGCACACCAGCTGTAGATCTAGGGCAGCTCTCCTGATTCAGCTGAAACGGCTCTACTTGGTTCTGGATCTTCCATAAGATTGCAACAGCTAGCTCTGAGGTTTTTGTTCCTGCTTCGCTCTATATAAGGACACCTGCTGCTCGCATCGAAGTGTACTACAACCACACGGCATACTCCAAGCGCAATCAACTCCAACTTCCATATTACTGGCTACACCGACCACCATGTCCACACCTCATAAGCTCGATACGGCGAGGGTAAGCTGATCCATTCATAGCACTCTTCTCCGAAACTAACATTCTCTTCCTATCAGTCCGCCTCTCTCGAGAAGTACCTCCGCCTGAGCTCAGAACATTCCGCCCTCCGCCAACGCCTCATAATTGATCCGTTCACAATGCCTCCATCACTTCACAACTCCGCTTCCGAGGGTTCACCTCTGTCAATCTCACCCACTCGCATGACCTCCAACCGCTTCTCTCCCTCAACTTCGCCCTCTCGCTCGGCCCTCTCAACTACATCCACCCACTCCACAACCTCACCGATCCGCTTCCCCTCCTCCCCAACTTCCGCCGCCCTCAGCATCACCGCCTCACCCACACTCACCTCCTCACCGGCTCAGCCCGAACTGGAAGCAAAGCTACTGGAGCTGACGCACGCCATGAAAGCCACGCTGACTGAACTGCTCAACTGCATGAGCTTGCGACATCCGAGCGAGGCTGACGATGACGGCGATGCGGAGTTTAGGAGCTGGGTGCAGGCGAGGTTGATGGAGAAGGAGATGGAACTGAAGGCATTTAGGAAGACGCAGGGGAGGAGAAGGACGAGTAGTATGAGTGACGGATCCTCATTTGGACCTGAAACGCTGCTGTCTGGGAGTGGGGAGGAAAGGTGTGGACGTCGGTCTGGGATGTGAGATGAGAGAGAGAGTAGGAAGGAGCAGTGTTACAATGATGTTCACGATACTACGAGTCAATGGTGCATGATAATAATGCGGACGGATTGGGTGTATTAATAGGACTGGGCAGGCAAAAAATTCATGGGTTCACGGACACGGACTCGGATATTGTCATTGGGGGCATTCATTGGATGGTAATGGGACATGGACTGGGGATCGGTGGATGGTATCGTGTACTTTTATTTCTTTTTCTCTGGCATAATTCAACCTTTCGTTTCTGCGTTTATTCCTAGCACGCTTGCCGTAACTACGCTGTACATACACTACTTCACTTCTACCTCTACAGAGCTCGAGGACACTTGACAAGAAACGAGGTGCAACCCCCATGCACGAACACGATGGTTGAGCAGGGACTCGTGCGCTTGACTCAAGTAAAGTGCTGTGTATGTCGATTGTTTTACTGAGAGGGGCCCAGACCAGCTGGCTCTTCATGATCAGTTGTATTGCGCCGTGACATTTTACTGTACACATCGTCCACAAACCGCCTCCCTCACTCCTACTCCTGCTGATACTTCTTCCCAATCCCCGTCTGCACCGCCTTCCTCTCCGCAATCCTATCAATCCACTGGAGCAAATGCGGAAACGGCTGCATATCTTCCTTCGTGAATCCGCTGAACTCATACCCCTTGACCCACGGCCACGTCTTGATGTCTGCGACGCTGTACTTGCCCTTTCCGTTGCCGGCGAGGTAGTCGCGGGGCTCGCCGGTGTATTTTCCTGAGAGCTGGATCTCGAGCACGCCGTAGACGCGGAGAGTCTCGTTCTTGAAGCGGTCGATGGCGT
>Ga0268246_10000423_pt1 | contig 18629 bp, 20 predicted proteins | sample AgamicOrSfe_FD_200242 | JGI IMG/M metagenome (GOLD analysis project Ga0268246, IMG submission 200242) | Agave microbial communities from Guanajuato, Mexico - Or.Sf.e (v2) (version 2) | ecosystem: Host-associated > Plants > Phyllosphere > Phylloplane/Leaf | place: Guanajuato, Mexico | collected...
TGTCGTCCTCTGAGGGGTCGATGCTACAGCCAATCTCCACGGCCTTGTTACATATCTCCTGCTTGTCCAGCTCCGCGCTCCAGACCTGGCTAAGATCCGTGAGGTGAAGGGAGAATCCAGCCGTGTTTTTACGATATCTCAGTAAGACAGCGGTGTTGTGTAACCCAGCTGTAGGCGGTATGGGCTGCCAAATGGCACTCATGTTCACGATAATATGAAGTGATCTGCCTTCGTGCTTCTTACCTGTTGGTATTACAGATGGATGAGCAAGTCAGTCGCAGGGTATGGTCAAGCATGAGATCAATGCCTCGAACTTTGTCTTGCTCGTCAAGTAGTCTACATGATTGCTTCAAGGCGTAATCACTGGCTAGAGGGATCACTGTATCATTCAGAGTTCAGCTATACTTTCTTTGTATCACAGAGTGAATGTAAAGGTGAAGTGAGGATTGACCTCCGAAAAGGGGTGAATCTCTTTCACTTCCAAATCCTCCGCCTCTGCCTCTGCCTACACTAACCAGTCCACCTCCACCACTGCTACGCAATCATACCATCATGGCCACCGTTCTCGATGCGCCCAGCACACCTCCACCACGCACATCCACACCCTCCCCTCTTCCCGGATCCCCCTACGAATTCGAACCCACCATCGGCGCCACGTTCCCCACACGCGACCTCCTCGTCGACACAATTACACAATGGATCTTCCGCTCCGGCCTCTCTAAGAAGGTCTCGCGCAATGACAAGACTCGCTATCACATTATCTGCCGCAAGGCAAATGAGCATGGTTGTCCTTTCCATCTAGCCGCGCACCCGAATAACAACACTGGCGCTTGGGGTATCAAAACCTATGTTCCGCATACATGCCCGTCCAGCGCCCACGACGGCTACAAGCTAGCGCGCAGTGCGAAGATGCTCGCAAAGCACCACAAAGAGCTACTGAAGGCGCAACCCAACCTCACAGCGAAAGCGCTGCAGGAGATGGAGCGGGAGCGCGGGGTCGATCTACCATACAAGCAAGCGTGGCGCGCGCTGAACAGGTCCCGGAAGAGTGTGCAGAAGGAGCAGGATGGCGGAGATGGAGTGGGTGCGGACGGTGACAGTGTATTGGGCGATGGGGATCTGACTATGGAGGGCGACACAACGACAGAGTTCAGCACGCTTCACGACTCGGCGCTGGATCCACGGCTCGCGGACTCTTCTACGGCGCTGTCGCAGATCCAGGCGATGTCGCAGATGCATGCGGCGCAGCAGCAACAACAGCAGTTGAATCAGCAGCAGCATCAGCAGCAGCAGCACAATCAACAGCATGGACTCCAACATGAACATCAGCAGCAGCACGGGACTTCACTCCAAGCCGCAAAGCCACTCCATCAGATGCAATGCGCCGCTCCGACGAAATACACCCTCACCTTCTTCGTTCCGCCTTCGTCGCTCGAAGAGTGTCGCAACGCAGTCTTCAGCGCCGGTGGTGGCCGCATTGGCAACTACCGTAACGTCTCATTTGAGCAGCTTGGTCGTAGTCAGTTCATGCCAGTTGACGGAGCAAATCCTCATACAGGCGAGATTGGAGCGCTGCAGGTGGGCGAGGAAGTGCGTGTGGAGGTTCAGTGTGAATCGGAGGACGTGGCACGGGAGGCTGTGCGCTTGCTGCATGTGGCACATCCGTATGAGGAGGTCGTGTACTGGGTGAGGAGGTTGGAGGACTTCTAGAGGCGGAGTTCGAGGTGACGATGTCTGCTGGGGAGCGAGGGGAGTGCTGATAGAGACGTGACGCGAACATGACACTAATGGGAACCGGGCTTGGTAAGGCTGGCAAGCAATGCTCGCCGAGCTTGGTACGGGGCGTGGAATTTCTCGTGCTATGATGTTAATGATACCCAAGCTGAAAATAGCATGCTTCTTCTGTTTGTATTTGATAGTATACTGTACATGAATTTTTCTTCAATATCCCTGCGGTCCTGCTCCGTATGTACAGCTGATTGACTCGACTCGTCCACCCTGGCCCTTGCCGATATGTGTCCAACGCCGATTCAATGAGTTGCTGAAATGCTCTTTGTCCACTTTACTCCTTCCAATGACTATGCAGTTCACTACTCGCAATAACGTCCCCTTATCTATAGTCCACTATTGATATCCCGCAACACGCCCTTCCCACCTCTCCACGCTCTCCAGAACATGACCATATTCGTCGCAACCACAAGATCGAGCATCCTATATCCATCTGGAAATATGAGCAACTTCCCCAACTTAGCCTGCTGGCCTCGATGGCCTCCACCCAGAGCTTCCTGCCCCAATGTGAGATCAAGGCGGCCGGGACTGGGTGGTAGTGGCATTGTCGGGGATTTAGGTGTTTGCCTCGAGGGCGATGCAGGTGTTTGCCTCGAAGGCGAATCTGGCCTCTGTGTAGGATCTGGATCTAGGACGGAGGGCAGGAACTGGCGGGTCGGTGATGGTGGTCGACTGGTGTATGCTGGAGGTGACGTATATGGTTGTAGATATGGTAAATCTGCTTGGAGATGCGGCGCAGAGTAGGCTGATTTGTGGCGTGGTGGGATCGGGCGCGTTGGAAAGAGTGATGATGTGCAGGCCTCGGAAGAGTTGACTGCTTTGCGTCGTATCGTATGAGGTTTGCCGTTGACGGCGTCTGATTCACTTTTGCTTTGATGTCGAGGCGGAAGTGGTGGGATCTCTTCCAGTGGTCGTGTCGGTAGGTCAGGTGGTGGTGTGATGGTGAGTACACTCATACTCATTGGCCAAGCGGGGAGGGTCGGCTTTGCTGTTTCATCATCCTCAACAGACAGGGGTGAGCATGAACCAGAGTACACATTCGTCGTTGAGAGCTCGGCTTCGAAAGGGAAACGGTTGTGCATCGGCGCACTCAGTGGAGCCGATGGCATGTAGAGTTGTGGATTGTCTGTCGTGGTTGCCGAGCGATGTCTTCCAAGTCCTAGCAACCGCCCGTGCAAATGCTTCCTTGGTGGTGAGAAATCCTGCACGTCGTTTTCGGATCGAGACATTTGCTTCTTCTTGATAGGTCTGCCAAGCATGACTGGAAGGTTGAAACGCAGCTCGCTCACAGGAAGACTTGTGGTACTACTGTCCGTGGTTCTCCCCAGCATCTGATCACACTAACAAGATCATCAGCATTGGAAAACTACCAGCATCAATGATTCGTACCTTGAGATCCTGCCCGGTGACGCTCGAGTAGAAAATGCATCTATCGCTCCACGGCGTGCGGAAATCCGAGGTTGCCATTGACCTCTTCGCAGTGCGGAGTTTCTCTTTGATGACCTGTGCTGACAAGACGTTATGACGATCAGTTGCTTCTGCTGCTGCAAATGCTTCCGCAAGTGCTGCATGGTTGAGGCCTTCGACGGGCGACTGGCGCGAACGATCACCACTCTCCGTACTCAGTGCTTTCGAGTGACCAGTCTTCTTGTCAATAGTATTGACAGCAGTCTTGAAGTAGTACCCCTGCGCATTGTCGATGGGCTTACGGCTGATGCTTGAGTCATTGTTTGTACTTGCTGGGTCGTCTATTTTCAGCTTCACTTCGACATCTGGACCACGTAGTAAAGCAACACACTGATCTCCTCGCAGAATCTGTAACACTTCCTCATCGACAACAACTCGGATGTAGTAGGCCGCCAGCAGTACGTCCAGGGCAGTTACTATATCGTCGTGAGGCTTGAAAGTGCTCAAGCAGAAGTCTTGACTGCCTGGCACGCGAAAGATGTATAACACGAAAGCTGGCACATCATTAGACTGCGAGGTAGAGCGAGCAGCAAGAGATGCCAGGTCCAGCTTCGTGCTCGAGGTGTCTATGGCGTAGGCGGTCACTATCGGAGCCATATGAAGGTCTGCAGTGAGATTGATGTATGAGGAAGCGTCTTTGCGTAATCACAGCTGCGTCGTACTGTTGCTTATGCTGAGACTCTATTTCATATTTCTGGTTATGCTCTCACATCACGCCAAAGTAGACAGACGACAACCTGGAGAGCAGCACGAGCAAACACGCATGCTTCACAACAATAAAATCAAATCATAAGAGGATACCTTCATCGCCTTGTACTAGGGTGCCATCTAATCATCCTTGTCTTGCGTTGCCAGAGAGGCGCAATTGGGCAAGTCTTCACGTGATCTGTTGTTAGCGCCGGAGCGATCCGTGGGAGGGGACTCTGAAGTTTTTGCTGGAAACTCGAGTAGCATGAGACGTGAGATATAGCAGCGCTTGTGGGATTCGTGTGTACAGCTATTTCTGTCTATTTGAGCAGATTGGACATTGTTGATTGTCGAACCCATTGCCTACTGCCCGATCTAATTCCACAAGATGGCCGACGCAGAGTTGCAGGTCAGTACTTTTTAGAGCCTGTACTGTTAAGCGGGGAACGATATTGACATATTGTCTAGGCCAGGCTCGAAGGCCACTCGAAAGCCTTCGAAGGTTTGATGTCTTTGATACCAGCGAAATACTACTACGGTGAAGATAACGATGTTAGTATGAAGTCGATCTCTCTCGATACAACCACGCTAATCGAGCATAGGATCAATGGCAACGCAAGAAGCAGACGAAAGAACAAAAGAGAGCAGCGAAGAAAGCAAAGCTGGATCCCGCTTCGAATAAAACCGCACTCGATGTACACAAGGATAATGAACGGAAAAGAAAACGAGAGCTCGCTGGAGAAGATGACGAAAAGACGAATGAGGACGGTGAGGGTGAGGAGAAGCCACGGGAGGGCTTAAAGGTCGCCAAGCCTCAAAAGAAACAGAAGGTCGACGCCAAACAGTCAAAGAGTGAAACCTCAGATGTTCCTGTTGATGAAGCAGAGGCATTGCGGCGGGCAGAATATGTTAAGAAACGGAAGGAGAAACGACAAGCGAAAGTTGAGAAGAAGTCGAAAGCTAGAGAGAAGAAGGAGCAGAAAAAGGCGAGTGTCAAGGACGAAAAGCCTGTCGGAAGCGAAAGAGTCCCGGTGAAGAAGCAAGATACCAAGAAGCAGCCGAAGGAGAAGCAAGCACAGAAAAAGAAAGGGCAACAGCCGGCGCCGAAGAAGGAGGTTGTCGATGCTGACAAAGAGGAGGATGAGCAAGAATCTGAGGACTCAGATGACGAGGACGAACTAGACGAAAGTAGTGTGAAGACCGCTGATCTTGCGAAGCTTGATTTCAGTGGGTTGGTCGAGGATGATGACGTTGAGATGGGCGCGGACGACGTAGATTTCAGTGCAGAAGACGAAGACGGCGCGTCGAGCGAGGAGGAAGACGACGCTGATGAGGAAAGCAATATGCAGCCGATAGGTATTGACGGAATGGATATACAAGGAGAAGAATCCAGCGATAACGATTCGGACGCGTCACCCGATCAGTCGCCAACATTCGATGATGGCACCTCTGCAGGCGCATCGTCTTCCTCTTCAACAACCTCGACAATCAACCCGCTTCTCCCCGCGGCCTCGTTGGCAGTACAAGATCCTGAATCCAAATCCGCAGAAGCATCTGGCAAACCACACAAACTCCCACAGATCGATCCCGCACTACTTCAAGAGCGCCTACAGGCTCGCATAACTGCACTCCGCGCCGCGCGCAAAGCTGATGGTCTTGACGGCAGACCGGCACGGAACCGACAAGAGCTTATCGAAGCCCGGCGCCGTAAGCAAGAAGCTCGTAAAGGTGTTAAGAAGGAGTTGCGCGCGAAGACACGCCTGGCGGCCGATGCTGAAGCTGAAGCTGCACGACTTCGCGGTGGTTCTGGCAGTCCGTTGTGGAGTCCAGCGCTGCCTAGCCCTCGCGCTGAAGAGGCAAATCATTTCTCTTTTGGCAAGATAGCGTTCGACGATGGCGCACATGTAAGAGTGGCGGCGGACGACACAACTGGCGGCCTCGATCTTGTGGACGTCAAAGCACGAAAAGGTCCTCGGGATGTTAAAACAGCATTGGAAGCTGCGCTGAAGAAACAAAACCGACTATCTGGACTGGACGGTGAACGGAGGGCTGAGCTCGAGGAGAAGGATCGCTGGCTCGGGGCAAAGCGGCGAGTAGCTGGCGAGCGTGTACGAGATGACGCAAGTTTGCTGAAGAAGACACTAAAGCGGACGGAAAAGTTGAAGGGCAAGAGCGAGAAGGAGTGGGGCGAGCGCATTGCTGGCGTCAAGAAGGGGCAGGAGCAGAGACAGCGGAAGCGAGAGGACAATCTGAAGAAGCGAAAGGATGAGAAGGGGGTGAAAGGAAAGGCAAAGGGCAAGGGCGGCGCGAAGAGCGGTGGTAAGAAGCCGTCACAGAAGAAGAGGCCAGGCTTTGAAGGGAGCTTCAAGGCTGGTGGTGGGAAAAAGTAGGTACATATAGACATGGTTGTTCAAAGTAATTGTTGGTGTATATATTGGATCTGGTCTCGATCTCTGTCCAAAGAACGTACGGCTCTATTCTCCCGATCTTTAGACCACGCACTGATACAGTTGAGGTTGTCGGTCGTTCATGAGGTGCTCCGAGATGCTGGAGATCTTTGTCACGTGACACAGATTGCTGATTCAGCTGCTTCGAGTCGTTTGCTCTGACTCGATCTAGCGGTCAACTTACCTTACTCACAACTCTGACTTGACGGCCGGCACTCAGCGCGGCCATGTCATACAACAACAGGAAGAGACCAGCGGACACACAGGAAGATGCTTGGGTCGCTGACGAGGACCGCTTCGTCCTGCAGCAAGCGAAGAAGAAAGCAGCAATCCGCGTCAAGGAAGGAAGGGCTACACCAATCGACTACCTGGCAATAATCCTACGCTTCATTGATCCATCGCGCGATCCATTCGACGACGAAGTGCAGGACACTGATCTGAATGTGGTCGACCCGGAGGGCGTCTTCGAAAGCCTCGACGCGAGCCAGCTTGTTGATCTAGCAAAAGACATCAACATGTATGTGTCTCTTGAGAAAAGCAGGGAGAATCTAGACTTCTGGAAAACCATGACGATCATCTGCAACGACCGCCGCGAGAAACTCCAGCCAAATGCTTTGGGACGTCGTGCTCAAGAAGCAACATCCGCCGACGTTGACCGCATATTTGAATCCAAAACATACGAGCAACTCGAGGCGCTTGAAAGACAGATACAGTCTAAACTCAGGTCCAATGAAGATATTGATGTCGAATACTGGGAGAACCTCCTCCGCGGGCTGAAGTCGTGGAAGGCGAGGGCAAAGCTTCGCTTAGTCTCGCAATCCATAGTCAAGAACCAACTTCAAGGACTTCGAGAACAACAGGGAGCAGCCGCACAAAAGATAAGAGAAGGTTTTGCCGGTCTTGTGGGGTCTGTAGACCATCCAGCGACCAGCACAAGAACAGTGGACTACCTGGCGCTTGATCCTGAACCTCTCCTGAAAGCACGACCGGAGGATAAAGGTTTGCAGATCGTGGATCAAGCCGCCTTCAGCCAGAACAATGTGAGTACACTTTCTGGATAACCCAAGACACGCGGGTTGACGAGATTTAGGAACTCGAGCGAAATAAGGTTCGTAAGCTGGGCTTCGTGCCATCAAGAGGTGGAGATGGGTCGCAAGCTTCGGTTGTCAAAACCGCATCGTTCACGCCAACGCAGTCAACTTCAACAGCTAGCGATGCATCACGGATGACCACGGCGATGTATGAAAGGGAGGTGGCTCGCGGTGTGGGAGAAGATGAAGAGATATTTGTCGGTGAAGAGGAGGTGTCCACCGCAAAGACACCACAATGGGCTGACAAATATCGGCCGAGGAAGCCGCGCTACTTTAACAGAGTGCAGATGGGTTACGAGTGGAACAAGTACAATCAAACACACTACGATCACGATAACCCACCACCAAAGGTTGTACAGGGCTACAAATTCAACATGTTCTACCCAGATCTGATTGACAAGACAAAAGCACCCACCTTCAAGATCGAACGAGAGGGGGGCAGGAAGCGTGGTGAAAGTTTTGCGCCGGCTGGTGAGGAAGATACTTGTCTCATCCGCTTTGTGGCAGGACCACCATATGAAGATGTTGCATTCCGGATCGTTGACAAGGAGTGGGACTACAGCGCAAAACGGGAACGGGGCTTTCGAAGTCACTTTGACAAAGGCATCCTGCAATTGCATTTTCAGTTCAAGAAGATATTCTATCGCAAGTGATGGGGCATCACTGTTATCGGTTAGTCCCAAGCCTTGTTGGTGCGAAGAAGCAGGCTCAACAAAGTACAAGCTATACCTTGCATACTTGATGCACACATTGGACGATTAGCTTGTTGTATCAATACACCACGCAATGCACTCGCGGCAGGATTTTGGTCCCGTCACTGGCGTACTAGCGTGAGCACGGACATCTGGAGAACAAAGAAGTCAGGACAAAGGACAAAGGGACAAAGAAAATACAGCGTCATCTTGCATTTCAGCTCCAAACACGCAAGCTCCATTGGCCATTGATCAGGCGCTATGACCTCTCGAAGGTACAGCTTCACGTTGGACCGTCCTGCATATGCACATGCTCTGTATGCATGGTCGTGCATAAGCAGAACAACGAGAACAAAGAAATCTTTAGCTTCTCAGCGGATACAGTGGAGAGAACACTGTTCGCTAGGACGAATCTATCCAAGGTGCGTTCGTTGCGGATTGCTTGGTGGGAAGTTGCGACTTCTGAGGGCGGGCGTGGTGGTTGATTGGCGTTCGCCGATACAAAGTTGACATTCCCGCAGTGCTCCTTGTTTGGTTTGGCGCACTCGCTGTGATCTGAACTGACACTATGAGCTCAAACAGCATCTGACTTGTGTGACTAACCAGCAAAATTGTGGCTTGCTTGCGTGCATACTGCTTGCCAAAGGCTTTTCAGCTGCTTGCAAAGCTAGGTCGAAAACGGTCGTTCTGCCACCGCACAGTCCTGCTGTGACCTTGACCAGCTCGGTGCTGGTTTCACTGTAGTCTGACACCTGCATTAGCTCATGGGTGCTTGCTTCCAAGCCGTCCTGCATGCTACTACAGCTGCGAGAACACTCTCATGCATATGCAGCGCTAAGCAGACAATGCTGCACGTTGATGGAGCGTTTCAGACATAGATCCTGGCGGGGTATCTGGCCTTCACGAACATATAAGTCTGGCTGTAGTCGTCCAGAACGACGATCTAATATCAATAACAACAAGTACCAACAACAACAACTCTTCCCACCGTTCGCAGTGACTTCCTTTCTCACATACTCCTTCTGCACTTTTCTCCTTGCCCCATCAGCCCAAGCATTGTACAGGCTATGCCTTTCGATCTGCCCTACTCCAAAGGCTCCCTCTGCACACAAGACGACCACAGCTTCACCTTCCACGACAACACCATCGACTACCCCATGGTGACGCACAGCACCATCGAAATCTCAGCTGCTAGCCACGACAACACGAGCCGCTGTAGCTCATACCCTTCGCCGCCAGAGCAACTTTCCGAAATCTTCTTTACAGATGCCAGAAGTGCTTCTTTCGGCAATGGCATGAGAATCAGTCCTCATGAACTCCACTGCGAAGGCTCTCTGCCTGAGATGGATTCTCCAAGTCTTGTCGCTATGCCTTCTCTTGATCACGAAGATACCTTTTCAACCGCGACTCCCTTCAGCACGCACCACAACACTCCAGAACCGATTACATATGCCATTCCAGCCTCACGAGCTTATCAACACGACAATGGTTTGACTTATGACAAGAACAAAAAGCTTGTCGGCACCTGGAACAAATTACTGTTGAAATGTTTCATGGACGCGCCTGATCACGAGCTATCCTTGCAGGACATCTACAAGTGGGTTTCCAAGTACACTGTGAGAGCACAGAAGAAAGGCTGGGAGTGTGGTGTCCGACACAACTTGTCCTTGAACAATGTAAGTAGAAAAAAACCTGACTCTTAATTCTACTTCAATGACTAACAGGCGATAGGCATTCATCAAAGGCTCGAAAATACCCGGTGTGGACGATGAAGGCAAGAAGTCCATCTGGCATCTCAGAGAGTCTGCCGTCACCAAGGGAGTGAAGCCGACCACAAGATTCCGCACACAGAAGCACAGAGTCGAGTCCAGTGACGACGACGAGCCTGAGAGCCCTGTCATCAGCAGAAGCACTCTGCACCGCCACGGCAGAAGCAAGCACATCATCCCCAAGAAGCCGGCAAAGAGATCAAAGCCGAGCAAGCATGATGACTCCGACGCCTCAGACGACAGGACCACCCGAAAGTCATACAATCTGCGCCACATATCCCACCGCAAGGACTACTATAAGCTCGACAACCCTCCCTCTGATGCTTTCGAGCGATCTCCCACTCCCTCTCCCGTGCTTGCCAGCGACAGCGGGTACGACTCGGCGTACTTGGACAGTGGCAGCAACAGAATGCGCTCTGCGACACCCATGTCTGCCAGTCCTGCTCCGTACTATGTCCAACCTCGCCCAGCACCGGGAATGGCTGGTGGCATTTTGCGCATGCCTCCGATGCAGCGTGCAATGACGACTTCACCTTATGCTCGTGCTAGCATCATGCATCAGCAGCCAGTCCGTGCTCGCAGTTCGACGCCTTTCGGTGGTGGACATGCTGCTCTTCAGCCGTTCATGCGCCGCCAGGTGCCCATGCCGAGAGGTATTTCTTCACCATGGCAGTACGCAATGAGGCCAGTACAGGTCCACAGCACACCTGTCATGTTTGCTCGCCAGCATGCTTCTCCTGCTCCATCTGGTGGAGGCTACCTTCCTCAAACTTTCGGCCACTTCACCTCCAGTCCTGCTCATGCAGCAATTGACCCGACCTTCCACAGCAGCGAAGGCCAGATGATGATGGACGACACCACGCATTTCGAGAGCATGTACCAGTCCCCCTCCTACACTGACTCCGCCATGACTGGCTTCGAGGACCCGTATGCCCCTCTCCCAACTCTCTACGACGGCACACCTAACAGCGATGTGCCCGACATGTCGCTCGAAGACTCGGCTTTCACGTCGTTTCCGGACGCTGACTTCTCTGAGTTTGGCACGTCTGACATCTTTGGTGCTGGCATGATGGGTGCTGATATGATGGACTATGGCAACACGGATCACGAAGATGCTGATGCTGGATTCATGGGTACGGAGTACTTCAACAATGTGTTTGACTGATGGAAATGGGAATTGATGGAGACGGGCGTTTGGGGATGGAGAATGAAGAAAAACGACAGCATGAATGACTATGTGACACGAATTGAAGATGAGATGGAATGAATGGATATGGGTATGGATGGCGACACAATGGCTCAATGAATTTCCTTTGGTATGGTTTGGACATGACAGCATGACCGTGACGATGAGACATCACGGCTTTTCTGCGCATCGGGAATTGGCCATCAGATTATGTTTTGGCTTTTGCGGTTTTGTCTTGTACATGGCGTAGCGCCTGATGGAACAGCGCTTGGCAATCTGTAGAATAGATTGAATGTTTACGAATCACCTCTCACCAGTATCATCGCTTCCCTGTCACCAAGTGGGCACATTTATTTTGACAATTGACATCGAACTCAAAAATGATTCTGAGCAGGCACTTGACCGGAATTTTCCTAGATTGATGTTCTGAGACCGTAAGCAACGATTGGGTCAAGCACAAAGTCCTGTTGCTCGTCCACAGGTTTGGTGGTCACAGTATCTTCATTTCTCTGTAATGTACATCATCCCTTTCTCGCTCGCGCCCAAACACAAGAGGCCGTCTTTCTTTCCCAAACAACACAGCCTTCACTCTTCCGACGTCCTCCTCCCTTGTCACGCTTATCGGTAGTAGTAATCTGGCTTGATGAAGTTGGAGAAGTTTACTGGTTCGGGCTCGGTTCGGTGGGCTTCGTGGACGTGCTCAGGGCCGACGTACTCCATCTGGTAGCAGCAGCCGCATTCGGGGCAGCGGCCGAGAGGGCGGTCGCGGGAGATCTGTGATTCGCGTGTTGTCAGCCAGCCGTACTTTTTCCTCTCATCGCAACAGAACTTGATCAGTAGATCGAGAAGAACATACAGTGAGCCACTTGACGTGATGTGTGTCTGATGGGATACCAGTGCACCCGCAGTACTGCTCCTCACCGAAGCTCTTGATCACAACCGGCTCCTTCAAAGTTCCCATCCTGTCCGAGGGCAACGGCTTCATGTCGAAAATGTCGATTCCCTGCATTTTTCCGAGGATTTCAAGACGCTCCAGACCAGTAGCTTGCTCAATGTCGGTGGGGACGGTACCGGGCTCAGCACCTTCGGGCATCAGGTCGGCCTCGGACTGGATTTCTGTATGGCGAAGTCGGATTAGTGCCTTGTTCTTGGGGAATTGTAGCGCATAGCGTTCGTGGTAGCTCGTGGCAAAGAGAAGACGAAGGCCACAGCCAGGATATGTGCTGAAAGAGTCGTACCCTCGATTTGCTTGTCCATGTTGCGCTTGCCGCTTGGGGCGGACTGGACATTGGTAGCGGTACCGTGACCAGGCTGGTACTTAGCTTCGCCTATAGAGTCATACGATGCGAGGTCAGCTTCATGTTGCCAGTTTCCGTATCATGCGAGTGTTTCTGCAAGATCTGATCGCTTCTGGCACGTACAGCGAACGACGCCGGCGCTGAAAGCTCGGACAGGTGTCTGGAAGGCGGTGCGCCTGGCGATAGTGGCGGCGGAGCGTGCGAGAAACATGACGGCGGCGGATATGTACTGGACTGGAGATTTCGAGCAGGATAGCTTCGTTGTTCAGCAGGAGCCAGCCATTGAGGTTGACCTCCGGAAAATCTCCGGTGCACGTGACTCAAACTTTCTCTTGTAATTGCATGACATCGTCTGGTTTTGGCGGCGAGACATTACAACTACGACTTAGACCATATCATACACTGCTCGGATCAACTGTCACATCGTGAACGTTACCTAGGAGATACTAATCTGCCGGATTTATTTGCGCCTTTCCAATACAACACACAACACAAAGATGGGCTGGTTCGGATCATCCTCAGCTGAGCAGAAGAAGCCAGAGGAGGCAACTTCTCTAGATGGCACATACACACCGATGAAGCGTAACGAGCGTAAAGCATGTTGGGATGCTCGGGATGCCTACTTCAAATGTCTGGACAAGAACAACATCCTGGATGCTGTCAAGGAAGGCGAAGCCGCACTGAAGAACTGCCCGTCGGAGAACGCCAAGTACGAGCAGGACTGTGCCACAAGCTGGGTATGTCAAGTCTCATTCTCCGGCATACCGCACTTTACGGCCGGAATGCATCCTTTGCATAAGTGCTGATTCGCCACAGATTCTATACTTCAAGCAGAAGAGGGTAGCGGACGCCAACCGCGAAGCACAACTGGCGAAACTGGCAGCACAAGGTGCAGTGCCTGTCGAGCAGGCTCAAGGCGAGCGACCTGTGTGGAAGTTCTGGTGATGGATGTGTTCAAGTTGTGACGAAAACTCCACTCTTCGGGCATACGCCCACGGCTGGTCGATGGTCAGGTTTTGGGAGTTTCTGTCGATTATGACTATCGCCGAGTCGCGCTACATACCGCCCTAGTGTGTGGCAGATATGAGGACTACAGGGCCGCAAAATTCATCGGTCTGACCAGACTATGAGTCGAAGTGACGTTGAGCTGGGTCGGCTGCGGATGTGGTCATGCTGCGGCCCTAGAGGATGAGCAAGGCGCGTTCGAGAGGAACGAAGGATCTAGGTGATTGCAGTGGTGCAGACGCACATGATGGATGATCTGGTTGTGGTTGGAGAATGAGGGCATGGTGCATGTGGTCAGGCTCAATTTCAAAGCTTGTCGGCAGACTTGTATGGAATAGCAATGATGTCTGTATAGCAATGTAAGAATAGATCAGCGACCACGTACATGCATACACCTGCACGATGATACTGCCACAATTCTCCTATCCGTACGGCATATTGCCCAAGTTGAGACGCTTGTGAAACACTTGCCACTACCCGTCTCAAATCGTCCTGCTGTTTCATTTCTCGCCTCATGCTATTAATGTGACGGGAACATGTTCTGTCTCCGACATCGAGTGAAACATGCTGCAAGTCATGTACAGCTCTCGAGCCGTGCGATAAGGCTGTACTCCGATAAGAAGTCTTTAAGACTGGTTGATGTGCTCGAGAATGACCGGGATGAAGCCACCGTGACTGTACATGGATTCGTGCAGTCAGTAAGAAAACAGAAGAAAATCGCATTTGCAGCACTGAGTGATGGCTCATCACTGGAGCCATTGCAGGCTGTGCTCCAGCCTCAACAGGCAGAAAGGTACTCGATAATTGATAGTGTGCAATATAAGCGGCAACGCTGATAGCATCGTAGTTTGTCCACTGGTACGGCCGTCTCAGTCACTGGCCGATGGACCCAGTCACCATCAGGCAAAAAGCAGGCCAGGGAGCTACAAGCCAATGACGTTGTGGTGTTAGGTCAAAATGATGCCGCCGTAAGTTCGATTTCGTATTAAAACCGCACCTCAGCATACTCATCTCTACATATAGGCCAGCCCCATACAGAAGAAGTACCAAAGCCAGGAATACCTGCGGACAGTGCCGCACCTTCGGCCACGTATCCCACACAATGCGCTTCTTCTACGATTGCGTTCTCAAGTCATTGCAAGCTTAACCAACTTCTTTGACGAGCAAGGTTTCGTGCAAGTGCACCCACCTATCATCACCTCTTCAGATTGTGAGGGTGCTGGAGAAGTATTTACAATCGAAGCTCCAAGAGAAACCCAGACTACATCATCAGTGCTGGAAGAGAAACCAGAAGAGGACGCAGAGCCATTCTTCAGGACGACCAAGTACTTGACTGTATCCTCACAGCTGCACCTCGAAGCACTAGCTATGGCTGTCAAGAACGTGTGGACCTTATCACCAACATTCAGAGCAGAGAAGAGCGATACTGCACGACATTTGAGCGAGTTCTACATGCTTGAAGCTGAAATGGCTTTCGTGGAAGATGCCAATGAAGTTATGGATGTTATCGAGGATATGGTCAAGTACATAACGCAACGACTGGTTCGCTCCAGGATCGGGAGGGAACTCCTGAGCAGCGGAACGCACAACACAGAGAGCGATCGTCTTGGTTCAAACGAACTTCAGACGCGATGGGACACCGTACTGCATGGTACGTGGCCCCGAATCACATATTACCAAGCATGTCAGCACATCTCCAAAAATGCTCAAGAACGCAAAGCAAGCTTCGATAAGATCCCAGACGATATCTCTGGTCTCGACACGGAGCATGAGAGGTACATTGCGGAAACAGTAGGCAAAGGTGGTCCAGTCTTCGTGACAGATTACCCAAAGGAGATCAAGCCATTCTATATGGCTCCGTCAACTGCGAAACCTAGCTTGGAAGTTGGACAAGCTCCGACAGTCGCCTGCTGGGATCTGTTGATGCCAGATGTCTGCGAAGTGGTTGGTGGTTCGATGCGTGAGCACAGACTAGAAGAGCTGGAGAAAATGATGACAGCCAAAGGACTCGCGAGGTCGAATTCCGGAGGCGTGTCGGAACCGCACAACCTCGATGGCATCAATGACGAGAAGGAGGAAGCTGGGCTACAATGGTACCTCGACCTTCGGCAATATGGAAGCGTCCCTCATGGAGGCTTTGGGCTCGGCTTTGATCGGCTACTCGGCTATCTTGCCGGCGTCAGCAACATTCGCGATGTTGTGACGTTCCCTCGCTATTACAAGAAGTGCATATGCTAGCAGGATATAAAGAGATCCGAGGCTCATGAAGCGGATGTCACCAGTATCTCCTCGGTGCTCACAGAACTAAAGCCGGTTAGCCGATAGGCTCATACACGTCAGAAAACCTCGAGCCTGGAATCGCAGCGGTAGTCGGCGAGCACTCAGATGTGGCGGTAGATTAGGTAGTAATGTGTCTCAATATGACAACGTCAGCGCTGAAGTAGATACTCTGAGATGTCGTGGATGTAAGATGTAAATTATGTGCCGCCGTGATCTTGGTTATCTGATCTGATCTGCGGCGTCATCAAATAAAGTTCCCGCAGCCTAGATCTCAAACGACAACTTACTTTCACATACTTACGCTGCTTCTGTGTTTGTCCTGCCGGTCGTCTGGTTCTTAGGGAAGGTCGAGATCATATACGAAAAGGACTCGGGCGAAGAGCACAGAGAACAGTACAGCTGTGGCGGTCTCAATGGCCACTGTCGACCGGACGCTGATCGAGGAAGAAGATTATGAGTATGCTTGCCTGGGCGCATTCTGCTGCGGCAGTATGAACAGCAGCTAATCATCATTCACAGCTATGAGGGTCTCCCGTCTACTTTCTCGCTTGCAGCGAATATGACCGCCGGCGCCTTCGCAGGAATTGCAGTATGTTTCAAGATACCACCCACGAGACCAGCTTCAATGTACTGATCGTGAATAGGAACACTCCGTCATGTACCCAATAGATGTCTTAAAAGTGAGCAATCCACGCGGCCAGCAATATCAAGAATATACCATACTGATCGGGGGCATAGACTCGCATGCAAGTCGTCAGTCCGACACCGGCTGCAGTATATACGGGCGTGTCCAACGCAATCGCCACAATATCAAGAGTAGAAGGAGTCGGTGCATTATGGCGAGGGATTTCGAGTGTGATCGTAGGCGCAGGTATGATAGGCGGCAAGGTTGTGCGAAATAAGATCTGATGCGGTGAACAGGACCTGCACACGCAGTATATTTTGCGACATATGAGGCGGTCAAGCAAGCAATGGGCGGAAATGGAGACGGACACCATCCACTGGCAGCTGGTATGAGTTCGCGCTGGTATCGCTCAACGACCGTATACTAAAGACATATGGCAGCAACAAGTGGAGCTTGCGCAACAATAGCAAGTGATGCGCTGATGAACCCATTCGATGGTATGTCTCAGTGGCAAGCCCCGGTGGATTAGAGCTGGACTGACAGATCGTCATAGTGGTTAAGCAACGCATGCAACTCCATGGCTCAGCATACACATCAATCGTTCAATGCGCCCGGACAGTCTACAGAACAGAAGGGCTCGGTGCTTTCTATATCTCCTATCCAACTACACTCACCATGACAGTTCCATTCACTGCCGCGCAATTCATGGCATATGAATCATTATCCCGATTTATGAACCCCTCGAAAAAGTACGACCCAATGACGCATTGTGTCGCTGGTGGCCTGGCAGGAGGTGCGGCTGCCGCGGTGACAACACCACTGGATGTCATCAAGACATTGCTACAGACCCGAGGTACTGTTACAGATGCTGAGATTCGGAATGCCAGCGGACTGCTGCAAGCAGCGAGGATCATCAAGCAACGAAATGGGTGGGGAGGGTTCTTTGCAGGTTTAAGGCCGCGGATACTACAAACAATGCCAAGTACGGCCATCTGCTGGTATGTGCCGACGAACTTAAGTCCTCGTTATCTGGTTGTTGACATTTTTACAGGTCAGCATACGAAATGGCGAAAGCGTACTTTATTGCGCGCGCGGAAGAAGCTGCTTGATATCGTTGAGGCACGGGCAGTGCAGAGACTGGATTGAAGGCACGGGCAGTGCAGAGACTGGATTGAAAAGCGAAGCCTGGGGAAGTATCCACGTTCGTTTTTCGGTCACATTTGGGATGGCTAAGCACCTGACCTCGACTTGAGCTCCCGAAGCCATCTACTCGTGGTCGTGGGACTGCTGCTTCCCGCACTCCGATGAAGTGAAGCGCATACGACAAGTACGAAGGTCTTTTATAAAGACACATAAGCATGAAAAGTCGATGGGCGCATTAGGAACAGGATCTATGGTCAAAAGTTCTGTACGAGCAATCAATCTGCACGGTGTAACATATAGTAGAGCTGGATACCCCAAAGACAGCACGTTGCTGTTGCAGATCTAGTAGAGGAAGTGTATGTACCTCAGTATCTAGACCATACTGACTGTGAGTCTGTATTCTCCTCTTTTGTACATGTACCAGTAACCCCTGAATCGCCTCCACCTTGATATCGTTACCGCAATGACATACACTTCCTATTACCACTCGTATCGAGCTTTCTGGTACATGTTGCTGTGATTTTGATCGTGAATTGAGGCAAATCAGGCAACCTCGAGCAACCAGAAAGATCCAACAAGAAATTCCGTGAGAATGAGCTCGCAAGAGGCGACACCCTACTGGAATGTCAATGTGCCCCCATCGCAACAAACGAAGGAGTGCCCAGCATTCTTGGCGAACTGCAATGCGCCTGACCGTAAAGCACTCAGTGTACCAGATGAGCAATTTCACACAATGTCGTGGGAGGACGTGAAGGAGGTTATCAGTATGCCAGTCCGGTACCAGTACGCCCGAAGGAGGCAATGCCAGCCATTGATACACACTAATGACAATACAGGGACAAACGATCTTGCTGCCTTCAAGCGGCAGCCGTCTGACTTCAGGAGGTACCTTGCTTTTCTTGCAAAGATCAAAGCATCACATGGCTCCGTGTTGGAGTTCATCATGAAAGAGAGAGTGAAGTGGACGGATACCACGCCTCAAGCTGGTCCATTCCAGGAACCCAGTATGATAGGCTGCTTCAGACCTAAACTTTCTGGCTAATCCTACTAGGTGACCTCAAGATCCTCTATAACGATTGGCCATATGGCATCGACCACAAGATCGTCCATCTCGTTGTGTGGGTGAAGTTTGCCTTCGAAGAGGATCAGAA
>Ga0268246_10000424_pt1 | contig 18628 bp, 23 predicted proteins | sample AgamicOrSfe_FD_200242 | JGI IMG/M metagenome (GOLD analysis project Ga0268246, IMG submission 200242) | Agave microbial communities from Guanajuato, Mexico - Or.Sf.e (v2) (version 2) | ecosystem: Host-associated > Plants > Phyllosphere > Phylloplane/Leaf | place: Guanajuato, Mexico | collected...
CTCTTCCTCCCCAGAACAAACCCCCACTAACCCCGGCCCCTCCTCAGTCGACATAATGGACGGCCACTTCGTTCCGAACCTAACCTTCGGGGCCCCCGTCGTCACCGCCATCCGCACCCACGTCCCCCGCCCCACCACCCGCCTCGGCCGCGGCACCTTCGACTGCCACATGATGATCGCCGAGCCCTCTCGCTGGATCTCCGATTTCAAGAAGGCAGGGTGCGACATGTATTGTTTTCATTGGGAGGCCGCCACAAATAGCACTGCGGCGCGAACGCCGAGCGAGAAGGTGGTGGAGGGTGGTAAGGGAGCTAAGACGAGTCCGAGGGAGTTGGTCAGGAGGGTGCATGAGGAGGGCATGTTGGCGGGCGTGGCGATTAAGCCGGGGACGGATGTTGAAGTGTTGTGGGAGTTGTTGGATTCGGGGGTTAAGGAAGAGGTGCCGGATGTATGTTGCTTTCCCTATCCCATCCCTCAGCGCGGTTCTCACAAGAATAAACCCTCGTGCTAACGGAACGCAGATGGTCCTCATAATGACAGTCGAGCCCGGTTTCGGCGGACAATCCTTCATGGCCGACATGATGCCCAAAGTCACCGCCCTGCGTTCGCGGTATCCAGACCTACAAATAGAAGTCGATGGTGGATTGAGCGAAAAGACGATAGATCAGGCGGCGGAGGCCGGGGCGAATGTCATTGTGGCGGGTAGTGCGGTATTTGGGGCCAAGGACCCGAGTGAGGTCATTGCGAAGTTGAGGGAAAGTGTGGAGAAGAGGCGGTGAGGCCAGGGGAGGGAGGATGAGCGGAGGCAGGGGAATGGTGGAGGTGAGGGAGGGAGGAGGGCGAAGCTTTGACGAGGGCGTTGGTTATGGAGCGGACGCCGATCCGCCAGATGATTATCACACAGACGCTTGTGATCTTGCTGGCTCTTCAGGAGTGCTGTACAAGAAAGACTTATATATTCGTATCTGATTCTATCTACAGTTCTTCCTTGGAATCCTATCTATTTACACCAGACCTCCTTCCGCGGGTATATACCTTATGAACGCCAATATACACGCCAGCCCGTTCTATGCAGATATCCTACCTTGCTTCTCCTCCCTAACTCACTATATTCACATTTCCAACCTTGATCCTCATCCTCCAGCTTGATCCCCATCCTCCTTCCCCCTCCTTATCGTCACCCATCCTCATCCCAGCAATCTCAGGCCACGCCACGCTTCCCACCTCACTCACTCACTCCTCCCCCTCCTCATCCATTCTCGGCCGCCACTCCCAGCCTGGCCCCGCCAACGTCGGACTAAACACAACATCCTCATCCTCATGCATATCTTCCATGCTCCTCAGCCCGTCCCCTTCACGCTCACCACGCCCACCACTCTGCCCCAGCGGCCCCGACATGCGAAACGCACCCTTTCCTTTCCCTTCCACCTCCGGCGCCATATCAGGCAACGGCCACGATTCCCTCGCCACCTTCCTGCCTGGACTGACTACGCCGCCTCCGCCTCCGCCTTGGCCCTGAAAATCACTCGTACTGGCACTAAGCGGCGCGACAGCCGAAGTCGACTGCGGCATTGCGCTCGCTGTCGAGGCTCCTGCAACTGAATCGCGCCAGCGCATTATATCCGTTTCTTGGGCCGGCGCTCGCCCTGTGGGAAGTTGAGCCGTGTGTGCCTGCGGGTATATGGATCTTGCGTGGATGGCTGGCAGGGATGGTATATCTGCACCTATCCCTTGGTCGCCGTCGTGCTCGTAGCCTTGACCCACATTGACGTGGACAGATGTGCCGATTGACTCTGCACGTTTGCGCTGTGGTGGGGGGGTCGACGACGCTGTTGCGGGGTCGGTGGGCGGTGTTTGGCGGTGTAGAGGGTGTTGAGGTCCGAGATTGTTGACTTGTATTTCGGGACGTGGTGGTGCTTGAGCTGGTAAGGGTACTGGTTGGCTGTGCACGGGATGTTGAGGGCCGAGATTGTTGACTGGAATATCAGGACGTGGTGGTGCCTGCTGAGCTGGGGCAAGTACGGGTTGGCGGTGCATTGGCAGTTGAGGTCCGAGATTGTTGACTTGAATGGCAGGACGTGGTAGTACCTGCTGAGCTAATAAGGGTACTGGCTCGCGGTGCATCGCGTCTTGAGGTCCGAGATTATTGACTTGGACGTCGGGGCGTGGTGGTACCTCAGCTGGTAAGGGTACGGGCTCGCGGTGCATTGCGTGTCGCGGTCCTTCGTTGTTGACTTGGACGTGAGGATGTGGTAGTGACGACGTAGCTGCGTCTGGCACGGCTTGGTGATGCATCGCGTGTTGTAGTCCTTCGTTGTTAACTTGAACGGCTGAACGTGGTGGGACCTGCTGAGCTACAGCAGGTATAGATGCCTGAGATCTGCTAGACGACATCGGATTTGGTGCTGGCGACAGAGTCAGCTGTAGATGCTGCAAGTGGGCTGGCAGCCCAGGTAGGGATGCGCGAGATTGGGAGGAAATGTCGAGTTGTTTGCGCTCTTGTTGCTCGTGATGATGTGCACCAGAGAACGGCAGATTGACCTCACGAGGTACTGTATTGGACGCCACATCTCGCTGTCTTTCCTCTTCTTGCTCATCGTTATATGGAGCGCGTAAGGGCCGGTCGACGTGAGGTAGTACCTGGCTCGATGCCGAAGATACCACATTGGATTGGGGTTGGTCTCGCTGCTCATCCGCATCTTCATCGCGAACGGCCAGCTTTATATCTGGTGATACTGGACGAGGCGCTGGCGACACCAGATTCGGTTGTGTTTGTTCTCGATTCTCTTTAGCATTTTCATCACGAACGGGCAGCTTCATCTCTTGTTGTGCCAGGCTCTGTGGTGGTGACATTAACTCGGGTTGTCCACGTCCAAAATTCTCCTCTGCAACGTGTACAGGCAGCTGATCCTCAGTACGCATCTGTGGGGGAACTGATCCGACACGATCGTCTGTTGAAGATGAATATTGATCCGCCATAAGCTGCTGACGCCTCCTCTCCTTATGCTCAAGAAACGATGGATTCTGGCGTTGATGATTGGGAGTCGCCCATGGCCTGCTTTGTGGCTGTGACTGATCGCCAGCAGGAGATTGTTGATATTGCTTCGGAGTGGGTGGAAGCGGAGGAGGGTGGTTTGGAGGTGGCTCTGGCCCGAACTTGCGTCGTGCAGAATCCAGCGAACCTACTGACGAAGCTCGGCTAGGAGGTTCTGGGCCAAATACTCTGGACGATCGCTTTACCTCTTCGGTAGTGTCAAAATTAATGCCATTCTCCTGCGGTCTTTGAGCGAACATCGCTCTGTCTCTCAGACTGCGCACGCGGGCTTCTCGTTCCGCCTCGGTCATGGACGCTAGCCTCTTCCTAGATACGCTTCGCGAACGGTCTCTTAGCTGATTCTGTGCCAGATCTTCACTTTGGCCAACTTGATCAGCATATTCAGCATCACTCAGCCTAGGTACCGGCTCCTGTGGCATGTCCAGCCCATTAGTGCTGGAAACATTGTACGAACTGTGCCGCATCACGTCTGTTCTAGATCGAGATCGCGCTCCCTGCGATTGCGGTCTCGATGGCAAGGGAGCATCCACTGGAATACCATGCTCGTCATAGCAGAGGAATTGATTGTACCAAGAGCGGCGCTTGGATCGAGACCTGTCGCCATTGATAGTAGTGGCATCAGCTGGATCCGAAGTATTCGTGCTTGACTTGGTGCGAAAACGCGCAAAGGACCGAGATCGACCTCTACGATCAGAGTCAGCTGTCACTGTCTGCTCCAGTGATCGATCACCATTGGCACCAGATGTCGTTCTGGTGGCTAGACCTGGCCGAGTTGGAGTGGTACCATTCTGAGCTCCCAATGTTTCTGTAGTGGCAGGAATCGAAGCACGTCCGAAACTCCGCCCCCGGCTACGCTCTCTGAAGCGCGCGAAAGGCGATGACTTTGTCTTTGTGCTTAATGGACTGACGACGGCAGGAGTTGGGGGGTCCACTAGATCCGCCAGATCAGGCATCGACGCATCACGTCGAGCGAATCCAGCGGAAGCCGCTACTGAGGCTCGACTGGGTGGGTAGCTTGGCATTGCTGGTCTTTGCTCATCATAGTGCTGCGACAGAAGCTCGTCATTACGTGCATGCTGCCGTGCATCACGACTTCGTGACCTTTCACGCCATCTGGTGAAAGGGGATTTGCTGCGCTTTCGTGGCTGCTGCGACGTATTGTTCGTTCCGTTCGAAAGTGGAGCATCAGTACTAATATTTGTAGGTAGGGCACTCCCTGATGACGCAAAACCCTGCGTGGCGTGCTGGTTGATTGTTCTTCTTGTTGGAGTAGAGATTGGATCGATGTCGGTCGAGTTGTAAGAAGCATATCGCTTCTGCACACTCGGTGGCAATCTTGCTATGTTTGGTGGTGGCTTCGGTCCTACACTATTACCTCTATGTTTAGGCTCGGCCCGTCCAGCATTGTTGACGCTACCGCCATAAGAACTAGTACGATGGACCAAAGCAGGATGAATTTCTGTCTCTGTGACTGTAGCTGAGTTCTGCTTTTCGAGGGCGAGGCTAAGTCTCCCAGGTGGTTGTAAGGGAGACAGTGGTTGCGGACTCGCCGGTTGGATCTGGTTGTCAGAGCTGGTCGGGTGCACAAGTTGGTCTGCAACAGAATCCGACACAGCGATAGTGTGTGGTCGTGGTTTGTAGTTTTCCGAGCCACGAAGGATGCTGCGAGGAGTCGTGGGAGGAGAGACGACACTGTTTACACTTTCTCGCTTGATATCAGATAGCCTTGTATTGTGGTTTGAGAAGTCTCGCACGATTGGTGAGATTGGCATATCCTCTGAGCTTAGCATTGCCCTTGCACTGGGTGAAAGTGCGAGCATTGGCCGGCCTGTTTGAGCTTGAATAGGCGAAATCGGTCGGTCTTCCATGTCGTCATTGAAAGCATCTGTCTGCTGTCGACCGTCGTGCTGTATCGTATCAGAATCGGTGGTGATATGATTCGTTTGTGGTAGTGAGACATTAACTTTGCTGTTGCCGACGTCATCCGGTCTCAGGCTGCCGTTGGCCTGCACTCCTACAGGTTGATCGACAGTTTCATTTCCAGCGTCCTCTGATCTCATGTCTAAGCGCCTGATATTATTACTCGCCGGTTGCACTTGAGCTGTAATCTTATCTTCGTTGCTCGGCTCGATCGGCAGTACGGCTTCTTCTTCTTCTGACGCCTTTCCAGTGAAGTAGTCACCTTTGTTGGCTGGCGTGGGCAGAGCTTGATCATCCTTGACAGAAGCGAATGCCGCCCAGATAGGAGTCGGGCTCTTTGTTTGAGGCACGTCCTCTGGTGTATCCGCATTGTATTGACTAGCTGTGCCTGATATATCACGCTTGGGCGACGCATGACGGCGAATGGGAAGTGGCTCGACCTAACAAAAAGAGAATCAACATTCATTCTTGACATATAGTACGTACGCTGATCATCAGGAGAACAACACATCCCATGCTTCCTTTACACTATCAATATCTCTTTTAACCCATTATCCGTGGCTCATAATCATACATAAGCGTTTTCCAACCAGATCAACATCAACGTCCTGCGTCCTATGGATAGTAGAAATGGAAAAGGGTTCATTCTACCTTTTCACCTGAAGCACCGCGGAACTTGCTTCTCCCCTTTGCGAAAATACCCTTGGCGCTCGATCCGGCTGTTTGAAGGAACATCTTCCCCTTGGAAGCCTCTGACATACTGGGCGTTCTTCGTTGCGAGTAACTTGGCTGCCTCGTCGCAGTAGGTGCTGCTGTCGTGTTACCAAATGGCGCAGACGAGCTGGGTACACGCGATGATGGTGAGGTCGGTGATCCAGCTCCTACAGGAGCTTTTGTTAGCTTGGCGATGGATGGTGTGATCTTGTGGCGCATAGAGCCCACAAAGCCGCCAGTGTTTGTTCGTGGGCCGAGTGTTTGCGAATCATTGGCAAGGTCCTGATTTGTGCGTAGCATGTATTTGAGCCAGTCGTCGAGTCCTGTATCCATAGCTGCGAAACCTTCCCTAGTCTTATCGAATGTTGCGATGCGGTCAGATGTATCGCGCATGGCCATGATAGTCTTAAAGCCAGGTTGCGACGATTCTGTGCCGGCGAGGGCCGCGCCCTGTGCTGAGAAGTGGCCGGATGAGATGGTGCGTGATCTATCGACAAGTCCGAAAGGTCGCGCCGCAGAGGATGTCTTTCGAAGTCCTATCTTAGCAGCATCCTCACTCTCGGAAGGACCACGGGCACGCTGGAACGGTCGTTCATACTTATATTGTCCTGGTGAATCCGCCCCAACCTCGGAATCGCCTGGCAGTTGAGCGGGAATATCATCGCTCTCATCCAAATGCGCTTGTGGACCTGAGGATTGGGAGACATCACGGGAAATTTGGGACGAACCCTCCTGGGAAGGTTCCACAATTGCACTGGCTTCGCGTGAATGCAACGGAGTCGTTATGGGACTCACAATCGAATTCGTGGCAAGCAGATTTGATGCAGGTGGTAGTGGAACGTTCTGGTTTGGTTGTGGTGCACTTGTTCCCGAATTAGCAACCGAAGCTTGTACAGGTGGTTGTGCTGTTTCTTTCGGCTCTGCATCATCCACTTGTTCCCAGCTGAATCTCTTCGCCAAATAATTTGGTCTGACTGGCGAAGCACTTCTTGGTTCAGGCTCAGACGCTTTAACAGGATCTGAAACATTACCCAAAGCCGACATGAAGTCGTTCTGTGTAGGTAAAGGTGGGCTTGCTGGATGAGTGACTCCTATAGCGGGTACCTGCGGGCTATCCATAACTTCATCGTCCTGCGAGTTCCTCTCCGCCCAGTAGCTGTCATACTCTCGGGGCAAGACTGTAGATTCCCTGGACATGTTGGCAGCACTGAGAGGCTGAACTGACAAAAGATTCGGTTGAGCAGATTGAGTTGTGCTACCAGGTACTGGCTCAATGTCTCTTCTCGTCGTGTTTGCCGTGGGAGGGGATAGATGCAATGGAGTCGAGGCCATTCTCCTTTCCGGGGTCGTGTCTGGCATCGCACTGAACCGAGGATAGTCTGTCGAACTTCTAGGCTCGGGCTCTGCATCGACACTTTTCCGAGTGATGTCTGGACCTGGGCTCAGACTTCGTAGAACGTCCTTGCGGAGGCGATCACTCTCCGTATCCTCAGGAGAATAATTAATGCTCATCGCAGACGTTGTTGAAGGCCAAATAGGTCTTTGTGGCGTAGTGTCAACAGTCGGTCGTCCGATGTTACTGCGAGGTCGAAGTGGAGCAGGCGGTGGAAGCTCGTCTTCATCGGACACACTCGCATCTTCTGCATCGTCGAGACTTGCGGGTGCCGATGGAATCTCATGCTGAGGCGCGACTGGACTAGCCATATGCTGAGCATGTTGGCCCGGCATCAACTCGTTTCTTGTGATCGGTTGGTCATCAGATGACATAGGTATGCTTCTGCTTAACGCAGATGGCTGACTTTGAAAGCCAGTAAATGCACGATCTGTCACATCTGGTGTGACATTTTCTGATGTCAGCGCCGATTCTGCCGCTTCCGAATCGCTGCCGTCATCATCGTCGTTACCCTGCATGCCAACGGAGGACATAAGTGAGGTCGCTAGTGCTTGTCCAGCAGCAGCTAATGCCGACAGAGGATGTGAAGCGTCGTTCCTCTTGCTCATTGTGGGCGAGAAGTCGACAGGCTCCTCAATCGGCTCAGCATGCGGCCGTGTAGGTGTGGTGATGGACTCTTCTTCATGTCGTGGTGTCGGCGTCGGTGTGCGATCGAGCTCAGTTTCGTCTTCACCTAAGTCTTCATCATAATATCCTGGTGCCTGACGTTCAGAATCAGTTGCAGAGTTGACTGTGTCGGCATACGATATCCATTCTCCGGGCAGGTGTGGGCGATCGTATTCCTTGAGACTTCGGCCAGAAGACTCTTTACCTGATCTCGATCCGGATGCACTACCAGTCGGGGACTGCATTGTGCTCTGCCGAGATAATGTATGAATCACATCATACTTCTCAGCCATTTGCTTCACTCTGCCACCTGGAGAAGTGCCCCTAGCGATCGGATCGATCTGTAGAGGATTCTGCAGGAAGCGACTAGAAACAGGAGCTGGGGGTTGTCGTGAATTCCCAAAGGTCGATTGATTGTTTTCGGTGACATCTCGTTCAATGAGACCGTCGGATAGATGGTTAGACCCAGGAACGTATGTCTCTCTTGAGATCTCGTCACGTTCATCCTCTGCATAAGGCTCGGTGTTGGGCTGTTCGATATTATGAGGATTCGTCGTGTTCGTCGGTTCAGCGAATGCCCTATCTGAACTGTCGCCCATTTCAGCAGCATCCGACAGGGATGTGTTAGTGGCATATGCTTGCTCAATCTCATCTCGGGTGAGAGTCTGTGATGAGTCGGGCAAGGTGTGACTGGTCTGTAGCGGCTTAGGAGGCTCCAATCGCTGACTAGGTTCCACCGGCTCAATACTCTCTACAGGTTCATCGGCCTCTAGAGATGCCTCCTCTCCACCTAGATCGTAAGACCACTCAGCCGACGGAGTAGCGGCTTCCAGATGTGGCTCATTTGCGTCGTCGTTGTATTCGTTGGTTCGTTGTACATCGTCAGTATTCTCGTAATCACGTGAAGGAGCCCTCGCATGGTCGGCCTCCAACTCTTCTCGTGAGACCGCGGCAGCAGCTGGTGGTAGTGGCCCCGGCATATCTAGCATCTCTGCAGCTCCACTGTCGTGCATGCTCTGTTCGCCCGAGTCGAACTGTGCCGGCGTAGCATGAGACGTGGGTCTCTGGAATGCACCAGACGTGTTGACCTGATGAGGATATGCTGGATACTCATCTTGCTGCTCGGACTCCTCATAGGCTGGCTCGTCCTGAATGCGATCGTCCATTGAGCCTGCTTGATCACTGAAGTAATATGCTGTAGGAGAGCTCACTGAGTCGCTGTCCGCTGCAAGGCTGCGATTGTGCTGATGTGCGAATATAGCTTGTGGAACGGGATGCGACGAAGCAGAAGGGGCAGGTTGTGCTAGGTGATGCTGATCTGTACCGGGTCCTGTTCCTTCATTGGGCATCACTTCCCGCTCACTCATGTGGCTAGATTCGATGCGTTGTGACTGGTTATTAGTCTCCAACTCTCGATTTGGCCGTGGGCTTCGTGCTGGAACATCGTGCTTGCCCTCGTCCGCAGTATCGTGTGCCTGATTATTCCAGATACCATCCGACAATGAACCAAACCCAGAGAAGCGGCTGATAGATGGCAAAGTCGGCGACGTCTCGGTTGTTTCCTTGTCTTCGGCTGGCGTGTCTGCTTCCTCATAGCTTATCCCCAGAGCACGAGCCAGCATAGGATTCGAGATTGACAGCCCAGGTAGATGTAATGCATTCGTCACCGTGGATGCTATGGACGCCACAGTCGAAGTTGGTGCAGGGTAATCAGGAGCAGACTCTACAGGTTGATCATGCGAAGGTGCTGCGATTGGAGCTTCACGAGCTGTCTCAGGTTGAGCTGGCGCGTCCGGAGGCACTGAACCAAGGAAGGGCCTGGAGAGACGTGCCTCCGAACTTTGCTGTCCTATCGCCGAGCCGCGTGTGTTAGCATGTTCATCATACAGATTGGCCCGGTCAGCTGCAGTGGGAGGGCTCGTCGCCACTGCTGGACGTTCAGGACTATTCCTAGCAGATTCCATAGACTGTCTCTCTCTCTCTTTCGCTTCTGCTAGGCGTTTATAGATATCTGCAGGTCGGATGAAAGCAGGAGCGGCCTGCTGTTCTTCCTCTTCGTCTTGTTCCTCCTCTCGTGTCTGCTGCTGGCCGTATGATGGCTGCATGGCTGGAGCATGCTCTTCAGAAGGCTGTGGCATCGGCGGCTGTTGCGCTTGGTATAGTTTGTTGAGATCAGGTCGACTTCTGGAGCTTAAGCTACTCTTGCGTGGTGGAAATGGCGGCAATCGTGCTTGCTGGTTCATGGCGGGATAGTGCTGTTGGTTAGCTGCCATCTCCGAAGGTAGAGGTGGTAGCCAGGAGTATCGTGGATCGTGCTGTTCCTGACCTGCAGAGAGTCCAAGTCCTTGGTTCTGCTCATCTCCTGGGTATGCGCGGTCATCATATTCGGGCTCGTGAGATGGGCCAGCATGCTGTATGTCGAAGCGTGGCGATTGATGTTGGGAGTAGGACTGGACTGGTGAATGGATACTTCCGATCTGAGGAGAGAAGTGTTGCGTAGATCCACTCGCAGATGGACGTCGAGCTTCCTGTGCTGGTAACTGCTGCTGCTGCTGCGAGAACCTCTGAGGTGGAAAGGTGTTGAGCATCTCTTCTTGCGTCACGACTGGACTTGTCACTGTGGAGAATGCTCTCTGCTCATCATTTGCTTCATATGAAGGTATTCTGTGTGGCGGTTGTGGCGGTTGTGAAGCATAGCTATCTCTACCTCTTGCGCTGGACACCGATGCAGTCTGCCCATGATAGCTATTGCCAGGTTGTGATTGTGGCTGTGGTTCGTCATCATATGAGCCGTACTCCCCGTACTCGTCGGCGACACCCCAGTCATCGCCGCCGTAGTCATATGAGGGAGCTTCGACCCATTTCTTGGTCTTGTTCCGGTGTAGGTCTGTCTTGAAGGAAGGGCCTTGGTTTGCGCCAGACATCGTGAAGGGTAGGGACAGTCTGGTTCTACGATAGCGAGGTCATGGATAAGTAGGTCGTGCACGAAGTCTATCTCATCCTCAGGACTGCAGGAGAGAACGACAGTAGCTTGAGCTGACAGGCTCGCAACATGCACACGCGAGAAGGTGACGAAGCTGCAGCTGCCAAGGTCGATTCCAGGGTCTGGGGATCGACCAAGGTGAATAAAACAGGGTCGTCGGGTCGGGTATGGTTCTTTACAGCATGCATACACTACACTACACGTGTGCCTTTAGCGAGCAGGAGATTCCGAAGCCTTGATTGTATATGCTGCGAGCTAATGAACTCCGATTATACCCTATGCTACAGTCTCACTATCAATATGTACCACTCCCACTCCGTGACATCGTCTTACGGAATCATCTCCGTAGACATCAACCGAATTAATGACAACATCGTGTGAAGCGCAACAACAATCTAAGACACTCCCCGTCACGACGACACGTCTCATCTGATACTCGTAGCTCTATCACCCTGCATTCAGCGCCACGTGGCAGAAACGCATCTCGATCATATAGTCATCTTCGATATCCTGGCTGAACGCCCCCACATCCCTCCCTCGTAATCTCCCTCCTCGAGCCGTCTGCTCCCCATCACTCCCACCACCATGTCCGCCTACGCACCCACCACATCCACCCACTCAATCCAAGACCGCACCCCCGAGTTCCGTTCCATCCTCGCCCAAGCACAACGACGCATCCAGACCACGAAACAACAAAAGTCCGCCGCCTCGAATAATGACACCTCCCAACCACCAACCCGTAAGCAGCGCTCCGAATTCGCCCGTCAAGCCGCCACAATCGGCCGCGGCATCTCCTCCACAATGTCGAAACTCGAACGTCTCGCCCTCCTCGCAAAGCGCAAAACCCTCTTCGACGACCGGCCCGTCGAAATCGCAGAACTCACGTACGTGATCAAGCAGGACTTGTCGGCACTAAACGCGCAAATTGGACAGCTGCAGCAGCTGAGTAGGAATAATATGGGCATGGGCAGTAAGGGCGCCGCGGGTCAGGAGAACGAACATAATAAGAATGTGGTCGTGCTGCTCCAGGGCAAGCTGGCGGATGTGGGCGCGAATTTCAAGGAGGTGTTGGAGGTACGGACGAAGAACATACAGGCGAGCAGGAGTCGGACGGAGAACTTTGTTAGCAGCGTCAGTGCGCATGCGGCACAACCGACGAGTCTGCTGGATCCCGGGCGCACGGATAGTCCGCTTTATAACAGTGCTGCACCGTCGCGGGGCCGCTCGCCGAAGCCCGGCGTGGGTGGTAATCCGGATAACATCCTGAGTCTGGATCCGGTGTCGAGTTCGAGTGCGCTGATGCGGGGCCCGCAATCGGATCAGCAGATGTTGATGATGGAGGAGGCACAGCCGAATAACGCGTATATCCAGCAGCGAGGAGAAGCGATTGAGGCGATTGAGCGGACGATCAATGAGTTGGGAGGCATATTTGGCCAATTGGCGCAGATGGTCAGCGAGCAGAGTGAGATGATACAGAGGATCGATGCGAATACGGAGGATGTGGTGGATAATGTGCAGGGGGCGCAGCGGGAGTTGCTGAAGTATTGGAGTCGGGTGCAGGGGAATCGGTGGTTGGTGGCGAAGATGTTTGGGGTGTTGATGATATGTAAGTCGTTGTCTTTGAGGGTCATCAGGAGAATCAAGCTAATTTCTGATAGTTTTCCTTCTATGGGTGCTAGTGGCAGGCTAGCTTGTACGACTGCCTCGATTTGTACAGATTATAGAATTCATTCGACGCTATACGTCTCTTCCCAGCAAACTACGGTCCTGCTCAAGTGGCAAATGTCCCTCAGTCCTAAGAAATCCTGTGGTACGTGCCGTCGATATTCCTGACTATCGCTGGGCGTGACGACGTCTGCGCTGATGTCTAGAATGAGAGTATGCGTCCCAGACATCAGCGCAAACGTCCCGATGCTCCACGCTCTATTCCCGAATCCAAATCGTCATGTCGTCAATCCCTCCGTGCTCATTTCTTCACCATTAACAAAACTCCTTCTCAAAAGCATCCAACTTATCCAGAAAAGCTTCCCTCTTCCTCGGCGGCAGCCACGCAGCCTCAAACGCGTTTCGCTCCAGCTGCACAAGCTCTTGCCGAGTCACACCAGCATCGTTGGACATCTTCTCTATGTTCTCGGCCTTATAGCTGCGGAAGTAGGCTGGATCGTCCGAATGCACCGAAACGAGCACACCCTTGCGAAGAAGACTGACGATTTCCTTGCCCTTGAAGTCGGGAGTTACGGAGGAGTTCGAGATGGGGCACTTATTCAGGGTTAGCTTCCCTCGCTACAGCACAAAGAAGAAGACAGCTTACACAAGTCAGCCCCAGCCCCCGCTTCCTCACCTCCTCAACCAACGCCTCATCCTCCACAATATTCGTCCCATGATCAATCCGATCAACCTCAAGCTCCCACACACACTGCCTAATATGCTCAATCGAGTTCTCCTGATCAATATCACAATGCGCCGTGATAAGCAGACCCTCCTTCCTCGCCCGCTCAAACACCGCCCGAAACTTCCTCGGCGGATGCCCCCTCTCATCGCTATCAAGCCCAACCCCCACAATCCACTCCCTCCACTCCAATCCCTGCAGCAACGTAGCCATCGCAAACTCCGCACTCATGTCCCTCAAAAAGCACATGATCAAGTACGCAGACATGCCCCACTCCCTCTGCGCCTGCACAATCGCCGCTCTATACCCGCCAACCACCGTAGCGAACGCCACGCCCCGACTCGTGTGCGCCTGCGGATCAAAGAACATCTCGACGTGCAGCACGTTCTGAGAGCGGCATTTAGAAAGGTAGTGCAGGGCGAGGTCGCGGAAGTCGTCGGAGGTTTGCAGGACGGACATGTTGGCGTAGTAGATGGCGAGGAAGGAGGAGAGGGAGTTGAAGGCGTAGCCGACGGCGCGGGTTTCGTCGAGGGCGGCGGAGGGGATGGGGAGAGAGTTGCGAGAGGCGAATTTGCGGACGAGGTGGGGCTCGAGGGCGCCTTCGAGGTGCATGTGGAGTTCGCATTTGGGGAGGGCGGAGATGAAGGTGGTGAGGTCTGTGGTAGGGGAGGACATTGTGATGGTGGTGGTGGCTGGAAAAGGGGCGGAAGGGTGTCGGTTTGTAGGATGACAGTGTCGCTGTCACTCACACCTGTATTTTTTTAAGAACATACATATAGGTCATTGCCTGCTGCCTTTAAGCTGTATCTCGGGATGACCACACGCCATGTTGCTGCCGTTGCTATCGCTGCCGCCTTCCTGTCTCGGGTTCTTGCTTGCGGAGTGCCCCGCTCGGAGATACAGATCATATAATCTGTTCGATGCAATCCGTCTCCCCTTTGCGCAAGCTGCGTTACTGCTGAAGTGGCGAATGTATCTCGGCCGTGAGATATCCTGTCTGTTCAAGTGTGCCTTTGATGTTCCTGAATATCGCTGGGGTGGTCATCTTGTTGTAGACGTGCACGTACGGCGAGCCTTGAGGTCCTACTTAACGCTGGTCTCGCTGCCATTCATCCTCACCTTGCACGCCTATAAGAAGATGACATGCCCGCGCCCACAGGAAGATGATATAACCTCGTCTCAAACATCAGCGCGCCATCCTAATGCTGTAGTCATAAATTCATAACGTCGTGTCCTCAATCCGTCATGACTTCTTCGCCGCAGCCGCTCCAGGCCGATTCAGCAAATCCTGAAACACCGCGCCACTCGCCCTCATCGCCTTATGCGACTTCTGCTTCTTCACCTCTCTTGACTGCTTCTTCGCCACCTTCTCCCCACCACCGGCCTCACCCCTTTCCAGCTCCTGTCTCTGCGCCGGCGGTCCGAACCTCTCTTCTCTCGCCTGCTTCTTCGCCACTTTTCTCACGATCCCCTGTTCGGCCGCATCAAGCTCCAGCTGCCTGCCCGGCTTCTGCTCCCCAACAATCTCCTCCTCCGCCTCGTCCTCCCCATCCACCTTCCGCTTCTTGCCCACATTCCGAAACCTCGCCATACTGCCCAAGCTTTCACTGTTAGCCTCGTACTCCTTCCTCTTCATCAGAGCCGCATTATCCCTCGCTCTCTGCTCTGCATGGTCGCGGTCGTATTTGTCATTTCCTGCCAAGCCATGTGCGATGAAGCGATTTGCTGCTGCTTTGTCAAGCGATACGGCTGGTTTTGCGGGCGCGGTCTTGGCTGTTTCGGCGAGCTTGATCTTCTCGTTGTATTGCTTGACGCGGGTGATTTCGGTGAAGACGGGGTGGGTGCGGGCGTTGGTGCCGTTGAGTTGGAGGGCGGCTGGGAGGTTGTCAATATAAATAATGGGTGGCTGATGGGGGAAGAGTGCTGGGACGAACAGAAGAGAAGGGATTCTATGGCGGATGCGGTAAAGACGTGGAGTTTTGCTTTGTCGAGAAGTGGTAGGCGGGAGGAGATGTCTGGGAGGGTCGAGGATAGGAGTGGTGTTAGAGCTTCTTCGAGGTCGTCAATGTGATCGCTGAGGTCCTCGAGCATGGGCGTCAGGTCAGTGGATTCCATGGCAAAGGTAGAGAAGGTGAGACAGACGTGAGGAAGGCGCAAGACCTGAACTTTAATGTGAAGCAATCCCGGCCCGACTGGACTTTTCGACCGATGGAACGATCGACGACATTGTTACAACTTTCGCCTCAACTCGTCCTCGTATATACTATACATACAACACCACTTCACGATATCTTCCCACCTCCTTCTACTGCTCCTCTAGTAGACCTGGATATTCACGCAGTACATGCCTTGATGCGCTCGGTTTGACCAACCTGTCTAACCTGGCCCTCGCCGCTCCGCGCTTGCGGTTCGCGCATACGACATTACACACATTCCAGTCATGTTTCAGCGATAGCATCACTTGCAGCCGAGTGGCGGCTGCTCGATATTTTCATACTTCATTTCAGTCACAGCCGAGTGTATCGTCGATAGCTCAACACTATGGGACAGCATCCTCTCATCCATGCCTGTTCACTCGGACCAGAAAGACCAACTCTACAAAGTCGACTACTCAACTCCGCAATGCTTCAAGCAAGTCTCGCGGCCACTATAAAGAGCTCAAAGTCCCTCGAAGAATACACATACTTGGCTCCGGCAGTGTTGGGCAATTTGTAGCACATTCTCTCCGTGGGATACCAAATCCTCCACCAGTAACGCTTCTTCTCCACCGACCTACATATTATGAGGATTTCCGTCGAGCGAACAACTCCATTACAGTAATCAGAGACCGAGTCAGAGATAAAAGAGACGGATTCGATGCTGAACTAGCTCTCCCAGATCGGGAACGAGGGCGTCCGAGAAGAGGTCATGTTACGCCCACGGACAGAGAGAAGTTCCAGTCTCTTGCTGGGGATGAAATCATTCACAACCTTATCTTAACGACAAAGGCGGTGCAGACCGTCAGTGCAATCGATGCAGTCAAGCACCGTCTATTGCCATCATCGACCATCCTATTCCTCCAGAACGGCATGGGTATCATAGACGATGTCAATCGCGAGCTCTTCCCAGACCCAGAAACCCGACCCAACTACATGCTCGGCATAAACTCCCACGGCGTCAACACCCCCAGCCCCTACACCATCAATCACGCCGGCCACGGTGTCATCAGTCTCGGCCTCGTGCCCCGCTATCCCTTCGATCCCCTCTCCGTCCCGGACTCTCCACCCGCAGAGGCACGAACAGACAGCGTCGGTACGGACTCTTCGCGCTACCTCCTCCGCACCCTCACACGCACCCCGATCCTCGCCGCCTGCGCCCTCTCTCCCACCGACCTTCTTCAAGCCCAGCTCGAAAAGCTCGCGGTCAACTGCGTCATCAACCCCATCACGGCCCTCCTCGATGGCACGAACGGAAGTCTCCTCCACAACTTTTCCCTTGCACGTGTGCGCTACCTCCTCCTCGCGGAGATTTGTGCCGTCATCCACGCTCTCCCGGAACTACGATCCATTCCCAATATCCGCACGCGTTTCAGTATCGACCGGCTGGAAGCCATGGCGATGCAGGTACTCGGGAAGACGGCGGGCAACTTGAGCAGTATGCTTGTGGATACGAGGCGGGGCATGGAGACGGAGGTGCCGTATCTTAATGGATGGATCGTGAAAAGAGGCGAAGAAGTGGGGATAAGGCCGGTCATGAATTACATGCTCATGCACCTGGTTGTTGGCAAGCAGCAGATGATCAGCAGAGAGGTCGATGCGTATGTCCCATGGGATGCGAGGGCGGAGGCGGCGAGAAATGGTGAGGGGGGCGATGATGCTGTTGCTGTTGGTGAGGCGGAGGAGGAGGAGCTGGATGGTGTTGAAGTTCCATTTGAGGAGCCTGCGCCGCGTGAGCCGCGTGAGCCACAGGAGGATGACGCTGATGTTGATTTCCTCGATGACTTAGCGTCAACAAGGAGTAAATTCGATCGCGAATGAGATGTTATCTGTATATTATATTCTATATGTAGGCCAGCGCGCCTTCGAAATACGGTCTTATCGTGAGTCGTAAGCACTTGTCTCGTGACAATTCTGTGCATGGCCAACATCCACCGTTTGTGCCATTGTCGCTTGCCAATCTCAAGTAAATTTGCGTACACAGTCGTATCAGTGGTCTCAGCGAAGATTGACTTGCAACAAACCCAGAGCCCACTCTACCACCTCTCCAATCCTTCGCCATCGTTCAAATAACGTCTTACACGCCTGCCTCCTTTGAGCTTCCTCTTCTGTTCCCTCTCCTTCTCTCTCGTCCTCAACACCTCCGCCATCCCCATCATCTCCATCACCTGATCCGCGTCTCACTTTTCCCTCCAACGCACCCAAAGCCCTCTCAACCTCACTCTCCAGTTCTTTCAGAACCTCACCCAGTAGCGCATCCACCTCACCCTGCTCGTGCGCGCCATCGCTCGGGTCGAGTCCGGAGATGTAGCGGCGCCAGCGGGCGGGAGGGAGTATCAGGAGGCGCAGAGCGCAGGATGTGCGGTAGCAGATTATGTCGCTGGTGGTGATGTTTGTTGTAGTGGTGGTTTTGATATCGGTGCTGGAAGTGGTGCTATGGGCGTCGGTATTTGGAAGTGGCTGGGTGGGCGGGAGGAGGAGGTAGTTCCTGATGCGAATCAGCACGTTATTGCATTGAAGCGTCGTGGGTGGAAGCTAGTCGCAAAATCTGATGGGGAGGGTGTCCTACGTACCCGAGCATATTTGCGGCATTTAGCTCTTCGCGCTGTGAGGGGTCTAGCCGAGGAAGGATGAAATGGTCGAGGGAGATGTGGTCGGCCGAGTTCGGCGTCATCGTGAAGCCGTCTATGACATATAGGTGAGCGGCAAGTCAGGGGTTGTGGTAACGATGCTAAACGTACATTCGACCATGAGGAAGTCGTTGCTGTGCTTGCCGTAGCTGATGTGGAGTTCTTCGCCTTGAGCTGGGAAGTGGACGGTGGATGTTAGTGGTTTACTTGGTGTCGAACATGGTCGGAAAAGTGTCGTTACCATAATCCTGGTCCGCAGTGACAGTGAAGCCGTGTTTGTTATATCCCACATGAAGCTAAGCAAAGAATCATCAGTAAGCAAATACAACAAGGAGCCCTCCACAAGCTCTTCACACTCACACCGTCTCCATCCGTATGATTGAAATAATCAAGCACTGGACACATCGCTAAACAATCGTCCCTATCCCTCTTCTTCTCCACAACCTTGCCATCCAACCCTCTCTTCGCCCCCGCTCCCCCTCTCTCCTTCAGCGCCCCGCCCAGCACGGGATAGTCCCAGTAGAAACATCTTGTGTTTACTAGCAGCCACGCATAGGTGTATCGATCCCGGATACTTCCACCTTCGGTCGAAACGCCTGGCTTCGTTTCTTCCGCCTCAGTTGCACCAAATGACCAGGTGATGGCGCAGGCCACGTCCTCGTCCATCTTGTCCTTCTGCTTGG
>Ga0268246_10000425_pt1 | contig 18617 bp, 17 predicted proteins | sample AgamicOrSfe_FD_200242 | JGI IMG/M metagenome (GOLD analysis project Ga0268246, IMG submission 200242) | Agave microbial communities from Guanajuato, Mexico - Or.Sf.e (v2) (version 2) | ecosystem: Host-associated > Plants > Phyllosphere > Phylloplane/Leaf | place: Guanajuato, Mexico | collected...
GTCACCAACAACACGCCCTACAGGAGCTGCAGAACCGATTCGGCAAACCCTCAGAAAGGTAAGTCGAGATCGTAGCCCCTCCGGCAGCCTTTATGCGACGGTAGAAAGTCGATTGATGTCGGCGCGTGTGGGTGTAGACAGGTTGAGGCTCAGAGTAATACCCTCTCGAACCTCAGGCTATCTTCATGTTGACGCAGGTCACACATTCGACGGCCTACGTTGTTGCTCGAGCCACGCAATGTTTGCATACCCTCAGAGTCACAACAGCTAACATGACACCAGGCCTTATTGCAGCACTGTATCGTGGCATTTCCAGATACCATATCTCTTGCTGTTCAGCTGCACTTGCTTGCTCCCAAGGAGCACTACCTAAATCCTTCTCTTGTGTTTTTCTTCTCTCACCTTTTCCGTTCAAGTCGCCATAACTGGCAAGCGTCAACGAGATCGATCGCAACATTTAGTGTCATAGACCTCAACTTGCAAACAGAGAATCAAAACACAAGGTCTGTCGGTCAATCTTAAATGTGCAGCGCCGACTAGTTCATATGCGCAACCTCTCTCTCCTGGAAAGACTTGTAACGACAGTTGGCGCGGTGCATTTTTCATACTATCCATCATGGACATCACAAGCTTACTAAATTCCAAGAGCCCCGAGCCCGACGGGGTTTCTGGTTCTAGGACAATCGACGAGACTTTGCTAAACAGCGACGTCAAACTAACAAGCTTGTTACCACCCCTGCACACAGCACTCCATACACCTCTCGACAGTATATTTCCCCGGTCGGTGCTTCACACTATACCACTACCACAACCACAACAACGCGCCGCAATTCAGCCGCCAGTCTCAAACGATCAATATCAGCATCATCTACTTCCTGGCCAACTACCCCTGCCTGTTATGCAGGTTCCACGCGATATTCGTGAAGCGTACCCAGTAGCAGCTTCCTACTCGCCACCACAAGCACAAATGATTCCAGAGCAGCCAGTACACACGTCACAAACACCTACAGACGATCTCACGAACGACTCAAATTTGAGCAAGACCTTCACTTGCCAGACACAAGACTGCAATAAAAGCTTTGCTCGTCGCAGTGATCTCGTACGCCACGGTATGCAACAATCAGTGCAGAGTGTCACCGAACATCAGGCTAATTACAAGTAGAGCGAATCCACAGTGGCGTCCGGCCTCACCGCTGCGATCATCCTGGTTGCGACAAGGAATTCATTCAGCGATCTGCTTTGACTGTCCACAAGCGTGTTCACACTGGCGAAAAGCCGCACAAGTGTACGCATTGTGATAAAGTACGCACTCTTAAATTGTAGTAATATTTTCAATTGCTGACTTCGTGCCTAGCCTTTCAGCGATTCGAGCTCCCTTGCACGGCATAGGAGGACACATTCTGGCAAACGGCCATACCAGTGTGAAGTACCAACATGCTTGAAAACATTCACACGCAAGACCACCTTGAAGCGTCATGAGCAACAGCACAAGACGAAGCATGTGAAGAATGAACCTGCCAACGCGATGGGCGGCACTGCCCAAGGCTACACGCCGAATATCAAGCCCAAGCTCGAGCCAGGTGTCGAGCAGGGCGAAGGAGACGCGAGTGGTTCAGATGAGTCAATGCACTCGAACTCTCCGCTTGCACCGATCATACCGGAACATCCCCCAGCCCCGCCTCAGATGTATGTCGATTCGTCCTCATACCCAGGGAGCGGACCCGCACAATACGCAAGCAAGGCACTTGACATGAACAGCCAAAATGCCGGTCCATACTACAAAAACTCGTATCCGAGTCCAACAGATTCACGGCATCAGAGCATGTCGACAATCAGCTACCCAGGACCATCCTCGGCCACGACTGATATATCCGGATCCTCATATAACACGATGAGTGCTCCCACTACCATGTACGATCCATCGGCAAGGTCTTCCATGCACCACAGCCCGACAATGTATCAAACTCCTGATCATCATCCCGGTCAACTTCCTCCATTTGGCCATCTACATCATCAGCACCTCCAATTTGTTGACCACCATATCGAGCCAACATGCCACTATCCTGCCAATGCGCTGGAGTGGGCTCGATCACAGCACACCTCGTAGGTGCGCATGCTTTGTCTATCGTAACAAGATTCGAATTACAGCTTTGCATTACTGTACAATACTACTTTTCATTCTATGGCGCTCGATACCCCTGTACAATATTAGGTCTTTCTTCTTGGAGATGTCATCACCAGCATATCTACGGCACGGATGGGAAACGGTGATGATTTAGACGCCAGTCATGGCAGCGTATGGAACTACAAGACGTCTGTCAAATGGCAGGATTGAGAATGGAGAACATTATAGTTGAGCTCTACATAATATTAATGGCCTCAATACATTTATATCTGCCTTCCTCATTCGTATGTTCATTCATCGCCTACTTTCCCCACGATCTGCGTTCGTCATCGCCAGCCACCACTGCCTTCCGACATCCCACCATCATTGAACCTGTCCGAACAACACTTGTTTGCGCATCGAACCATACATCTCATTGATCAATTGCCGAACGAGGAAAGAATCATTCACAAACACTCACGAATACTGGTCCTTCAGCATAGCACAGCTATCAAGGCGCAATCATGTAGGACATCAAGCTGCCGAATCGCATACTTTGTATCGGGCTTCTAACTCTCATCTATAGGTCGAAGTCTGCGATCCGGACGGTGAAGAATCTCACCAAAGGTTATTCTTCCACAGAGGTGAAAGTGCGCGATGGTAAAAGCAGTCCTGCTACAATGGTTAGCAGCAGCACTGATAAGAGACAGCGACCTCAAACGATGCCTGGGGTCCGAGCGGCACCCAGATGGGCGAGATAGCGCAGATGACATACAGCAGGTTGGTCGGTAGTCCACAAGACATGTACATCTGCTGAACGATGTAGTTCCGAATTCACCGAGATCATGGATATGCTCGACAAGCGGCTCAACGACAAGGGAAAGAACTGGCGCCATGTGCTGAAGTCGCTGAAGGTGCTCGACTACTGTCTACATGAAGGATCTGAGCTTTGTTGCACCTGGGCGAGGAAGAACATCTACATCATCAAGACACTGCGCGAGTTTCAATACACGGACGAAGACGGAAGAGATGTTGGACTGAACGGTAAGCCTGCCATGATTGGCGCATTGGCGTCACTGAGCTAATTGCGACCATCATAGTGCGCCAATCTGCAAAAGAGCTGTCTTCCTTGATCATGGACGAAGACCGACTTCGACTCGAGCGCGCAGACAGGAAGAATTGGAAGTCGCGTGTCACTGGACTAGAAGATTACGGCCCATCAGCTTCTGATTCTTCGATGCCACCTTCAGGAAGCACTCCACGATCTCGTAGGACTGGACAAAGACAAAGAGCGCCGGGTGCGGAAGACGACGACTTGGAGTTCAAGCTAGCCTTGGAAGCAAGCAAGAATCAGATGGATGAAGATGAGAAGAGACGCGGGAGTAAGGCCCCCTCCAGCGTGCCGGATGACGATGATCTTGCGAGAGCTATCAAGCTGAGTGAGGAGGAAGATGCGGCTAGGCGCAGGGAGTTGGAGAATAAGAACGCTATCTCGCTATTCGACGACAATCCGACCCCGGTGGCTGCTCAACCTCAGGCAACTGGCTGGAACCAGGGCTATCAGCAGCAAAGCGCAGTCGACTGGTTTGGCAATCCGATCGAACAACAGCAGCAGCAGCAGCAGCAGCAGCCTCAGAGTACTGGCTATCTAGACAACAGCTACATGCAGCCTCAACAGACTGGCTATCAACCAGATTACAATGCGTATAATCAGTATATGCAGCCGCAACAGACTGGATACCAAGCGCAATACATGCAGCCTCAACAAACAAATTACGCACAACCGCAGCAGACTGGATACAACAACGATCCATACGGACAAGCGCAGCAAGCTCAGCAAGCTGGACACAACAACCCATTCTCCGCAAATAACGGCATGCAAGACCTCCGACCCCAACCAACTGGATCTAACAATCCGTTCGCTTCCACAGCCGCTCGTCAGCAACCTCAGCAACCGACACCAAACCGGGCCCCGACCCTGAGCACACTTCAGGAACAACGCACCGCGCAACCACAGAAAGAGATGGACCCACACCAAGCACGACTCAATGCGCTCTTGGCGTCCGGTGAAGGGATGGACACCTTTGGAAACGTGGGCAACACACGTATCCCAGCTCAACATACTGCACCAGGCACGTTTGTCAATTCCTATGGCGCAAACCAGAACAAGCTTGTTGCCGAGAAGACGGGCACGAACCCGTTCATGCATAATCAGTTCACGGGCGCGCCGCAAGCACAATACCAGCAACAACAACAACAAATGCCTCAGCAACAGTACGGCCAGAACCCGTATGGTCAGCAAGGCATGATGCCGATGCAGACTGGCCCGGCGGGGTACGGTGGCAATGGTTATGGTGCACAGAGCAGCAATCCTTTTGGTCAGCAGCAGCAGCATCAACAGCAGGGTGGGCCGGGAAGTGGGAGTCTGATTGATTTGTGAGGATTTGGGCTGAGGTTGGGCTTTACTGGGCACGGTCATTGCCCGGTAGGGTCGAGGAAGTACAGGTAATCCATATATCCAATGTATTGACAGTGATCGACGTGTACCAGGTAGCCCGTTTCAGATGTGTTTTGGACGTTGACGTTTCATCTGAGTGAGGAAGATCATGAAAACTTCCGCAAATCTGATTTTTGCGAAACTAGTAGATGTCAAAGAGATCGGACACTCCAGCAAGTTCAATCTGCTTGTTGTATCGAGAGTTTCATTCAATCACAAGAACAGCAGAAAAGGATCTCAATCCATTGACTCGGCAGGGCCGTAGTTGCCTAAATCGGATTCAGGTGCATTGATTTTCAGGGTCTTGTCTCACATCAAGGAGCAAACAAACACTCCTTCTTTCTTACTTTCACAGTTTCCCTCTCTTTGCAACCTCATTCTCACTTGTACTTCTTGATCAGTCTAGCATTTGAACTGATTTTGACGACACCACATCTGATCAGAGTGCCCTCGCAGCGTCGATTTGCCTCACACAGCAGTGATAGCAATACATCGCACTGACTCTAACTTCAACACTGTTTAAGTCAGATCACAGGTTCAAGATACCACGGAACTCATCGACAATGCCAAGGTCTACACGCTCGAAGGGGTGAGTGAGCTTTTCTCTCGTGTTGTGAGGATCCTCTGCAGTCTTCAAGGCTAATTGAGAATACAGTGCCGCCGATCTGGTGCCTATGCAAGCATCTCCGGAGAAGAAGGCTACTACAGCCAGAAAGATCAAGGCCGCCACTGGTACTAAGGCCAAGGTCACGCCAAAAATTGCGAAGCCTGGCACGACTATCAAGGCAGAGCATGTGAGCTCTGGAGCTGAGGGTACTGCCACAGCATCGCCGCCCCTAGTCCCGGTCATACCTCCAGTCGGCACGCACGCCTATTGGGACTACATGCGCGCGCAATATCGTGCTGAGCAAGTGAAAAGGCGGATTGCGAAGAAGAAGAAGCTGGAGCAGGAAGACACCATCTTTGCGAAGGATATCGAAGACTCAGAGGATGAATGGAATCCGAAGAAAGCGAAGAAGTCCAAGACCAAGACCAAGCAGGAACAGGCTTTTGCCGACGCTCGATCCACAGGGTGCGTGTCTTCTTTTGTTGACTGCCACGAGAAACTGACTTTTGGCAGATTGGATCTCTACTTTACCAAGGGTACGAAGGGCACGAAAGGTGCGAAGAAAAGAGACAAGACATGCTACTTCTTCAAACTACCTCGCGAAGTACGAGACAGTGAGCCAATCTCCATCGTACTATTCCTTGTGTATTCGCTCACACACTCCAGTGATCTACGGTTACGTCTTCGCACAGAGCCACAGCTACTCTCCTGTCGACATGATCAAGAGTTACAGCGACCGGCTGTGCTGGAAATTGCCTGGAATCTTCACCGCATGTTCTGCCACCTACGATGAATCCAGTCTGGTGTGGCTGAGCAGGTCAACTGTCACTCTCAACCTGAAAGACTCCAAGTTTCGGAACATGCTGGACCGTGTCAAGGGTGAAACCAGGGGTCTACGTACCAACAAAGCCACCGAGGACTGCAAAGAATTCATGGAAAGTCTGACACAATTCTCTTGCATAAACATCAGGCTCAGCAGTCGGTATGGGATGCCGAAGAGTACTCAGGCTGTGCCATTGGTTGTTGCTCTTGACTTCTTCAGCAAGCTCGACTATTCAGAGGGCAAGCGCATTGTCGTTGATCTCTCGAATCTGTACGCCACGAATGCCACCGAGGCTCGAGAGGTTGCCAACTGTTTACGGGAGTGGATGGACAAATTCACTGCTCTTCATCTACATATGGGGGCTCTGACCCATGCTCATCACTACAATTACTACTATGGCGGAGCATCGGGCGAAGTGGCCAAAAAGCTGTACCAGGATCTCGTGGCGAAGTACGAAGACCGAGTGTCAGCCGAAGGAGTGTAGTAGTCAAAGCTGCACAGGTGTCTGTTGTCCAGGTTGGCATGGACGAGACATGTATTCAATTGTCGTGAATTGCTAGGGTTGCTTTGGAGTCGAGAGTGAGATCGGCGGGTAAGCTATTGCTGGTGCATGCTATAAGCGCATACAGCTGAGCACACTCGTCAAGGAAGTACTGACTCTGCTGAGGTAGAAGTCTCGTGTTTTCTGGTTTTGCTGTATCTCCACGAAAGAGGTGAAAGCAGTTTAGCTATTTTGCTATTTTACTAGTTTGCTACTATGCTATTGTGCTATGAGCCCTTTTGAGGTTGACGGGAATTCAGGCAAAAAGGTTACAGGACATGCTATGAAGCAAGAAAGCTAGCAGAGACTGTACCAAATACCAAGATATGGTGGATAGATAATATACTTGTACTGTATATCTGCTCTTCTTCTGCTATGAGTGCTCTTTTCTCTTTCTCTTCGCTCCTCCTTCTTCCTCGGCCTTCGACAGTAAGCTTCGTCATCTTGCTACCGCAGATGTTCTCCTCCAGACCTGTCACTAAGCTGCACAGACGCCGCAAGACCTTCAATCGGGATGGTCAATCAACGGTATTACTGCTGTCTGTAAGGAAGCTTCAAACCCTTACGCCAGTCCATGTTCTCATCCTCAGGGCTACAGTGCCACACTTTTGACGGGCAATCGCTTCAATACGATCGCGGCAGTGGTCAACACCTTCCGCTCACGAGCCTGCGTGTCACTTTGCTCCGCACGTCGAGCCGGCCAAGTCAGTCAAGATGCCGTGGGTGTGTATGACGTTGTTTGGCACGGCGTCAACATTGACGTATAGATATTACATTTTCCCTAGTGCTCGACTTCAAGTCACTAGCTGCTGACTGTACATATGCTTTTGGCCTCTACTCCCTCTTACACCATAGCATTCCACCCCTTATTCCCAGAGTATGATAATATGTCCCTGCACCTGCTCGCTCTCGAACATGCTAGCTGATATTTATACAAGAGCCTCCTATCCGTTGTGCCACGTCATGCTGCTTGCAAGTTGGAGTCCAGCCCCAATTGCTGGCCAGACCATGATCACCTCAGTGCTCAGATGCTAACGATTGCTGAGAATGCTAAGCGCGTCTCCTTGCTCCATCTATACCCACTCAATTACCACGAATGACAGTCGCAGTCATGTTACGATGGAAGCTGCCGATAGCTTGGAAGCCCCTGGTGATGTGTTAGCACATGATCTCGGGTATTGATTACAATGTGTAAGTAGAACATACTTAGACAGATCAAACCCTTGCTCGTCTCCATCTTCCTCCTCATCAGGCATGGATGGAGGCGGCATGAGTTTGTTCGGCTGCGACGACGGCTGCGGCTGCTCCGATATTTCTGCTGCAGGCTGTAGCTGCGAGGCGGACAATGGCTGCTGATGTTGCTGGTTTTGCTGTTGCTCCGGTGGTGCTTGCGCAGGAAGCATCTTCTCAATAGGCACGTGAGGCAGGACAGCCATGTCGCGAGCACGAGAGCTCGATGGCCTCGTTGGACTGTCGACCTCGGCCTCTGTTGCATTGATGGGAGGACTGCTGCTGTCTGCTTGAGCTTTGCCCAAGTCGTTGTCATGGTTGTTGTCTTCAGTCTTGAGTCGGACAGTTTTGAGAGGGCTGCCAAATAAGAGGTTGTTGTCGAATCGTGCGGGAGTGCTGCCAAAGTCTGCAGCGTACTTCCAGAACGGGGCGGGACTGCTGAGGGGCATGAAGTGGCTCGGTAGACGTGCCGTACTAGGTGGTACTAGCTTTGGTTGATGTCGCGAGATCAAGGGTGTATACAAATGACTATCTGAATCACTCCCTCCGAACACAGGTAAGCCACCCGGTGTTGCAGCTGCAGCTGCTTCAGTCAGACCGGCAAGCCGAGACTGCCCTCGGCCATAATGGTGGTAAGGACTATAATTCGTGTTAGGCCCATTTCGTGGGCTAGAGGCATCAAGGATGGCGTTTTGATTTTGTATGGCCCCGCCACGATCGGGGGTATATGCTTGTTTCTGTGTTGGATATGGTATTCTTGGTGGCGTGGATGTTGGTGAAGTCTTCATGAAAGTGTTCCCATTACGCGTCTCGGGAAATGCATCACGTAGATACGAAGTACTTTGGCGACGATCATGGTCAGCAGAAGATGGTATGTTGAACATCGGTGAGTTCGGGCCAGGAGAACCGTGCAGTGTTGGCTTACGCGCGCTGCTGAGTCCTTTCTTGACAAATTCCTCCTTGTGGTCAGCGACAATCTGCCATTTCATTCCTTTGCCTGGCTCGTCCGTCCGTCTGGCAACTTTCTCGAAGCATTTATTGAGGGATAGATTGTGGCGAATCGAGTTTTGCCAGCCACCGCCACTGAATCGGTAGAAAGCATAGCGTTCCTTGATCCAGTCGTATATTTTCGATAAGGTGAGCTTCTCCTCGGAACTCGACAAGATGGCCATTCCTATGAGCTGAGCATAGCTGTGAGGTGGCTTGAGGTCTCTTGCAGTGTCCACACTGTAATCGATGTCGTCTGTTGTTTCCAGCACAAGTCCTCTCGAGTATGATGGCGATGTCTTGAGTCGCGACTGACTACTCGGAATTCGAGGGTCACCAGGACCGTCGTTCTGGACGAGTGGCGTAGCTACATTAGGATAACCACCATACGCTGTTTTGCCATATGCCTGAACACTCGAGCCAAGATCTATCGAGCCGGAGGCGGAGACTCGACTTTGATGATGGCTTGACCGTGCTGGTGGTGGCCGCGTCGGTGTGCGTTGAGATCTTGTTGACACCGGCTGGACGTGCTCCTGTTCTTCTTCCTCTTCCTCATCTTCTTGTATATCATGTCCATTCTGTTGAGCTCGAACCTGATCGCGGATCGCAGGGTGTATTACTGGAGCATCGTTGGGAGTGACGAACATCATCTGCGTGCCAGCCACATCAATGACACTACCAGAGTGTAACGGCAGTGTGCCGTGACGTGGCAGAGTTTCATCATCCACCTTGAGTCCGTTCCTGCCCAGGACTGTGAGATACCATTGCCCATTGCTCTCCTCGTATTTGATCCGGGCATGATCTCTCGAAATTAGCTTGGAAGGTCCAAGATCGATGTCGATTGTCTTGTCTGGAACGGATGTGCCGGGCGTCTGAGGTTCGCTTTGTTTGTCATCCGGCGGTCGACCAATGTGTACTTCTAGGTCATCGACATAGTATGTCCAGCCATTCCCAGCAATTTTTGCATAAGCTTGCTTGCCCTGAGGATATTCAACCTCATGAACTTCGTTTGCATAATCATTCCTTGCTTGAACATTGTACTTTGCCTTTCTCAGATTCCTGATGACAGTGTCCACATCGTCCTCGACCAGGCTTGCATCTTCTACACCACCTTTGACGTCGCTCGAACGTGTCTTTCGTTTTGCAGTTTCTGGTTGTGAGCGAGCTTGTTCGACACTTGCAGTCGTAGGCTCTGGTGCCTGCCGAGGAGTTGTCCCATTCGGGCGCTTGAAAGGTTAGCTTGTCATCATTATATTTCTATTTCGAGTCGACGAACCTTTTGTCGCTTCCTGCTTGGTGTCGCAAGGACGTCAACCTCCTCTGCATCAGACATCGCCTGTGCCTCGCTCCTCTTCCGAGTCCGGGTTGTACGTTTCGATGCCGAGGGAGGCATTTTTATGCAGGTGTGAGAGTTCTGCGCGTAAACCTTGTTCTTGTCATCCGGGTCCTGCCAGATAACGCCTCAACGCCTGTCTGCACGGCTTTAGCTTCCAATTGAAGGCTTAGTAGTCTGCTTCCGATGAGCTAGGAAGCAAGGTACGCGATCTGAGAATGCGATGGAGCCAACGGGGATCGAGGTGGTTGAAGACTGCGAGCACGAGGTCAGTCAACAGACTCGGGACGCGACTAAAGAAAGTCTGCGATGGGCCGCCCCGCAGCCTTTCGATACGCGACACGAGCCAAAGCGTTCGGCAGAGGCTCGAGCTGCACAAGGAGCCAAAGTGAAGCACAGAAGAGCAGAGCGTGCAAGAGGGAAGAGAATATAGTCCAGTCGGAGGTGGAAAGAGAGGACGACTTTCTACGGCAATGATGTTGTCGAGCGTTGCTGTATTTACTGTATTCTAGTGCTAGATCTCCGCTTTGTTCCCCACATACAAATCCAGTCGATCCTTCCTGGTGCATGACATCGTGACTAAAATCTTGTCAATGGGCAGCAGCAACGCTGTGAGAAGTAGTATCAACGATGCTTCCCGTACTGCGTCTCATCTTTTAAGCGCATGTGGCCGAGACAGACTGACCATATTATTGCAGTATATCATGTGCACTCTTTCAGCATGCATCTCCAGTCTACTTCGCTGCTGTAAGGTTCTGCAAGGCATTTAAGCTCGGCTCAAGCGATATGCATGTGCCTCCTGTAGTCATTGTCCTTTGCGGCACAATCCAATCAGTGAAGCTCGCAGAAGCGGAAGGAGACTGACAACAAGTCCTGTCTGCTTTGTATAGAGTCTTAGAGAATAACACACTTGGGCCTCCGTCGCCTCCACCGTCTCGGCTGCTCTCGTGGTATCTCATCTTCATACTGTCGATACCCGTCATTCTGCTGAGGCTGACCAGCATTGCCATCATATCCTCCATCACCCCTTCCACCTTGCGCCGCCATCGCCTTTTCTGCCTGCCTCTCCTTGATCATAATCTGCCTGACAAGATCTCGAAACGCATCATCCACGTTCACTCGTCTTCTTGCACTGGTCTCGTAGTATGGAATGCCACCCCAGCCCTGGGATGCCTGTTTGATACGATTGTTGTCCACCGTGATCATATTAGAAAGATCACTTTTGTTGCCCACCAGCACGAGTGGCACTTTGGGGTCGTCCGTGATCCGGATGAGCTGGTCGCGAATCTCGCCCAGTTCACGTAACGATGGGGCATCGATGAGACTGAAGACAAGGAGAAACCCTTGACCTGACTTCATGTATAACTCTCTACGCTCTGCATCAGCTTGTGGTCACAATCGATTGAGTCGCAACATGACTACCTCATAGCGGTGAACTGCTCCGTGCCTGCTGTATCCAAGATCTCCAGCATAACATGGCGTCCCTACTGTCGTAAGCGGTGATCAAGCAGATCGAAAGGCATGACCTACATCAACCTCGAATTGCTTCCTATATGAGTCTTCTATCGTGGGATCATAGCTCTCGATCCAGACGTTGTTGACAAATTGAGCTAAAGGTATCTTAGCATACTGCCCATGATCAAAGATAGCTTGATATACCTGTCAAACAGCTTTTTCCAACACCACCTTTGTGCATGTCAGTATTTTAGCATTTGGGAGGAGAAGTCCTGCGGACGAGCTTCTCACTGACCTGAACCCAGCACTACCAGGTGATAATCTCTAGTGGCATGTGTTGGTCATCATATATCAGCCCGAGGAAGAGGTGACTTCTCACCTTTGGTGCATGGTATGCGCGATCCGGCACAAACAATATATTGAATGTACAGGCCCACGAGGCTATACTCAATGTGTAGACACAGAAAACTTACGCGCTGCACGCGTACATTGTCGTTCTTGCTCAATCACCAACTGCACAGTCACTATACAAAAAGAAAGACGACGGAGGCACGCGTAGCAGCAGGCGGCTTGAAATTTATGTAGATGGTGATGGTGGTGGAAGGATTATGGTACTCGGGACGTGCCGAGTGGTTGTAATCGTGATCTCCGCTGGGCCCTGGTCCTCAAACAAGTGGCTGGCACGTAAACCTGGCTAGTCCTCCTTGGTCTCCTCCTCGGAGGAGATGTAGTCTCGGTCGTACGGAGGATATGATCACAGTATCGAGCCGCCCATAGAATGAGAACAGTCACACGGGGAGTTGTCTACAATCTGAAGTGTGCCTTACAGAAGCTTGCGTATAGTACGAGTACATGTACTGATGTGCATGCCTTACTTCACCACTTCGCACAACGTCTTCCTATATAACCACCAAAAGATAGCCTTGAAATGTTTGCTTCCGCAATCCTTCATGCCATCCGTGCCTATTTCCCGTGCTCTGATCTTTGCGTGCCTGCTTGCCTTGTCATAGTCATAAATCGCTGTGAAGCATGCAATGTTGCTATAAACAAAAGATCTCGATAAGATAAAAGGTGGAGCCCAGCCCTGGAGGGTTTCACGTCGGCGCAACATTGAAGGTCTCTAAGCAGCAACATCAGATCATGACATAGCAGCCATGCGGTGGATATATGCAATCACAGCATGTCTAGCGTCGACGGCGCTCGGTGTGTTTGTAGACGAGGCGAACCAGATCGACTACCACCAGGCACTTCTAGGCCTTCCCTTACGTGAATCGACCTTCTTCCACCAGCCTTTCGCAGGTTCGAAGGCGTCTCTGATCTACACCCTTACTGAAGAAGGATTACTGGGGGCGGTGAACCCAAAGGATGGGTCAATAGTTTGGCGCCTGAAGATCGAGTCAAAAGAGGATGGTCCTAGCACAAGACGTGTCCTCAAAGCAGGAGAGAATCAGGACACTGTTGTTTGCGCCTCAGGAAGATCCGTCAGCGCATGGAGCTCGACGGACGGAAGGTCAGCCTGGCAAAAGAGATTCGCTGGAGATGTTGTTGACGTGGAAGTGCTGGAGATGCCTATAAGCGACAGTTCGGAAGGAAAGGACGCAGTAGTGCTGGTACACACGTCGAGCGGCATGGTCGCGCAAAGGCTGGACGCAAACGCGGGTTCCGTGAAATGGGCTTACACAGACGAGAGGTATGTTGGCGGATTCGAGAATACTTAAAGCCTGATCTAATGAAGCCCAGCGGAGACACGCCATACAGAATCTCAGCTACGGCCACGGACATACACATCATCTCTTATCGATCATCATCGAGAGGGTTGACATTGAAGACAACGACCCTAGATCCAGTGACTGGTAGCAAGACCAACCAGCATACGTTGAGTTCGGAGAGTGACGTCTACAGTGAGCAGGACATTATCTATGTTGCGTCCAATTCCGCAGCACATATCCTCGCTTGGAGTGACAGCTCGCGTCAAGTGTTGAAGGTCAACGTACTAGGATCTAGTCATGTGGACACTTTCAAGACGAAACATACAGGAAGCCCGATTGAGAATATCACAATTCATGCTTCGGGTCGTCTTGACGCTTCGCCTCACTTCTTGGCTCACTATGCGGATGCTGACGCTCACTGGGCGGAAGTGTACCACATTGACCTCAAGACATCCACGGTCTCCAAAGCATACGACCTGCCAAAATTGCAGGGCAAGGGTGCCTTCACTGAAACCACAGTTGACGCTAATGTATACTTCATACGGATCATGGACGACAGTATGATTCTGCTGAGCTCCGCGTCCCATGGTGTGCTTGAGAAGTGGGCTGTCACTGGAACTCCTACAGTGACATCTGGCCGGCCATATCCAGTCCACGCAGCCAGTGAGCTCGTTGCACGTGGCGGCACTTCTTTTGCGGTGAGATCAGCTGTACTGCTCTCCAACGGTGATTGGGTACTCGTCCGCAATGGAGAGATAGCCTGGGGTCGCGTCGAAGCTTTGGCGAGTGCGGTGAAGGCAGTCTTCGTGCCTCCCAGGACGGAGCCGGCATTGCTTGAAAGCCTTGAAGCAGAAGCTGTGCAGGATTCGATATCGGCTTACATTCATCGTGTGTCAAGACATCTACAGGACGCTCGATATCTTCCGGCCTTCTTCCAACATCTGCCAAGTCTTTTCGGGGCTGCCGCAAGCACCCAAGCTGGCCTGAGCGATAGCTTCGGTTTTAACAGACTCGTCGTTGTCGCAACAAAGAATGGTCGTCTCATTGGCATAGAGAGTGGCAACCAAGGTCGCGTAGCATTCAACCTGGAAGGTTTCCCGGTCGTGGAGGGTGAAGCTTGGCACGCATCTTCTGCAGGGAGAGCCCTTGCTTACTTCGAGTCTGCAGACAGGCCTGAGGCATTCGGTGCTCTTCTAGACTTGGACAATGCTGCCTTAACGAGCCTTCAAGCTCATCTCAAGAGCTTAGGCTCAGCGGAAGCTGTCATTGCGACCACAGAAGCGATGGCTATGATGACATACAAGGGTGAACCTCACGCAGTGAAGGGCTATCGAGGGCTTGATATGACTTGGGAATTCAACCTCAAGCCTGGTCAAAGTCTTTTGCAAATCGAAAGACCTTTGGCATACGAGCCAATCGCCTCGATTGGCAAAGTCCTTGGGGACAGACGCGTACTATACAAGTACCTCAATCCGAATGCGATTCTTGTTCTTGCAGCCGACGCGGCCCGCAAGCAGCTGACAGCATATCTGTTAGACAGTGTTTCTGGTAATGTCCTGCATTCCACTGTTCACAACCATGTTGCCACGGATGCGCCTGTAGCAGCAGTGCTCTCGGAGAACTGGTTCGCTTACTCCTTTGCGAGCGATGCTGCAACGGATGCCACCTCCAAGGGATATCAACTCGCCTTTGGCGAATTGCTTGAGTCTGAGCTTCCGGATGTGCGCGGCTACCTAGCGATGGGGAAGAACTCCTCGACACTGTCACCACAAGCCCTGGCACTACAGCCATATGTCTTGATGCAGACCTATCATACTCCGATTGCTATCTCTGGCATGGCCGTAACACAGACTGGACAAGGCATCACTTCTCGTGAGCTTCTGTGCAGTCTAGTAGACTCGAACGCCATTGTCGGCATCCCTCGTTTCCTCCTAGATCCTCGTCGCATCATTGGTAAAGCCCCGACAGCGCAACAAGCTGAAGAAGGCTTGTCAACATACGCACCTATGCTTGATTTCGACCCGAAATGGTACCTCAACCACAAGGAAGAGCTGATTGGCATCAAAGAGATTGTGACGAGCCCGTCGTCATTGGAGAGCACGAGTCTTGTTTTTGCTTATGGTCACGACATATTTGGCACGAGGAGGACTCCTAGTTTTGCGTTCGACATCTTGGGCAATAGTTTCGACAAGGTCACGCTCATTCTTACAGTAGTTGGACTGACGATAGGCACGATCGCAATCGCGCCTTTCATCGAGCGGAAGCAGACGAATATGATATGGCAGAACTCATGATTTGGGCATTAGCCTGAGACAACAATGTAAACTATAGAATGGTACAAAGTCAAGAAGCCTTTTGGCATTTTTAGTATTCCTCGTCGCGACGAGTCTCGGACGGGAATGCGCATACCTTGTGGCTAGTGAAGCTCGATGCCCGAAGCTCGAAGCATTCGCAAAGGTGATAAAGCATTGGAAAAGTCTTAAGTCCGTTATTATGACGCGACTTCTACAATTATTAATCACCATCTCGCCTCTGAAGAAGCGAGCTATATATTGTGCCCTCTCTCCCCATTCCATCTGCATCTTTTCTATTTCCCACTCTAATCTTTCTCATCAACCAATCCTGTAAAACAACCAAACAATCATGTCAGACCAGCAAAAGTATACCACCAAGCTTGCAGGCAAGCGTGTGCTTGTCATCGGAGGGTCTTCCGGTATGTATATGAGCTTCTATTGGAAAGCATGTCTAACTTTGAGGATCAAAGGTATTGGATTTTGCGTGGCAGAAGCAAGCGTCGAGCAAGGCGCGGACGTAATCATCTCCTCTTCCAACCCATCCAGAATCGAGGAAGCCGTCAAGAAACTCCAGCAAGCATATCCCTCGAAAAAGGACAAGATCACTGGCCATGCTTGTGGTCTCGGCGATGAAGCAACACTCGAGAAGAATGTCGAAGAGTTATACACATCTGCTACATCAAACGGATCGAAGAAGCTCGATCACATCATCTTCACAGCCGGTGACGCCCTAGCCGTTCTGAAGCTCCAGGACGCAGACATGACCAAGATTAAGCAGGCTGGCATGGTCCGGTTCTTCGCCCCATTGATTGTCGCAAAGCACGCGGTCAAGCACCTCAATGCAGGACCAGCATCCAGCATTATCCTCACGACTGGCTCAGTCAGTGAACGTCCGAGACCTGACTGGTCCATCATTGGCTCTTTCGCGACTGGTCTTCACGGTATGACTAGGTCGTTGGCGCTTGACCTTGCGCCAATAAGAGTCAACCTCATCAGCCCTGGTGGTGTTGAGACAGAGCTGTGGAATGGTCTGCCAGAAGACAAGAGGAAGGCCATGTTTAAGGAGATGGGCGAGTCTGTTCCGACAGGCACTATCGGGAAGCCAGAGGACGTCGCCGAATCGTACATCGTCAGTGAAATTGTTTGTGTCTACAAAGGTCAGTATCGAGAAGCTAATCTGTAATAGTACTGTATGCGCGATCAGAACTTGACTGGTACCGTGATCTCTACCAACAGCGGAGCTCTCTTAAAGTGAAGGAACCAGAACGAACCTCTCACAATGTCCTGATAATGAGCTCCATCGCACGTATATATGCTGCAGGCAGCACGCTTAGCACAGCTGTACCTAGAATTAATAAATGACCTGGGGATGTCACACATTTGATGTCCAGATCCGATGATTTACCATTGAAGCATAAAAGCTTATTTAGCTTGGCATTGCTTGCAGTGGCCGTTAAGGCGAACCCATCTGATGATCCTTATGATGCTAGATTTGCCAACCGTCTGCCAACATCAATAAACAACAACATCGGCAACTACACAGTGTGCCAGATCTGCTCGGTCGTTCTTGCCGCATACTGCACTGATGCCCTCAATCTAGCCGACTCATCCGTCATGCGTCCGACGTCTCTGTGACCACTTATTCGACCGCATCCTGCACCGCTCTAACACCAAACACCACAATGCCACGCCGGCAAGAAAAGACCGAAGCACAAACCCTCTGGGCCGCGGACACGAACGCACGCATACAGCGCTCCATCAACAGATGGTCCGCCCGCTTCGTTCCGCTCATGCTCATCGGCGTCGTGGGCTACTCCCTTTGGGCAATCGTCGTCATCCTGTGTATCAACTACCTCATACATCCGCCAGCTGGGGTTTCTCGACGACTTGGCGCCGGAATCGCGATCATTGTCATCTACTTTGCTCTAATGATACCGATGTCGCTGGCGTACTTCAGAGTGTTGGGCACGATAGCATCTGAGCCTGGGTTCGTGCCAAGACCTGGCGACGAAGGGAAGGGTACCAGGAAAGCAGACAGGAAGAAGCAGAAGCGACAAGAGGTCACAGGTGGACAGGACGGGATTGATGAGGAGGAAAAGAACGACTACCTGCACGATCGCCAGGGTCAGTCTCCCACAGAGCGTGCAGGATATGTTGATCGCGGTGCAGTGGAGTATGGCAGGACTGAGCCACCGCTTGGACTGGAATTCTTCTACAAGCGCGACATCTTCGAGTGTGAGACTGACGGGATGCCGAGATGGTGCTCGACGTGTAAGATGTGGAAACCGGATCGATCGCATCATAGCAGCGAGTTGGGGAAGTGCGTCTTCAAGATGGATCACTTTTGTCCTTGGTAGGTTGCTGAACTACTGTAGGACTTCGCCTGTACTGATACTAGCTCAAGGGCCGGTGGCATCATTGCCGAAACTTCCTTCAAATTCTTTACCCAATTCCTTACTTTCGCAGCGACATTCTGTCTTTTCCTCCTAATAGTTTCGGCGTACTTCACAGCGGAGAGACATGCTCAACATCTACACCGAAGTGCCCCTGTCGTCTCCATCATCGCAATGTAGGTTTTTCAACAATTCATCAAAAATAGCTGCCTTTTATGCTAATCCCATGCATCAGCTCCGCATTCTTCTTCACCTTCACATTCAGCATGGCGTACCACTCTCTTTACGCTGCATACCTCAATTCCACTACCGTCGACAACCTCTCACGTCTGACAAAAGTCTACCACTTTGCTGTCCTGATCCCTGAAAACGCCTCACTACTCACTCCGCCTCGTGCAGCTATTGACGACAGTGACGACGAACAGTTCCCAGCCCACCCAACCTCCATGCCTCGGGCCGAACCAGTCTATCGCCCTCCCTACCGCACAATCACATACCCACGTACCCAAAGCGGTGGTGTCACGTTCACTTCACACGAACCGGTCCGCACATTCGCGATTCTGGCTACACCAGCAGGCACAAATCCGTATCTTCTTCCTACAGCTTCAGAAAACTTTAAGACAGTCATGGGGGAGCGCTGGATC
>Ga0268246_10000426_pt1 | contig 18607 bp, 6 predicted proteins | sample AgamicOrSfe_FD_200242 | JGI IMG/M metagenome (GOLD analysis project Ga0268246, IMG submission 200242) | Agave microbial communities from Guanajuato, Mexico - Or.Sf.e (v2) (version 2) | ecosystem: Host-associated > Plants > Phyllosphere > Phylloplane/Leaf | place: Guanajuato, Mexico | collected...
GTCCACACCACCACAACCATCGACACCAACGAAACAGAAACCCCTCCTCCTCACCCTCCTCCTCACCCTCCTCCTCAACGCCCTCGCAATCCTCGCCGTCATCCTCGCCGGCATCCTGGGCTGGTACTTTACGCGCTCCTCCTCGCCCTCCCACCACCAACCACACCCTCACCACAATCACAACGACGCTTCCTCTCCATCCCCGCGCCCCTCAGCAGAAACGCTGCACTTCAACATCCCCGGCCAGATCTTCGGCTATATCTGCGCCGCGCTGTACCTGGGGTCGCGCGTGCCTCAGCTTCTGCTGAATTACAGACGGAAGAGCACGGATGGGCTGAGTTTGCTCTTCTTCGCGCTGGCCTTCCTCGGGAATTGTTTCTACGTCGGGAGCATACTGGCGTTCGAGCCGGTCTGTGCCGGTAGTCCCGACGTCGTCAGTCCGGAGATGATGCTGATGCCGAGGAGACAGCGTCACGATGTCTGCCGCGACGGCGAGGCGCGGCAGTTATATCTGCGGTACTTCCTCATCAATTTGAGCTGGTTCGTCGGCAGTTTCGGCACGTTGTGGCTGGATGGGTTTGTGTTTGTGCAGTGGATGTGGTATAGCAAGACGGATGGCGATGCGGACGGTGAAGATGAGCGGGGACAGTAGTTCTACAATAGTTCTAGAGCAGAATAAGGTGGGGAGATATATGATTGTAGAAAGGAGTGAATGTATGACACAACGACCTCATTTTGTGTTGGCTTGTCATACAATTCTTCGACTACATCTGCCGTCCTCCCGTGTGGTACCAGTACTGATCTGAGAATATATATGCAGACGGTCACAGTCACGAACGCAGGAGGCCCACGCACACGCACACGCAAAAGCATCTGCCACCTCCCTAAGCCGAACATCGTTGTGGTCGGATGATTTTGTGCTCGTGCAATGAATGCATTACAGCAAGGCAAATGGCGAAGCTGATTAGGCACAGTGGAAAAAATGTACCATATCAACACATAAAACATATCGAGAACTTGTGCCATGCGTGTATGAATGTAGAACGTCCAATCTACTCATAACGCCTAACAATGTCATCTCCTCGTCATACCAGAGACCTCGAAACCTTCCTTCCCCTGCCCATACTCAAGCTAAGCCACGGCAACCACGTAACCAAGTATCACACGCTTGCACTCCGCTCAAGAATGCGTGACGCCGTCCCTGCGTGTCGTAGTTCAGGTCGCATCCGACCTAGGCTAGGGGGCGCCGTCGTAGCAGCCGCCGACGACGACCGTGCGATAGTCGTGGTGGTCATGGTGTTGACCTTCTCGAGGAGCGGGAAAGAAGAGGGAGCAGTGGCGGCATTGTTTTCGTCCGGGATAGGCCCGTTCGAGGGCAATACTACCTCGTCTGCATCTGCCTCGGCTCGCTCCGTGAAGGTGTCGATGGCGATGATATATATGATGCGGAGAAGGCCGAGGGCGCCGACGAGGAAGGGAAGGAGTTGGGAAGGTTGAAGGGGGGGTTGCTGTGGATGAGAGAGATTGTTAGTGGGTCTGTGGGTGAGGGAGATGGAGCTGACAGTGAGATTGTGACATACCTGTGTCAGTCACGGCAGTGGCATGATTCCACACAATCGTTTGCAACTCGACCATAATCAAGCAGAAGACCATCCAGATCAGATTTTTCCAGCGGTAGAACGTGAAGACGTAGCGGAGTCTGTGATGCGGCGTACTATTGGCTTGTGATCTGCCCTGTCAAGCATTGCTTGGGTGCTTACTCTTGCTCATTCAACCCCGTCACATATGCTCCTTTTCCCGGCATCAGCATATGTATGCCCTTGGCTCCATTTCTTCACAGCATCGCAACACTCTGGACCACCGGCAATGCCAACATCGTGCAATAGTATGCGGCGCATGCCACCGTGATGACAATGTAGTAGTAGCGGATCCCACCACTGGCATAGACGTCCACTTTCCCGAAAAAACAAACGTGCGCAGCAAGTAGCATTCGTCGCGTTTGTTTCCCTTTTCGTCTTTCGGCGGCGACAAGCCGTACATTACCCCATAGCTCCAGAACCAGCCCTCCATATACGCTGATGACCGCGCAAAGCAACAATCTGAAGTATGTCCCGAGTCCTCCGCAAGCCGCCAGCACCTGTCCACTACCTCCCCTGCGTACGTGTTTGATAGTACGATGGCCCCAGACGCTGAAGCGGCCGAAAATGTAGCCGCTGCAAAAGCGCAGGAGTATCAGACCGTCGATGTATCTGAGCCGGGTGGCGCTGCGGACGGAGCCTTGAATGAGCGCGACTATGAGGTCGAGGAGGAACATTGCGTTGGCCTCGAGGGCGCCGGTACGATTCTGCCAAGCTGTTTGAAAGCCAGGATGTTAGCCAGATGCAGTAATTACCGAGGCGGACGCCTAGACTGTAGTAATCGCTGGAGTGTTCGGAGGAGCAGTCGAGGACAGTGGAGGTCCTCATAAGGGGGAAGCGGATGGAATAGGATGACGGATGTGGTGCGAAAATGGGTGGGTAATGCCGGATTGTTTGCGCGTTCAAGTGTTAAGTCGAGCGTCAGTGAGGCGCAGAAGTATTGAGCCAGAGTGAACGAATAACAAGATGGTAGTCTCAGCTGGAGTGAAGTGAAGGAGAGTGATTAGAGTAATCTTTTAGCAGGTCATGGGCGGCCTTTGAAAGCCGGGGCCAGCCCAGACAAGACAATGGTGACGAGGATGTCGCAGGCTGCATCGTAAGCATTGTATTGGCTGAGAGGGCGACCTCAGTCAGCATTGCATCCAATGTGAAGTTTGCGCTCCCCCCTTACGGCAGCTGATGCACATCAACGGATATAAGCTGAGCTGAGACTACCTTAGTCCATGGTGGTGTTTGAGCTGAAATCCCTAGGGCTGATGGGCTTATTCACGTCTGCTGACATTGGTGCAGAAGCAAAGATGCTTGTAAGGATGTAGTCATTCAGCGAAGATCCTTCGCTTCCTTGGCTCATCTAGGCTAAGCGCAAGTTCATGGCTTGAGCTTCTCTGCAAGTGATCTGACAGAATCTCCGCAGAGTGCCGCGGGGATTCGTCCTTGCGCTGTACATCCGGTTCCATACTTATCAGCTGCAGGCTCTGGTCGCATCTGCTTTTGCGGGTGACGGTGAGTTTGGCAAATATAAGTGAGACTATCCTCCCGATGATGGCCTGATGCTCTTGCCCATGAGAGATTGTGTATAATAGTGCTGCCAGTATGGTGAACTTATGGTGAACTCCAACCACGAACGCCAGAAGCCCCATTCGGGCTAGAAAGGATCGTGACTGGTTCGGTATGCAGCCTATTCTTCACGTCACTGCCTTCTTCTTGATGCCCAAAGCAGCACCGAGATCCTTCTTCGTCTTCTTCTTCCGCACAAATGAGGTCGCCTCAGCTTTCGTCTCCTCCGTGGTCGGCGCGACAGCATCTCCCTCCTCCTCCTCCTCCACAACAAGACGACGCACACTCTCACCAGTTCCACCTCTGAAAGCCTGCCGTGCGGCTTCCTCATCCTCCGCTTCCTGCAACTTCTTCGCCTCTTCCCTCTCGATCTGTGCTTTGTCGAGCCCCATATCAACCACAGCAGTTGCGCCTGATCGTTCTAGTCGTGCGTTTCTTGTGCGAATCTGATCCAACGAATCCGCTATCGCCATTTCTGTTTTCGCATCAAGAGCTTTGGTTTCGAGTTCGGCCATGGCGTCTTTGTCGGCCTCTTCCTGTTCCAGCCTGTCAAGTCGCTCCTCCTCCGTCTCCTCTGCCAGCTTTGCCTCTCGCCACGGCTCAAAATTCCTTTTCGCGCCCTTTTCACATTCATAGTCCATGTTCTTCGGGTCCGTCCTGAACGTGATCTCTGCCGAACATCGTGTGCAGCGAATGTAAAATCTGAATATTGAAATCTGGTAGTACTTCTCGTCGGTGGTTTCTTTACGTGCGTTAAACTTTCTCCCTTTGTAGATGTATTCTATCGAAGCTGTTAGCTCCGTCACGACATGCAGTAGACCGAGCAGAACCTACCTCCGCATGTTGTGCACTTCATGCCGAATGGCGCCATAAGACGCACTGTCTGTAGTCGTGGTCCAGCATCCTTGGGTTTTCGGACACGTCCGATAGCCGAAGGGTCAAAGTCTGGTGGGTAGTACTTGCTGAGAACCTTGCGTTCGGACATGTTTCAAGTTTGTGGTTGTCGGAAGGTTCTCTTTATTTCGAGGCGGCTAACACTGTCAGTGGCTAAGAAAGCGTGGGGAAGGTGCTGGCAGAGTCGAGAAATCGAGCAGGGCCGAGTCGCGAAAGGTGACAGTATGAGGCTGAGTGTTTTGGAGGAAGATGAAACAGATGTTACGAGAAAAGTGTGGGGAAGGAAGCAGGGTATTGATCGGGTGAGTGGAATGACCCCGACATCGTCTGTTTGTTTACGCACCCGTGCTGCTCCTTCTCTACGGAGGTCAATGTCAAATCTGGACTGCAGCCAACATGGCGCATAAAGCGCGAATACTGTCACTCGATCGCCGGAAGCTAAGCAAAACAGATACCCCTCAGATGTGCATCCAGACAACGACTCAACATGGACGTCTTCTTGAGGGAGTGGAGGCAGGAAGCAGCAAGTCGAAATCAGTTAGAATCCGCCATATATATTGGAGATAAGCTTTTAGCCTTGACAGGTCAGCGTCTGATTAAGAGGCACGCAAAGTATCCTGCTAAAGTAATCTAGAGAACGACGATGACGCCCTCCAACTCGCACATCTCCAGTTCAATTCGAGCAATTATACATACGCGGAGAGCATCCTGAATCGATTTGGCCTGATCCACAAGAGAACAGAAGCGCGATATCTGGCAGCCAATTGCAATGTAAAGCAGGGCAAGTTCACGGAAGCGCTTGTCTTGCTGGGAAACGAAACACCTCAACACCTGATGTGGGAGGATGGTCGACCCAAGAAATCCCGAATGCTTGCGACCAGCAACGGTCTCGGCAAGTCGAACAAGGACCATAGGTCTACAGAGGCCGTACTGGATAGTGAAAGGCGGTTCGAAGCTTCAATGTGCTATCTTCGAGGTATTTGCCATGCCAAACGAAACGCCTTCGATCAGGCGAAGTCGTGTTACAAAGATGCCGTACGAATAGACATACGATGTTTCGAGGCTTTTGACCAACTCATGCGTAACTCGCTACTGTCACCGGACGAAGAGTGGGAATTTCTTGGCTCCCTGAATTTCAATGCTGTCTCAAATGCGGAAGACATCTCGGCAGCGCAAGAAGCTGGAGAGCTCACTAAGATGCTATACACAACAAGAATGTCAAAGTATGGTCATGCTAAAGACTTTGCACATACCGTGGAGACGTTGGCGACACACTACAAGCTGGGCTCAAATCATGATATTCTCCTCGCAAAAGCCGAAACACAATTCACGAAGTGCAATTTCAGAGGTACCCTGGCATTAACGAGTAGGATTTTAGAAGACGATCGTTACAACTTCGCAGTCCTACCAGTACATCTTGCCTGTCTCTACGAACTGGGCGAAAGAAACGCATTACATTTACTCTCAGAAGACTTCACCGCGAATCATCCAGAGGAACCTGCAAGCTGGCTTGCTGTTGGCGTCTATTATCTGAACATCGGCAAGATTGCTGAGGCTAGACGATTTTTTTCCAAAGCTTCTATCATGGACACACACTTTGGACCTGCATGGATTGGCTTTGCGCATACATTTGCAGCCGAGGGAGAGCACGATCAAGCGACATCAGCCTATACAACAGCAGCACGTCTATTCCAGGGGTCACACTTGCCCCAACTCTTCCTCGGAATGCAACAACTCCAGTTACATAACATGGAGCTAGCAAGGGAATATCTCGAGACTGCAAAGCAGCTCTGTCCCATTGACCCACTGGTGCTGAATGAGATTGGTGTGACATATTATCAAGAAGATGACCTTGTGAAGGCCATCGAGTACTTCCTCAAAGCACTGAAGGTCTCGGAAGAGAATGGCTCAGACTCGAAAGCACGACTTGCTACCCGCTCGAATCTGGCTCATGCATATCGCCGTGCTAACGATCTCGAGGCCGCACTCTCAGAGTTTGACGAAGTGCTTCGCGGTGGTAGCAAAGATGTTGGAATATATACCACCAAAGCCATGATACTGATGGATCTTGGTCAGCCAAAAGAAGCAATCCAGACTGTACACGAAGCACTGGCTCTGAATCCACAAGACGCTCAAGCAAATGATCTGCTGGCAAAGGCACTGGAAGAAGCTGGTTCTGCAGGAGGTGGGGAGGATGCCAACATGGAGGAGATAGATCATGCGTTACATGTCAGCATGCAAAGTGCAAGCCACCGATCTCCACGTCGAAAGGGAAAAGACAAGCAGCCTGCGAAGGTCACGAGGAATGAGTTTGACGACATGGATCTGGCATGATGTATGAATACAAGTTATTAATGATTTTGATGGCGTAGAAATGGCCGTCTTTTATGAGTATGTGACGCAAGGAGGAGTGTCAGTGGTTATCCTGTGAAGCACCGCACAAGAAGACTACAACACTGTGAGAGCAAGGCATGCGCGAACCATAGACTGAGTCTGGAAGAGAGTGATGGGATGGATAGAGGCAACTGTTTTGTCACACATATATCCCTACCCCTATTTGTACCCGTCCCGATTAGTGCAGCTGTACCGCGGTCGGGATAACTTCTGCTTTGGCAGTCGGCATGCCCTCCACTCGTTCTCCAAAGTCGGTTCCAGCTGTGTTTCAGGATACAGACTTTCTTGTCTTCACGACCTAGGGCGGCCTTTTATTCGTCTCTGCTTTACATTGCTTTTGGAGTTCGCGCATGATACCCCGGTCCAGATACACACCTACATAACCTCATATATCGCACTAGAGACTCAAATCCACGCCAAGTCCTTTACCTGCATTCGCCCATACAGCATTCACAGCATTCGAAACGCATATGTTCAACTTTTGAGCTCTCCGAACCAATAGCAATCATCAAATGCCTACCTGAAAGACCTTGGTTGCTGAAGATCACCCAAACTGCGGCCCTTGCGCTGCCCACTCCCGCAAAATGGAGCGAATCATGAAGTATTATGCTGTTCCCCTTGAGGATCATACTACAGGTGCGCGCGACTTCTCTGCCTTCAAGTTATGACAGGATCGAAAATTGACCTGCATTTCCCTTCAAAGACATAAAAATCAAGGCAAAGCTAGCCACAGACCTGCGCGACGAGTTCGAACTCTCGGTACCGGGAGGACAATATGTACCTTTTTTCGCAAGATTCGTACCCATACTGCTGAAGCAACTCGATGGACCTCCTTCACTGAACTCAATGTCGCCAGAACAGGTACAGAAGAATACTCATAGCAAGTTCCGAGGAGCATCATTAACAGGAGACACTGTAGAAACTGCGCAAATCCGCCCTCGACATAATACATCGCTTTCCCACCTGTCCTCCAGAAGCCGTCGAACCACACGCAGGCCCGATAGTGGATAGACTGCTGAACCTGATCAAGACCGACAACGAAGAAAATGCCATACTTTGTGTCAAGATATGTCTCGACTTTGCCAAATACCACCAGAAGTCTCTGTCAGATCGAATGCAGCCCTTCCTAGACATCATCGGGGAGTTTCTCGAGTCTTTTGAAGCGCTTGTCAAGGATACCTTTAACAACCCCACACAAGCAGGCCATCCTAGCGTTGCGGCTGTTACGGTGTCTTCACCACGACCAGCATCGCCGGCAGTTCAGACAACAGTGAATGGTGGTGAGGAGCAGGCGGTTGCTCTGCTTCCCAGTCTACAGTCCTTCAAGGTCATGGCTGAGTTTCCAATAACGGTGGTCTCTCTGTTCCAGATCCACCGCGATCTGGTACAAACAAATATCAGAAAGTTCGCGCCACTACTCAGAGGGGTGCTGACGGCGCAGGCGCCACCACAAGAGCAGGCTCATGCGGACGCGTTAGCACAAGGGAAAAACTTCTACGGTGTCGCGAAAGATGTCAAGAATCGGGCAGCATATGGAGAATTCATCAATGTTCAAGTCAAGACGATGAGCTTTCTAGCATACGTCCTACGTGGTTATGCAAACCAGCTGCAAGACTTCATTCCTACTTTACCTAGTGTCATGATCAGACTGCTAAGAGATTGCCCAAGGGAGAGAGCCACAATCAGGAAAGAGTTGCTGGTGGCTATTCGGCATATCATAAACTTCAACTTTCGCAAGGTGTTCTTGAAGTGCCTTGGAGACTTCTTGGACGAGCGCACTCTGCTCGGAGACGGCCTGGCGGCACAGGAAACACAACAAGCAATAGCATACAGCACTATCGCTGATCTGCTACATCATCTGAGGGAGTCACTGACACCAGACCAGATTTGCCTCACTGTGCAGGTCTACTCAAAGAATCTTCGAAAGCCATTCCCTGGTACAAACTTTGCGCTTATGAGCAGCAAACTCCTCTTCAACACAGCAGAGTACATTGGGAAGATGGAGGATAAGCAAGCAGCGCGGTACTATCTCATGATGATCCTTGAAGCAGTCGCAGATAAACTGGCATCCATGAACAGGCAATTTGAGAATGCTGTGAAAGTGTCGTCACATCAGGATTCGCAGGCAGGTGATTTCGCGCCAAACGAGTACTTGGCTGTCGAGAATGAGCCACCAGATTGGGACGAAACCGAGATATTCAACACGACGCCAATCAAGCAGCTGAGCTCGCGGGACGGACGTGACGACCCCGTTAGCGACAACAAGACCCTATTCAAGCAGCTTGTAAATGGTCTCAAGAGTATAGTATACCAGCTTCGTATCTGTAACCCCGCACCTACAGTTGACCCTGGCAATGCTCCTCCCAACCATCAAGAGGTGGCTTCCGGCTTCAGTGCTGAGGAAGTCGAGCTCTTCACAAAGGTTTTCCATGAAGGCATACAGATATTCAGGTACTATCCCGCGGACAACAGCTCGACCGAGAATCAAAATCTACCGATCGACCATGTTGGTAGCCACCATGTCATTTACAATAAAGAAGAGAAAGAGATGCTGGAAACATTTGCAACAATTTTCCACCACATCGATCCAGCAGTCTTCCACGAAGTCTTTTGCGCCGAAATCCCGCACATGTACGAGATGATGTTCGACCATCCCTCACTTCTACAAGTACCACAGTTCCTCCTTGCGAGCGAAGCAACATCACCCGGCTTTGCTGGAATGCTCCTGCACTTCTTGATGGACAAGCTCGAGGATGTGGGCACGGCTGATGTGAAGAAGGCAAATCTTCTGCTAAGATTGTTCAAGCTGGCATTCATGGCTGTCACCCTGTTCTCCTCGCATAACGAGCAGGTGCTGCTTCCGCACGTCAACAAGCTTGTCACCCAATCGATCAAGCTCTCAACTGTAGCTGAAGCACCCATGCACTACTTCTACCTTCTCCGCTCGTTATTCAGGAGTATCGGCGGTGGCCGCTTTGAACATCTCTACAAAGAAATCCTACCTTTGCTCGAGATGTTGCTCGAAGTCCTCAACAACCTAATTGCGGCAGCACGAAAACCGCAGGAACGTGATCTCTTTGTTGAACTATCACTGACGGTTCCTGCGCGCCTCAGTAATTTGCTACCACATCTTAGCTACTTGATGAAACCACTGGTCTTGGCACTTCGGGCCAGCACAGATCTTGTCGGCCAGGGATTGCGCACCCTCGAGCTTTGTGTGGACAACCTGACCTCCGATTATCTCGACCCTATCATGGCACCAGTAATAGACGAGCTTATGACTGGACTTTACGAACACCTTCGTCCAGCACCATACAGCCACTTTCATGCACACACAACAATGCGAATTTTGGGTAAGCTCGGCGGCCGCAACCGGCGCTACCTCAGTGCTCCTCCCACACTCAACTACGAGAAAACTGCAGACAGACAGCCTCACTTTGAGATCAAGCTGTTCGGCTCGTCCAATCCTTGCTCCTTCCCTGTCCGCATTGGTCTTGATGTGGCTATCGAGCGGATCTACGAGATACCGAGACAAGCTCCTGCCAAAGCGAGTGACTTGATACACAAGCAACAGGCTCTGAAGCTCATCATGTCGGAAGTCAAGCTTATTCTCGGTACTGACTCTCTACCGGAAAACTTTGCGCAGCTAGTCCGTCTGCAAGCTAATGACCTGTTTGACCAGAACACGGACAATGGTACTGATTTGAATGCGCAGTCTGACAAGGAATACTCTGTTATCAAACGGGATGCGCAGCAAGATACACTGCGAGAGCTATTAAACGCACTGTTCTTTGCTGCCTCTGTGCCCGAGATCAAGGAGGATGCAGCTGCATTCTTATCAGAGCTATATCGACATTTCATCATCCTCGAGATTGGCAGAGCTCTTGCTGCTGCCAAACAGGAGCGCAAGGTCTTCAGTGCCGATGCAGGAGAGATCAATCTGATTGTCGACCATCGGGTCATTGTAGACTCGATCATCTGCTCTCTGTCCTCTGACCGCCTTGAGGTTCGTGAGATTGGAGAAGCAGCCATTATAGCAATGCGTGACGCTGCTACGACTGTATTCGGGTCTGAGGAAAAGGGCAAGAAGCTGCCTTTGTTCTCCTACCTCCTCCTGACTTGTTGCCATAGCTGCCACCAAGAAGAGTGGTTCACTAAAGCTGGTGGCATCCTAGGTCTGCATATCATGGCTTCTTCTTTCGAGCCGGATGGTGCATGGCTTGCTGAGAGGCAGCTGGAAATGTGCCGTGCACTCCTATACGCGGCGCGCGATCTTCCTGACGATATTCCCAAGGTCACTCGGACACAGGCTCTCGACACTTTGAATGAAGTCATCCAGTACTGTAACACGTCTCTCACACGTGAGGAGGTGCTGACACCAAATGGCAAAGTCCACAGCCTTTGCGCCTTCCTGATTTATGAGCTATCGAGCAGTAGTCCGTGCGTCCGCGAAGCAGCTCAAAGTGCACTCACAGTGTTGGCTGGTCTCGCCTCGGTGGAAGTCCATACAATCGTTGCGCCGTTGAAGTCTCGAGTCCTGGTGCATGTCTTCTCAAAGCCTCTTCGCTCCGTCCTTGTGCCTATCCAGATCGGGTATATTGAAGCAATCACATACTGCTTACAGTTAGGCAATGGTATCATTGGAGAATCCGTGCAAGAGAAAGAACAGTTTCAGCGCTTCATGCGAGAGATTATCCTCTTGCTCGACCACGACGACATCGATATGACAAATCGTCCAGCTGATCAGAGGAATGCCGAGAATGTGGTGAAGCTGCGCATCTCGTGCTTGCAACTGCTTTCGCTCACCTTGTATCTACCCGACTTTAACACAACAGCGGCCGATACACGTCCACGACATCGTATCGTGACGCAATTCTTCAAGTGCCTGTACAAGAACTCATCAGAGGTAGTGCATGCTGCCAATGAGGCCCTAAAGGTTGTCGTAGCACAGGATGCAAAGTTGCCGAAGGACATCCTGCAATCCGGACTGAAGCCAATATTAGTCAGCCTGCAGGATCCAACCAAGCTGACGCTTGAAGGGCTAGACTGCCTCTCCAGGCTGCTACAATTGCTCAAGAACTACTTCAAGGTTGAGATCGGCTCAAGGCTGTTGGACAATATCAATGTAATCGCAAGCTCAGAAATATTGCAGAAGGCCTCATTCATGCTCATCGAGCAGCATATGCGCATCAAGATGGTTGCTGCTATCTTCAACATCTTCTCTTTATTGCCGGATGCTGCAAAAGACTTCATGGGAAACATTATGAGCAGAACGATCGAGCTCGAGCAGCAACTAAGAAGGACACATTTCAGTCCTCTTCGCGCACCGCTCGTCAGATACCTGAACCGTTTCGCTCAAGAAGCGTGGGATGAACTTTACGACGAGCAAATACAGGATCAAAACAAGGGAAGATTCTTTGCGCAGCTTCTCGCAGATAAGAAGAGCGAATCGCTACGAGATTGTCTCCAGAAAGATGCCAAACGGTTCATTGAGACTATCACGGCTGAGAGAGAAGGTCCCGAGAGATGGTTCGCGATCATTAACGCGATCCACATCACAGAGTCTGTCTCTTTCTATCCTGAGATATGCAGAGCTCTCTTCGAACAGGAAGGGTTCAAGAACATGCTGCTTGGCTGTGGAAAGAGTCTTTCAGAGCAACTTCAAGACGATCAACTTGAGATGAGACTTCGCCTGCCAGCACGTCAAGCTTTGTCCCGGCTTATGAGGATATGTTCGACGTACCTTGCACAAAAGCCGGATGACTTGGACTTTCTGTTCGATGTGATCCATGGCGTGACCTCTGATGAGCTACAGGACAAAAGCAACCTTCTCCAGCGAACAATATACAATGAGCTCGTGTCGAGCAAGGATATTGAGCTTTGGCGGACAGCAGTCAATCGATGCATTGAGCTCTATGCAGCAAAAGACTCCAGTGATGAGCTCAAAGCATTCGTGATCCACAATATTGTCAATCCAATCTTGGCGACTGACGTCCAGCGCAATTGGACAACAATCATGCAAGGTGCCAAAGGCACAGATTTCGTGAACAAAGCACTTCTTGATTCAATATCCACTAGTATATGGCAGCCACTAGCGAACATATCGACAAACGATGAATTGAGCGGTCCCAACACGGATCGATCACGTATGGAGATGCTTCAGATGACTACCTTGTTACTCAAATACCACCATGCGATCATGGAAAGCCAACGCAAGGTCATCATTCGATGGGCGTGGGTCTGGATAAAGTTCGAAGATGCTCACATCAAGCATGCGTCCTACGTTGTGCTCGCATACTTTCTCAAATACTACACAGCACCAGCCAAGATTTCATCACAAATATACTTCTCGCTTGTGCGTGCATCTACACCAGAAGCACGCCCACTCGTCGTGCAAGCTCTGGAAGTTCTTGCACCGGCATTGCCGACGCGACTCGACCCGCCAGAGGATGGCGCCCTTCCGCAGGTCATTCGTATCGCACGTAAGCCTATTCTGGAGGACCCATTCAACCTGCAGCAAACACAGAACATTCTCTACTTTATTGCGCGCCATCCCGATCTCTTCTATGAGGGTAGAGACACACTTTCTACAATGATCATTCAGGCGATCTTCAAAATTGCCGCAGTGCCGAGCGGCTCAATTGAGACCAAGAAGTCTGCTTTGAATCTCATTGGTCTGATATCGAAGTGGGAAGAGCGGTGGTCTCAGGAGTACAGTGTGCCACAGACAGGAGAGAAGCGAAATGCCGACGGTACATCGTCGTCGCCTCGTGCTGAGACAAAGCCAGTGTCATTCATTGCTTCAGGGTCACTGCGTTTGATGCTCATCAAATATCTCGTGCAGTTCATCTCAACACTAGCCGAACGATATCCTCTGCCGTCTGCCAAGCTTAAGGAAGGCGCTGGTGTGACTGCTATCCAGCAAGCGCAATCCTCGGACATCAGCAAGCGTGCCTTCGAGCTGTTCCACAGCCTACTTACTCGATGGACTGATATTGATATCAATGCTATGTTCCCCAAGATTACTGATGCCGTGCTGATCCCGGAGCCAAAGCAGGATGACAAGTACGAACTCTCCCTAACGAGGATCATCAATGTATTGCAGGTGGTGGCTATCATGGTTGATGTAAAACCAGATGAATGGGTTCTCGCTCGGCTGCCACAGCTTCGCAAGCTCCTCGAAAGATCGATCAAGAACCCTCATCCTGAAGTTCAGGACTGTCTGTACACTGCTCCAGATGATCGACGTTCGATGATCGTCCGGATCCTCCAAGCTGCACCTGAGGAAATAGCTGACGAAGAGGGGGATGAGGAAGAGAGACCTGCCTCCGACTTTGTCAAGTTCCTCTCTGACTTTGCTGGCCAATGTCTGACGGAGGGCAATTTCGTCGCAGGCATCAATATTCTGCTTGCATTTGCAAAGTGCATCCCAGAAAAGATTGATACACATGTGCCTGCAGTGATGAAAGCAATGAACCATGCGCTAAAAGAACATCAAGCACCTTCCAACAATGCAGCACAATTGCAGATGGCTGTCGTGCAGAGTGGCAGAGATCATGGACATGGTGATATGCATGCGACTGAGGCACAGGTTGATCTGATTCTGAAGATCATCGACCTGCTCTCTTCCAGAATGGCGGAGCTCGCTGACAATCGCAGACCATTCTTGAGTGCCCTGAATACATTGGTTGACCGCTCGCCAAGTCCTACGGTGTGCAACAAAATCCTCGATCTTACCTCCGGATGGATATTCACACCCAATCAAGGATTTCCGACCGTGAAAGAACGTGTTGCCGTGGTGTTGAAGATGATCACATTGGAGCAGCGACCTGATCCCACTCTATTTGCCAGATTTCTCCAGCTCATCATTCGTGTCTACGAGGATAGCAAGATCACCAGATCGGAATTGGCAATCCGCTTGGAGCCCGCTTTCCTCATTGGCACCCGAGCACAAGACATTGACATGCGTAGTCGTTTCATGACTCTCTTTGACCGCCACCTCACTCGCACTGCAAGCAAACGCATATTGTACCTCCTCGCCGCCCAGAACTGGGATGTGTTGCAGGATAGTTTCTGGCTCAACCAGGTCATCCAGCTACTCTTTGGTACCGTCGATGTGGCTGCAACGGCTGCACTCCACAAAGATGACTTCAAGACTTTGTCACTGGCCAAGGCATTCGGCACCTATGCCAAGGACTCGCGGATAGGCGATGTGATACTCGAGGATGAATACGAAACCTTCATGGCTGGACATGCAAAGTTCTGCAAAGACGTTGCCGAAGTGCGCGTTAGAGATATCCTTGATCCTCTTTGCTTGTTACAGCACACAGATGCGCATGTTGCACGCAGTATCTGGGCTACCATGTTTCCTCAGTTCTGGTCGATTCTGTCCAAAGACGAGCGCGGCGAGCTTCGTGCCGGCATGATCGCGCTATTGACCAAGGACTTCCACAGTCGCCAGGTTGACAAGCGACCCAACTGTGTTCAGGCACTGCTTGAAGGCGTTGCGAGGACTGAAAACCCACGGATGAACTTCCCGCATCATCTGATGAAGTTCTTGGCAAGAACCTACGATGCCTGGTACATCGCACTTTCTTCAATGGAGAGGAGCGCTGTTGACCCTATACTGGATACTGCAGCAGTCAGAGAAAGCAACCAAGATGCGCTGGCTGAGACGTATGCTGGACTTCAAGAAGACGATCTATTCTATGGTCTCTGGAGGAAGAGATGTGCTTTCCTTGACACAAATACAGCTCTTTCATACGAGCAGCATGGTGAATGGGAGAAGTCACAACGCATGTACGAAAATGCCACGTTCAAAGCACGTACTGGCAACAGTCCCTTCACGCAGGGTGAGTACATGCTTTGGGAGGATCATTGGATACTATGCGCGCAGAAGTTGCAGCAGTGGGACATACTTTGCGACTTTGCCAAAGTCGACAACTTGAACGATCTTTTCCTCGATTCTGTCTGGCGCAATTTGGAATATTGGACCGCTCCCGAACACGTAAAGCAATTGGACAATATTGTCAAGGGCGTGTCTGATGCCTTGACGCCGCGTCGAGCCTTCTTCGGATCGTTCATGTCACTCCTGAAATTGCAGAGTGAACAGGAAAGCCAACAAGCCTTTCAGCGTTTGAACGACGAAGCTGTACAGCTGTCAATTCGTAAGTGGCACCAACTGCCGAAGCGAATCACGAACGCGCATGTGCCTGTATTGCAACACTTCCAGCAACTTGTCGAGCTGCACGATGCGAGTGTCATCATCAACAGCCTGTCACAGACGACTGCACAGAATCTCGAGCAGAAGTCGCCAGAACTGAAACTTCTACTCAGTACGTGGCGTGATAGACTGCCAAACTTCTGGGACGACATCAATGCATGGCAGGAGCTGGTGACTTGGCGTCAGCACATCTTCCTTTTGATCAACAAGAAGTATCTGAGCTTGGTACCCGCACAAGGCGGCAATGTCAGTGGCAACTCTTTGGCGTACCGCGGTTATCATGAGACGGCCTCGATCATCAATCGCTTTGCTCATGTCGCTCGCAAGCATAACCTTCCAGAAGTCTGCATCAACCAGCTCAGCAAAATCTACACATTGCCCAACATTGAGATTCAAGAAGCATTCTTGAAGCTTCGTGAACAAGCTAAATGCCACTACCAGAATCCCGCTGAATTGCAGGTCGGCCTTGACGTGATCAACAATACGAACCTGAACTACTTTGGCGCACAGCAGAAAGCTGAATTCTACACACTCAAGGGCATGTTCCTTGCCAAGCAGAAGAACGAGCAAGATGCAAATGATGCGTTTGGCAGCGCGCTTTATTTTGACCTGAAGCTACCAAAAGCTTGGGCTGAGTGGGCTAGGTACAGTGATCACCTATTCAAGGAAGACCCTACAGATCTCAGTAAAGCTGCCAATGCTATCAGCTGTTATCTGGAGGCTGCGAACACCTACAAGAGTGGTAAGTCAAGGAAGCTGTTGAGTCGAGTACTGTGGCTCTTGTCACTTGATGATGCCGAGGGTACTCTAGTCAAATCATTCAAGGAGGTCAAAGGAGAAACGCCGATATGGTACTGGATCACATTCATCCCTCAGCTGCTTACATCTCTTGCACGACCCGAAGCGAATGTCTCACATCAGATCTTGCTCAAGATCGCGAAACAATATCCACAAGCTTTGTACTTCCACCTTCGGACTAGTCGCGAAGACTACCAAGCTATCAAGAAACAGCAGGAAGCGAAGGATGTCAAGGACAAAGAGACCCAAGCCGCCAAGGACAAGGCACCTGCAACTCCAAAATCTGCCGATGGTGCTACTACTGAAGGCAAGAAAGAAGATACTGTCAATCCTGCCACTGGTGCCGTTGACTCGAAAGACGCAAATGCTGATGGTGCTGCTTCAGCTGGGGCAAATGCAATTAGACCGCCCAAGCCAGACTCGGCTGAACAGACTAGCCAAGGATCAAGACCAGTGTCGAATAGCAACAGCAACACCAACGGCAATGGCACCTCGACTGAGACTACACAGCCGACCCAGGAAAGTCAAGGACCGAAAGCGGATGATCAAGAACAGCCCGCGATAAAAGCTGATCAGTCGTCTACGAAGGTGGAGGAAGAAAAGCCGCTAAAACCATGGGAGTACATGGAGTCAATCGTGACGCAGCTCAAGACATCGTTCCCTCTACTTGCACTTTCTCTCGAAAGCATGGTCGACCAAATTTCGCGGAACTTCAAGTGTCCTCCTGACGAGGATGCTTACCGTCTCATTGTCGCCTTGTTGAACGATGCCCTTGGCTGGGTCAGCAGGACTCCTTTGGCATTCGCTAAAGGTGTCAAGCTCCCCTCAAACACTGAAGGCAATATCACACGTTTTGCTGAATCCGTTCTGCCTCCTCATATCCGCAAGTCTTTCGAGGCCGACTTCGTCACTGCCAAGCCAATGATGCTTGAGTATGTTCACACTCTTCGAAGATGGCGAGACAGGTTCGAGGAAAAGCTTGATCGCCGCCGGGCATATAGTCATCTCGAATCATATGGTCCCATGTTGAGCGGTTTCAAATTTGAGAAGTTCGATGAGGTCGAAGTCCCAGGTCAATACTTGCTGCACAAGGATACTAACAAGGACTTTATACGCATTGAGAAGTTCATGCCGGACGTTGACCTTGTTCGTGGTATTGGCGTCAGTTACCGGAGGCTGAAGATCCGCGGCCACGATGGTAGCGTTCATGCCTTTGCGATCCAGCATCCAGCTGCACGGACCAGCAGACGGGAGGAGAAGATGTTGCAGATGTGCAGGTTCATCAATGATGTCTTGGAGAAGAAGAAGGAAAGTAGACGTCGGTCGATACAATTCTTGCTCCCAGCTATTGTGCCGTTGACGCCGAGTGTGAGGATGGTTCAGGATGACGAGTCCTACATCACGTTGCAAGGCGTGTACGAAGACTATTGTCGTCGCAAGCGGATTGAGAAGGATGCTCCTGTGCTTTACACGATTGAGAAGCTCAGGGATCTCCAACCTGTAAGCCCACAACTCCATGCTCCCGCGCCAACATTAGCTAACCTCCAACAGCGCACACCCGATCAAGGCCTCCAGATCCGCGTCAATGCATTCGAAGCAATCCAAGAGCGCCTGATTCCGAATCACGTTCTTCTCGACTACGTTCAGGCAACCTACCCGAACTTTGCCGACTTCTGGCTCTTCCGTCGTCAATTTGCATATCAATTGGCAGGGATCTCATTCTTGACCTACATCCTGCATATGCGGGACCGTAACCCAGCTCGACTGAACATTGCACGATCAACAGGCAACATCTGGGGCTCCGAGTTCACGCCAAGTTTCCACCCACAGCGACCCATGTTCCACAACAATGAGGCTGTACCCTTTCGTCTGACACCCAATCTGCAGATGTTACTCGGACCAATCGCCCTGGAGGGCATATTCAGTGCGAGCATGCTTGTCATTGCCAAAGCACTCACAGAACCAGATGCCACCAAACTCGAGCAACAGCTCAGTATCTTTATACGCGATGAGATCACTTTCCATCTGACAGCCGCGCATCGTCCGAACTTGGCGACGACGCAATTGAGAGAATGTGTGACGCAAAATGCAGGAAGTGTTATGA
>Ga0268246_10000427_pt1 | contig 18570 bp, 17 predicted proteins | sample AgamicOrSfe_FD_200242 | JGI IMG/M metagenome (GOLD analysis project Ga0268246, IMG submission 200242) | Agave microbial communities from Guanajuato, Mexico - Or.Sf.e (v2) (version 2) | ecosystem: Host-associated > Plants > Phyllosphere > Phylloplane/Leaf | place: Guanajuato, Mexico | collected...
AGGCTGCGCTCAAGCCTGTCTTTGATGACTTGTACGACAGCGTCAAGAACGGTGAGGAGACCAAGAGGAGTTTGGACTACAACGGTAGCCCCGACTACAGAGAGAAGTTCAACAAGGAGATGGAGGAGATCCGGGGTATGGAGATCTGGAGGGCTGGCAAGGCTGTCCGCTCGTTGAGGCCGGAGAACAACTAGGTCTGTCGCTCGCAGATCAAGTTCTTATGGGGGAACACTTCGACAAATGATTGTTCTGAAAATGGTAAACGATGCTACGCGCAGGAAGGACTTGGTCAAAATGTAACATATATGCAATATGGCGCAAATGCGCCAATTCTGGGAACGTAAGCTGCCAGGTCTAAATGCGCAGCGTTGTCTAATGTGATTGTTGCGAAGTCTAATCTACTTGCCTCACTCGAATCCTACCACTTGGTGCGACACTCTTGGCTTCTCGAGTATCCAGTCCTCCGAACACTCTGCAGAGCCATGCCATGTCGCTGATATGCTCAGGATTCGCGCTGGAACTCTGCTGTGTTACTATATCAGCCTAACCAGGATTCCCACAACACCTCCCCCAGCACCTTTTTGAGTCCATTTTCTGTTACTCTACAGATTCAACCCCGAAGCGATTGCCCCATTGTGGCCCGCGTTATGTGCCTGAAGCGTGTTCATGGCGCTGTTTCATCTCCCCTCAGGCTCATTCAATCCTCACTTGCTTCTTGGTTCCGTCTTCTCCCGCCTTCTCTACTTTCAGGCCTGCTCTTGTTTCGCCCCATTCTCATCATGCTGCTTGACCTCTGGTGGCTCAGCCACAATCTCCAACGTCACCTATACCAGCTCATTAGTGATTAATCCTTGTCTCCTTTCACACGCTGAGCTCATTGTGCTCTCGGACTCGAGGCGAGTCCATATAAGAGGCACTGGCTGTTCATCCTTTGCATTGCTTCTGCGTTTCATGCGAATTGCCAACTATCGGCGACCAAGGGCTGTGCTTCATGAATCTTCCTCGATCTCATATGATCCACACCACGTCCTGTGCCCGATGTGATCATCAACCATCGCTTTTGCGCGACGACCCCATGCAGCATAGCACAGCCCACAAGCAGCACACAGCACTCCACAGTACATACCGGACCATCGTTCACCAACGCCACGTCCATCATTGCCTGAAATACACCATCCCGTACACGCTCCGCCTGGTACCCAGCTTGCACCTTACTCACAAAGTGCTCGTAGAGCTCGCGCGCTAAGGCTGGGGGAGCAGAGCGATGGAAGTCGGGCTTCGTACCCTTGCGTGTCACAGCGTAGAGGGTGAATTGAGATACTGCATTGATGGTCAGTGGGTGGGGGGGGTGACTTTGTATTGAGGAAGTCCATTCTCGGTGATGAGGGACGTGATGGCGAGGTTGTGGGTGCAGATACGTGAGGCAGACGAACCACAGAGCACTTCGCCAGAGATGTCTTGCACATTGCGTTTCCACTACAGATGTCGAAATAATGATATTAGCCTGGCATGTTCTGATCCCTGCCTCTACTACAATGACACCCTCCATTCGTGGACTAGCGACAACTCATACATGATTCATGTATACCTTAGATCCATCTTCACCGTCCCACATCTTCATTCGTAATATCTTGGTGGCAAGTGTCTCGGCCTCTTTCTTTGTGTCATGCTGTCCCACAGCGGCAAACACTAAGATGCCTCGAGAGATAGCGCTGATGAGTTGGCCATCGACTGTCACCGAGGCAGAGTGAACACGCTGAAGGATGGCTTTCATGTGAGCTGGATGAGTTTGTTGTTGGTAGTGGTTTTGCTTACCTTCCCAATGGGTAACGGAGCATGAAAAGTGCTGTGACGTATAGAGGGGGCGCGTTGGTGGGGGTGTAGGACAATGATGGTGGAGGAACAACACATATTTCTTAGACTATATTACCTCTTCTACACTCAAACTTCCAGCCATAGCGAATTCATACACCAGATTTCTTCCCCTGCAAAAGTGTCCCATCATGTCTACTCCTCACCCTCTCGAAGCGCCCCCAACCAATGTACGTATTCACCAAGCAACCCTCCCCCCAACCTGAAACACCACTAACACCCTGCTCCCAGCCTAGCGAAATCGAAGCAATCGAAGCCTCCCTCACCCTCCCCCACTTCACCTCCGACGACGCCTATCTTCTCGGCACCTCCATCCGCTCCCAACTCCGCACCCTCTTCCCCAAACAACCCGCCGTCGTCAACATCACCCTCACAAACTCCCAACAACTGCTCTTCCACGCCACCTCCTTACCGGGGACCCTCCCAGACAACGACAGCTGGGTGGCAAGGAAGCGCAAGACGGTGCTACGATGGGGAAAGAGCTCGTGGTTCATGCATAACAAGTTTGAGGGCGATGAGGCGAGGTTGGCGCAGGTGTTTCAGTTGGGTGGGGAGGCGGGCAGTTATGCTATACATGGAGGAGCGGTGCCGATTAGGGTGCAGGGAGTGGAGGGAGCTGTGGCGATTTGCATTGTTAGTGGGTTGAAGCAGCAGGATGATCATCAGATTGTGATAGATGGGTTGAAGGAGTTGCAAAAGCAAATGGCATGAGCGTAAGTGAACATAAGCTGACAGTCATGATTATGGATATATACATATAATGTTTGTTGGTCTAAGGGCCAAATCTTGTCGTCTGAGCTCATTCGTTCTCTGCTCGCAAAGTGTCATAATTCAGCACAGCTCCCATCAAGACTTGAGCACCTAAAGCACAGTCTTCCGGTGATGTGTATTCCTTCGGATTATGACTGATACCATCCTTCGAGGGAACGAATATCATACTCGTTGGCACCCGTTTCGAAGTATACACGCTGTCATGGCCCGCACCACTGACCATTCTCCTTGTCAGCTTCTCCGTATCCTTGCCGAATACCATAGCCGCCGACTCAGTCACACACTGTATGCAATCGTCGTGGAAATTGATCGCAGGATTGTCTGCATCTTGCTTCCAAGACACAGAGCATACGTCGGGAGAGGCTTCCTTGTTCAGCGACTTCAACGACCTGGGCAGTTCGCCTGCGGCGATCCAGTCGAAGGCTTTTCGTAATGAGGTCTCTGCCCGCTCGACCAGCGCATCTGTCCTTGCTCGTATGTCGAGCGTGAAGGTCACTTCTCCTGGGATCACGTTGGTTGAACCAGGCTTTGCGTCAATAATGCCTGTGCTGGCTAGTGCTCCGATCTTGTGTGCAATCTCACGAGACGTCACGATCATCTTTGCGGCCGCAAGAAGGGCATCGGCTCTCCTGTCCAGTGCTGTGGTTCCAGAATGCGATGCTCTTCCTTTGACAGTGACGGTGAACCACTTGAATGCCTGAACACCTTCGACGATGCCAATCTTCTTCTGCTCACTTTCAAGATATGTACCTTGTTCTATGTGTAGCTCGAAGTGTGCTGCTATGGGTCTGGCTTGATAGCTGCAGGCCATGTCGCCTAGATAGCCAATACGCTTGAGCTCCTGGAGCATGGTGGCATTATCACCTTTCGATACAGATGCTAGGTTGTGTGCCTTCTCTAGCGGTATGTCACCAGACCACACTCCCGACGACACCATCATGATCGGAAATCGTGCACCCTCTTCGTTGGTCCAATTGATCACGCCAATGGGAAACTCGGTCTCAACCTTCTCCTCCTTCAGCACTCTAAGCATTTCCACCGCGGCTGTCACGCCCAGGATCCCATCGTATCGCCCGCCTCCAGGCTGCGTATCTAGATGCGAGCCTGCACAAGTAGGAGGTCCCTCGCGTCGGCCTGGACGCACTGCGAACTGATTGCCCATCTGATCGTACTCAACGCTGCAATCAAGAGATTTCACAGTCTCGGCGAACCAATTACGAGCAAGCTTGTCAGTGTCTGACAAAGCGAGACGTGACATGCCTGTCTCTGTTTCAGCTGTACCCCACCGCTCGCCAGTTCCCCACTGGCAGGTGTGATGAATATCATTCATGAGGCGGTCTTGCTTGACTCTGAGAGCCGTATAGGCAATGTTGCGGACAGAGCATGATGAACGAGAAACGAGCTTACTTGACAGCCGCACCCGGCAGCTCAGGCGAAGTAACGCCATAGAACAAGGAAAGGAATGGTGCGCTTCCACCGAGACATGCGGTCGTCGTTCTGATAAGAAAGCGCGATCGCGATAAGGTCGATGTAACGTCGTGATAGCCGTTAAAGAAGCACTTAACGCGTTGCACCACGCGACATCCCAGTGCGCTGCGTTTTCATCTTACTCTGTTCCTTTGCGCTATCAGTCGTGATGGCATTGCTGGTAGACAAGCATCGTCCACGTAATCTCGACACCCTCTCGTATCACACAGACCTCTCTGCACGATTACGCTCACTAGTCAGTACTCCAATTTGTCCAAGCCAGACCTACCTCGACTGACAAACCAGGCGCAAAGCGGGGACTTTCCACACTTGCTTGTCTACGGTCCTTCTGGTGCAGGCAAGAAAACGCGTATCGTCGCCACACTCCGCGAGCTGTACGGACCTGGAGTAGAAAAGATCAAGATCGACTCGCGTGTATTTCAGACTAGTAGCAATCGCAAGCTCGAGTTCAACATTGTAGCCTCGGTATACCATCTCGAGATCACCCCATCAGATGTCGGAAACTATGACAGAGTAGTGGTCCAGGATCTGCTCAAAGAGGTGGCACAAACACAGCAGGTGGATTTGGCAGCACGACAGCGTTTCAAAGTCGTGGTGATCAATGAAGCAGATCATCTGACGCGTGATGCGCAGGCGGCTTTGAGGAGAACGATGGAGAAATACAGTCCCAATTTGCGGCTCATCCTGATTGCGAACTCTACAAGCAATATCATTGCGCCCATCAGATCCAGGACACTGCTCGTCCGCGTAGCAGCACCGAGTGAGGACGAGATCTGCGAAGTACTGAAGAGTGTTGGGCAGAAAGAGCGTTTCACAGATGTCGATATGTTGAACAAGAGAATAGCAAAGGAAAGCGGGCGGAATCTGAGAAGAGCATTGCTGATGTATGAGGCTGTACATGCGCAGAATGAAGTTGTGTCAGAGAAGACGTCAATACCACCGCCAGATTGGGAAGCATTGATCTCACAGATTGCGGATGAAATCATCGCGGAGCACACACCAGCAAGGATATTGCAAGTACGAGCGAAGCTGTATGACCTTCTCACGCATTGTATACCAGCTACGGTCATCCTCAAAGTGAGTATATCACTACATGGGCCTAGGGGTGGTGCTAACAGTCTCAGACTCTTACGTGGAAGCTCATCCCAAAGATTGATGATGCACTGAAACCAGAAGTGGTGAAATGGTCGGCCTTCTACGAGCACAGGATTAAGCTTGGCACGGTACGCTATGTTCCCGTCCACTCACTGTATTCCATCGCTGATTCATCATACAGAAAGTGATCTTCCACCTTGAGGCTTTTGTGGCGAAGTTCATGCGACTGGTGGAAAGGTAAGGCATATTCACATCATATTGAGGATTGTGTCATTACTGACACATTCCAAGCTACCTCGCGGGACTCGGAGTCGATCTTGATTTCAGCTGAACATCCTGTTTGCAACGTGTTACGAAAAGAAATGATTTGAAAAGAGATGCGCTGTGAGCGGCTTGAAGCTTCAACAAGTCTCCGATGTGCCGAGGACTTTACTCAGCACGGGGCCGCAAGAAGAGACATGTAGTGTGGGTTAGAGAGATGGTCGGTCTTGAAGTCTGAAGACAGGTTCGAGCATATGACACGGAAGTGAAGTGGTATCGCGTGCTGTAGACGGACAAGACGGATATAAGCGGCTGTTTCAGAATTGCCTCGGATTATGACGTATCAAACTGTGGGGCAAACAATTCATCAATGATTGAGTTACGGACATGTTCGTCTGTATTTGCTTTGCTTTATTCTTGCGATCAATCTAACACGCTGCCTCGTGCTTATTGCCTACTCATATACAAGTGTGCAAGATGTCTGATAAACTAATGGATACTGTCGTAAGATGAATCACAAATCCTGTACTCATGTGGTGACTAATATTACCTTCATGAAGCCTGGTGGTGAGGAGCCCAAGTCCGTACAATCATGCTTGTGTTTCCCGACACTTCCACTAACTTGCATAGCTACGAGTCGATCAAGACAGTCACAGTGCCTACGTCGAAGGATGGTGGCACATTTGGTGGTATGTCACTCACAGCACTCTCAATACGACGTGGTGATGTTCCGTGTGCCTCCCAGTGAGGATCTCCTGCCAGTCACTGACCATATCCGCACTACAACAGGTGAGGGTACTGAGGTTGCCGACTCTGTAAAAGAGCTCAACAAGTCCGAAGACCGTGGCGAGCAAACGGCCGACAACATCCGCTACGGCCAGAACATATCCGAGAGCGGAATGGGAGGCATGACTGAAGGTAACAGCGGTTCAGCAAGCACAGGTGGTTAGTATAGAAATTCAATGAAGCGTCGTTGTTGACGACGACACTGTAGAGCTAGGACTATGCTAATCAAGTCAAGTTGGCTATGGTGGCTTAGAGACAAAGGCAGGTGAGGGGACGAGTGCGGAGGAGACGAGGAAGGAGGCAGGATATGGAGGTGACCAAGATATGGACACGACTGTTGGTGGTTGAGCAAGCGCACTTGATGAAGGAAGTGGCGAGCAGATGAGGACAATAAATACTATAGTGTGCCACTAAATGTACTACGATTGAACGGCCAGAAAAAGCACGAAACCACCTTGTACTTATATAGTCAGCTTTGAAGCTTTGACAGGCCTGCTTGCTCATTATCTGAACGTTCCACAACCTATATTGTCGTCGAAGCAGTCAGTGCCCTGCCTTCGACCTTGGGCTTCACCACATGCCACCTTCCCAAAAAGGATCGAACCCCACATCCAGATGCTTGCGATTACAGCAAGTAAATCGAAGGACTCACTTTCATGACCATTTACACAACCCTCAGAAGACTCGCAAGCACACAGATCAGAGCGCAATCAAGCTTGAACTTCGCGCGTACCACTAGATACAGCTTCAACCGGAAGATCACCAACTGGCCATACCTTTACAGCCCTAAGCGTAACATGGCTCCTCAACTAAAGCCCTATTTCGAGAAGGTTGACGAGCTCGCCGAGAACTTCATCGACAGACTAAGAAAGGCGGTCGCCATCCCATCTATCAGCGCCGAAGATGCTCGCAGACCCGATGTCGTCAAGGTGCGGCTTTCCTCTTTGAGCAGATCCATGTCATCTTACTGACACGACACGGCAGATGGGCAAGTTCCTTACTTCTGAGCTCAAAGCACTTGGCGCAGATGTCGAAGAACGACCTTTAGGCAAACAGCCTGGCAAAGAACACCTCGACCTCCCTCCGGTCATTGTCGCACGATACGGATCTGATAAGAACAAGCGCACAATCCTTGTGTACGGTCACTACGACGTGCAGCCAGCTGCTATGGAGGATGGATGGTCAACCGAGCCATTCGAGCTGAGTGTTGACGAGAAGACCGGTCGCATGTACGGCCGTGGCAGCACAGATGACAAGGGACCAGTTCTAGGATGGCTCAACGCGATCGAGGCGCATCAGAAGGCTGGTGTGGACTTCCCCGTGAATCTTCTCATGTGCTTCGAGGGAATGGAAGAATATGGATCAGAGGGACTGGACGACTTCATCGCGGAAGAGGCCGACAAATACTTCAAGGACGCAGACGCAGTGTGTATTTCGGACAACTACTGGCTCGGAACAGAAAAGCCCTGCTTGACATATGGTCTTCGAGGCTGCATCTACTACGGCGTCGAGATCTCTGGACCTGGGCAAGACTTGCACAGTGGTGTCTTTGGTGGTACAGCACAAGAACCAATGACAGATCTAGTCCGCGTCTTATCGACCCTCGTTGACGGCAATGGAAAGATTCTTGTTCCTGGTATTGACAAACTTGTTGCGCCTGTGACGGACGAGGAGAAGTCACTCTACAAAGACATCGCGTTCACCATGAACGATCTCTACGAAGGTCTCAACAGCAAGACTAGCATCTACGACGACAAAGAGTCGACACTGATGGCTCGATGGCGCTTCCCGTCACTCTCATTGCACGGTGTCCAGGGTGCCTTCTCCGCACCAGGAGCCAAGACTGTCATTCCTGCCAAGGTCATCGGAAAGTTCTCAATCCGCACTGTGCCCAACATGGAGGTCGAGGAGGTCAACAAGCTAGTCTACGACCACGTCAACTACGCCTTCTCATGTCTGAAGTCCAAGAACAAGTGTGAGGTCAAAGAGCTTCACTCTGGCAAGTGGTGGGTTGCGAGCCCGAAGCACTGGAACTTCACTGCTGCCGGCAAGGCTGTTGAGGAGGTATTCGGGGTCAAGCCGGATCTGACGAGAGAGGGTGGCAGTATTCCTGTAACGTTGACGTTCGAGGAGAAGTTGGGCAAGAATGTGCTATTATTGCCAATGGGTAGCAGCACGGATGGAGCGCACAGTATCAACGAGAAGCTTGACCGACGGAACTACATTGAGGGCATCAAGCTGCTTGGCGCGTATCTGCATTATGTGGCCGAGGAGCCGATGAAGACGGGATGATTCAGTGTTTGGATTTGATTAGCATTTAGCGTTAGCATAATCTATTACAACTTGAAGACGTACCATAATACCGCCACCTCCTTTTCGCGTACTGCATCCTCAAACCAACAAATCAAGACACTACACTACCTGCTCCCAAGTCTGCTGTTGCATGTTCATCGTTTTCCTCTGACTTCTAACGTGATGACGACGCGTCGCTACGGAACAGAAGATGATGGAAACTACTTCTTCCAATCAGCATCTGCACAATCCAAATCTGCACGTCGTGCCGAAAAAGCCAATAGCAGTGCTGGTAATCCCATAAAGCTGAATGCGAAATTGAGTGCTGTCATTCGTGACGAGTCGGAAGAGGGTACGGTCTTTGTTGCAGACAATGGCGGTGGTGTCAGACGGATAGATCTCAAGGTGTGTGGATGTACGAACAAGGAGGTGAAGATCACAAGCTGACGATGAGTGGGATAGACAAACAAGACGACGCATACATATAAAGGCCCACGACATCCAGTTACGTCGCTCACGATAGATGCGTCTGCCAAATTACTCTTTGCTGGCTGCTGGGATAAGACGATCTGGTCGTGGGACATCACCACATGCATCCAACGGCAAAGATATGTCGGACATTCAGATTTCGTCAATTGTGTCAGCACCTGCTCCATACCTCTGCCTGCGTCGTTGAGACCGAATCTTGCAGATGGCGTTTCCAGCCTCGCAAGAAAAGAGAGCGAAAGGTGCTTGATACTGTTCTCGGGTAGTGTTGATGCTACGATAAATGTTTGGCGCGTCTCTACTGGCGAGAGATTGCATACACTCAAAGGCCATACTCGGGGAATCCTCGACATTGCTGTCGATCCACTGTCAGGCATGGCTCAAGATGCCACCGTACACATCCTCAGTGCAAGTTCCACACCCGAGATCCGCAGCTGGCAAGTCAGCTATGAAAGTGCTACTGAGACTACATCGACACTAGCCGGGGAGCCTGAAGCATCAGACAGCCCGACGCCCAAGGTAAAAGCAATCGCGGACACTGCACCGGTAACCGTTCACGACACAAGCGTGAACAAGCTGCTCTTCTCGCCCAGTTCGTCCAGCCAGGATCCTTTGGAGTTCGATTTATACACGGCATCGAGCGATAATACTGCAAAGCTCCTCACTCGTCCAATCGCAGGGTCGGAAGCAGATGCGAAGATACGGCTACCGAAGTGGGAGTCTACTGATACCTTCACTCACCCGGACTGGGTGCGATGTATAGCTCACGATCCGGCGACTGGTCTGCTTGTGACTGGCTGTAGAGATGAGGACGTACGGGTGTGGGACACGAATTCAGGAGAGTGTATCAGGACGCTGGCGGGACACTTTGATAGTGTGGAGGGCGTGTGTATAGCTAATGGGCCATGCGGTGGAGCGGTACAGCAGGGCAAAGCAGAAGATAAGAAGGCGAATGTCGTAGAGCAATGGATAGTCAGTGTCAGTCTTGATGGGACTCTGAGACGGTGGAGGCTGGATGGTAGTGGAGAGGGGAAGGAGTCTGATGAGGTGGACGAGTCTCGTGATGACGAGACGAATAACAGCAGTCAGTCAAATAGGGACGCGGAATGTGGAGCCAAGAAGCAGGCGATGACTGCAACGGAGGAAGAGGACAAAGAGCTGGCGGAGCTGATGGCGGATATGGAGGACGACTAAACCAGGAAGTTAGCGATTGGTGTCCACCGGAACGGTTTCTCTTTCCCGACATGAAACACCGGAGCGTTGTTTCAGGTCGTCGCTTCCGCTTCCGATCTGAGGACCCCTAGAATGCCTTATCTTCCATCTCAAACTTCCATTTCATTCACGATCCCTCTTCCTTCACATTCGACTTTCAAAACTACACAGCACCTACGTCGACCTCAGCAAGATGTCGACCTCGTCTTTGGATACGTAAGCTTCACCTTGTTATCATCAAGATGTGGCGTCTCTTGCTGAACGAATCTGCTAATGCATATTCTTCAGAATACCTGCACAGGTCGCTGTCGTGATTGATGGTGCAGAATACAAGTTCGCCAATTGGGATGAAGCTGCCGCCTTCGGTGCCGCCTACCAACGACGTGATTCTACCAACTGGGACGACGAGGCGGGCGCCTACGCTAATGCCTATCCTCGACAGGCCTCCTTCCGACTGCGGCTTCCGACCTGGCTCATGGTGTTAGGCCTGTTCCTGTTCCCCGCGTGCTTGATGAGATTGATACTCGTCGTGCTCTTTCTGTCATTCCTTCGGAAGAGTATACCTGGGTGGACAGAGACCATCGCTCTGTATCTGGTGTAAGTGTCGCGTCGCGCTTGACCACCCACTTAAGATGCTTATATGATTCTAGATGGGCCCAGTTAGAGTGACAGGAAGTCTTCCCGGCTCCGAAGTAAGCTCATCACCTGCGATGCTGTGACCTTGACAACGCTGACCATGGACCTCAAACATAGTCATTCAGCTCTCTCGGATTGGTTCCTCGAATCGGTGACAGCGTAGAGAGTCCGCCTGCATCGCAACAAGGTCGTGCGAGCAGTTTTCGCCTCCTTCCATCAGCTCCCAGTGCAGATGAGGCTCGGCGGCTGGTACGACGTTCCAGTACCCATTACTCTTCATCGATCACGTAACTAATGCTAGCACTCCAGGGACCAGTGCCAGACGAACCGCCACTTCCACTGCCACGGCTACCGCGCAAACCAGCAAATCAGCCATCCAAGGCCAAACTTCTGGCAGAGAGACAGCGAAAAACGGATCGGCGTAGGCGCGATGCAGCGGCACGCGCAAGACGAGATCAGGAGGATAAGGAGAGTAGGACCCCTAGAATAAAGAGGGAGTGATGTAACACAATGTTCTATGCTCTGCAGTCCAGTCGAGGCTACTTGAACGAGCATACTATACAATCAATCCTTTCCTCTACCTCGCAATCATGATCACAACACAACACTCTGTCCATGATCCAGCGCCAAAAAGCACGTCTCCGACGCCTTCTCCTCCCTCCCCTCTCCACGCTCCAGCTCCCTGCCAAACGGCACTCCCTGCGCCTCACACGCCCACTGCAATTGTCCCAACGTCTTCAGCACCTCCACCGGCTCCGTGATGAATGTGCCCCAATGCATCGCCACCGCCACTGGTCCTTTTCCCTTTCCCTTTCCCTTGTTCTGCGCGTCGCCCTGCGTCATCAGCTTCAAAACCCTCACAGCATCCCACGGCGGCATGTGATTCGCAGCCGTCAAGCCTACTTTCAGCCTCGGCATCGGACTGAGCGCGTCGGATAGCGGTACCCAGCTGCGCACGAAGTCGTACGTGCCTCCGACCCAGATGGGCAGAAGAAGGAGGTCGGGAGAGCCGAGACGGGTGGCGATGTCGGCGAAGGCGGGACAGGGGGGGTAGGGGTTGTTGGCGTCGACCGTGCTTGACAGGGACTTGGGATTGGCGGACGACAAAGGAGTGGGACTCGGTAGCCAGTCCGGCGAAGCGTGGAACTGAAAGCCTGTGTCACCCGCGAAGAAGACGCGATAGGGCTCTGCATCCGGTCCGGAGCCTCCGGGATGTTCAAGAAACCAAGACGACCATAATGTCATATCCGTATCCAGCCCGCTCCTCCCACTTTGATGCTGACTCGGCGTACACGTAACCTTCAACCCCTTCCCCTCCTCCGAACCCACAACCAGTACATCCCACCAATCCATCTCACACACCCTCCCCTCCGGAATCCCGCACTCCACAAACCACTTCTTGTTCTCCAACGGCACAACAAAGCGTATCCACTCCTGATTATTCCGCCACAGCGCCATCACCGTGTCGTAATCGAGGTGGTCGTAGTGATTGTGGCTGAGAAACATGAGATCGATGGGTGGCAGGGCGTCGACGGTGCAGGGAGGCGGGTAGAAGCGCGTTGGGCCTGCGGTTTGAACGGGTGAGGCGCGGGTGGAGAAGATGGGATCGAAGAGGCAGCGGAGGGGCCGGGGGTTGTTGTTGTTATTGTTGGTGTCTGGGGAAGAGGAGAGTGAGGGCAGCTGAACCAGCATGCTCGCATGCCCAAGCCACGTCACTTTCGCACGCTGACTGGTCGCATCAAAGCTGAAGTCTGGCTCGACGACACGCAGCAGCTGGGAAGCCAGCGCCGCCTTGTCGCCCTCCTTGATGCCATTGCCATTACCGTCCTTCGAGCTCTTCCGCTGCAGGCGTTTGCTACCCCTTCTCCGCGGCGCGGCTACATTACCAGTAGACGTGACGGCAGCAGCAGCGAGCTCAATGCACGGATCAGTATCTTCGCCCCATTCGAGATTATCCCACGTTTCCTTGCGTGTTGGCTTGTGCCAGCTTGGCCAGGGGTTGCGGAAACCGGTGCGGTCTTCGTTAGCATTAGCGTTATTGGTGGCGGTGGAGGAAGTGGAGGAGTTTGAGCGCTTGCTGGTGCTGCTGCTGCGGGAAAGGGAGGTAAAAGGCCCCTCACGACGCGGTCGCGTGGCTCCGGGAGTGGGGTTTAGGGAGGGGAGGTAGGATGACCAGCTTGTGCTGGATGAGGTGGCGAGGACGTGGTGGGAGGGTGTGGAGGTGGGGTTCGTGCGCTCGAGACGAGCGGGGACGAGGGTAGTCATGTTGGCGGATGACTTGCGCTCAGGTCGTCGAATGTCGTGGTCACGAGAGTGCGAGAAGCCAGAAGACGTCGACGTTGACGTTGAACAATCACCGTGCGATGAGTGCTCACCAAAACAGAAGTGCACAACGAACAATGAGTTTGAGGCTCGATATTTCGCTACTGCTTATCAGATGGAGTGATCTTGCTTCTTCTTTCTTTCTTGTACGTAGTGATCGAGCTGTGAGACAGATGACGGAAGGTGTTTGGCGGACACTGCCAGCCTTGGCACGCCAAGCCACGTGCTCAATGCATCTGGACGACCTACTGGACTTCATACACTCGGGCAATTCGGTCAAAGTACAATTGAAGGGGCTGTGCTATAGTTCTGTGGAGAAGCTCTGATCGAGGTTTGGTAATAAGATCTTATGCTTCAAGATATCGCGATGTGTCATGCGCCTGCCATTTTGCGAGGCCCAGACACCTGTCTATAATGCGTTTTCCGATTCCCTGCTCCTAAATGTCCTGACTGTGATGCGCTGATGCCCATTGCCATTGTCCTGTTCCCGATGCCTTATCTTTGAGATCCCATCCTAGTTGCTTAAACTCCAAGCCTTTGTGTCCAAAATCCTGCTTTGACCCCTTATGCTCCAACTCCTTGACCTCTATTCCTCTATGCTCTGACGCCCTAAGTTATGAATTCCTTCGCGGTACGATCTTTTGTGGCTCAGGTTTTCTGCTCTCTAGATCTATTCACTATCGGACGGGTACTGCAGCATGAGCGTATCTCCATCGAGAATCCACTGTCCGTCGCCCTCGACATGCAGTGCGGTTACATCTTCCATGATCTCCCGGATCTCGAGTTCTGTGAAATCTAGGTCTTTCTCCTGACTCCAATTGATAGTCTGCGTCGCAACCTCGATGTGAATGTGATCATCCCCATCGAAATTTTGGAACATCATGTACAGCATGTCGACAAGTAGCTTTTTGCGCTGCAACACCAACGCAGCACTGCCTGGGTCCGGCTTACAGTTCCTACAATGCCAATTTGCCAGGCGCTTAAGTAACCCGACACATGTCATGTGGTACTCTGGATTCTCGCAGTCCTAAGCAGATTGTTAGTCAAGTCCGAATTTGCGTTCAGCTTTCATTTGGCTTTGACTCACAGGATTTGAGCAGACGGTTGATTCGTTGAGATCCTCTACTTGGTTGCCACAAATGCACATTGTCGCCCATTTGTCACGAACCTTAGCCGGACGGACAGCACTTCGCAAGTGACGCGTTGTCCCAGATGCTTTGTCCTGAATCATATTGATACATTCCTCCAATGTATCGTCCGTGACCAGGTTGTCCCTTCTCAACTCTCCGGTAAACCTTAAAAACTGCTGGAAGTGCTCTGGGACGCTGAGCCACGCCTTGTTGGCGGTCACGAATCGAATAAGCGCAGCAGGCAGAAACTTGTTCCCATTCAACTTCTCCTCTGTCATCTGATCGTTCCACTTATTCACAAGCTGTTTCTGACTTGAGCTCATACTGGCGACGGAATTGATCTTCTGCTCGAGCTTCATACGATACCATGTCTCATCGATCTGCTCGTCGTACTCTACCACCTGAGAGCCAGGCGTCAGTCGACGCATTGTGACAGATTTGAATAGAGAGAGTTCGGGGTCGTCAAGCATCGGCACAGTATACGGGTTCAGTCCTGGTAGTGGTAGGCCATAATCATTTCGGGTATCATTTGATGTAGGTTTTTTAGCACCGCCAGATGATGATGCTGCCGGATTCAGGCTTTTCGACAAATCGATCACCTTTGCCTTCCGGGGCCTCCCTCTCCTGCCGCGCTGTGGTTCCGTGATGGCAGCCGAGCTTTCTGATTCTGATAGATCATGTGTGTCTGCTCCAAGCTTGACACTGTGCAACTTCGCTGGCAACTTGTCGAGAAGCTCCACAGCCGAGTCACTATTAAATTTCGAGGCAGCTTGCACAACATTTGTAGAAAGCTTCAATTTGGTACCACGAACCGTTTCTGATCTTTCTTCCGCAGACTCTGGCGTTTCAGGCACTACTGCCTTGTGGCGGAAGCTGGGAAGTAGTTCTTTTCGCCGGACTTTTGCAGGTGGACGTGGAGTGATATCCGCCAAAGGGCTACCAGCCTGTTCCTTGGCCTTAGTCGCCATAGGCGAGGTGTTCTTGTCGTATAGTTTGGTGTTCTGCAAATCGCCAGAGTCCTTGTTACGAACGACTTCATGTATGGATGGATGATTGCGTTGATGGAATTTTGCTGCTTTCCTCCGCTCACTCTCTCGTTTAGCTATAGCAGCCTCGACATCCTTTAGCTCGATATCCTTATACCATGTGGCCGGCTTGAATTTAGGTTGCGGTTGACCATTCTTGGAAACATCGAAGCTTGGGGCACTGCGAAGACAGTGACTGTATTCTGACGCGAAGGCAACATGTCTCCGAGAGCAGTAGAATTGTCGCAACAACTTATCGGCATCCTCCCTTGTCGTCATCTCTGCAAGTCTTGCCAGCGCGTCGCAAAATGAGTCCTTGTTCCATAGTACTCTATCGCTACCGAAAAGACTGCACAAAGCTTCCAGACCGATATTCCATGCTTTCTGTATCCTCGTTTCGGCGTCAAGCTGATTAGCAGCAGCATCTGGTGGTTTAGCGCCATCATTTACAAAATCCGGCGGTTGTAATGGCAGTACTGCCTTGGAATCATTCGGACTTAGAACTGCCACAGTGGACGGCATACCTTCCGGAATAGCAGACTGCTTCCAGGCGATATCAGTGACGAGCTCGAGGTGTGTGGACACTGTTGCCTCTGCCCTGAGAAGATAAGCCCTGCCATAACGCGTCTGTCGAGGCGAGTCTGATCTGATCAATATCCGTGCACCTAAATAGCTCTCCTCCATCGGAACCTCAAGTCCAACATGCTGTAGAGCTCTGGCGAAATGGGACTGCTCCTGGAGCAAAATGGTGAGCCGAACGTCATATTCTGCGGCAATCGACCTCTTCCAAGGCTGTTTTGCAGAAACTGGATAATGATTGAGATGTAGACTTCTGCTGTCGAATCGAAATGGCTGAAAAGACTGCAATCGAAATTCGTACTCGTTGTTGCTTAGCTCAAGTAAACCATGTTGGATCTCGCATGGCAACCGTCGAGCATCAAGAAAGTCACTGTTTGTCGAAGAAGCTGATGTCGTGGATTTCGAGCGAACCTCGCAAATCTCTACTCGTACGGCGCAGGGCAATGATTCCAACTTTTGTCGCTTGAATTTGATGGGTCGGTCTGTTGCTGTATCTGAGCGACAGACGAAGCCGGTAAGAGTGACTTCGAGTTCTTCGGTCATGCCTGAATCAGCACGGACAGGGTCTGGTAACTGAGTCTTTGACTCCTTCGATGGTCTTGTTTGAGCCTGTCCCATTGAGAATGTGATACCAGAAGCAGCCATACTAGTAGCAGCTAAAGAGTGGCATTGCCACTACTGCAGCTAAGCTAGATATAGTCGCTGACTTTCATGTCCTTTGAGGTGTCTTTCACGAGTACTGGCAGAATGCGCCTTTCACTTATGGAGGTAACAGTCTGGGTTCACCTCAGATCGCTCTTTCAAGGTAAGGGTTCGACTAAATGGGGTTGTCGACTAATCACGTCACTCCTCCCTTGAATATCAGTCTTTCAATATGAAGAATGTGAATGGAACAATTCAGGTCACGTGCAGTGCAGCGTTTGTGGTCAAGTGAAGACTCTTGCCGTCGCCTTCAAACACAGACCGAGGTCCGCGGGCTTTCTTCAAGCACCCGAAGAAGCGCTCAGTCTAGCACACAGACACACCTTGCGCAATGCAATGACGAAGGGATAGAGAAGAGTGTACTATTGAGTGTTGTTGATTGATGCTACTACTCCGTATATTCCCGCTTTCGCACTAGCGCGGTCAGGGTCTCGATATATTGTCTTACCTCGCCCTCAATCTATCATTCATTCTGACTCTTGCTTTTGCTGAACACACCATGGCTGCTGCACGCGCCTCGAGGCGGAGAGCAGCTGTATCGTACGCAGAATCCGACGATGGTACTTTCTCTGATGGCTCCGACTCATTCGCAGGCTCGCCTTTGCCCTCGCCTCCGCCGCCCAGCCGCCGTGGTCCAGCACGGTCCTCAAAGCATGTGACAGCAGAGCAGCATGCCGAGGACAATGTCATGCCTGCGAGAGTGGCAAAACGGAGGGCGGATAGGGCGACGAAGGCGCGACCGAAGAGCAAAAGAACGAGGAAGGCCGATGGTGGTGCTCACCATGTACAGCAACAGCCAAAGCAGCGTCAGCAGACAGCTTCATCAAAACCAATACCGAGCGATGGGATAGTCCCACCATGGTTCTCATTACCATATGAAGTCCTCCTGTCGATCTTTCAGTATGCTTCCTACCCTCTTATGGATGAGCACCAGCATACGACATCGGGTGTCAGCTGGCTATGCCATGCTTCCTTGACCTGCAAAGCTTTCACCGATCCTGCCCTGGCTGTACTGTATCGGTGCCCCCCACTCGACAACCCTACATCAGGTATCATGCTTCTCAACATGCTCAAGTCCGGTCAATCTACCTGGTTGGATTACAAGGTCAAAACGAAGGAAATCGATATCGATGCCAAGCAGGTCTTAGCCTACTCTGCCTCCGGCAAGCTTGGACATTTTGATCTTTCTGATCTTGTCATGCAACTGCCCAACTTGACAGCAGTGCATCTCCGACACTCCATTTACAGAGTCCCTTTCAAAACTTTCATTCAATCGTCACAGGGGAGACCTTGGAAGTACAAGCCCGAACTCTTTACAACAATTGCAGATATGGGATGCCAGCTATCTAGCTGGACCTGGTGTGGCAACATGATCAGAGAGCGTGAGCGATATCCACTCGAGTTGTTGACACAACCAGACGGACTCTTCTCAGGCTTGCGCCATATAACCCTAGCAGGGATCACCATTATGAAGCAGCACACCCCAGGCAAGATTGGTGATCATTGGCCAGGGAACTGCCTCAGTCAACTACACCAGCTCAGATCTCTTGAGCTCATAGACTGCGTGACCACGGAGTGGGAGATAACAGGAACAGAGATGAGCACATCTTGGGATTTCCTATCTGAGCTCGAGGTCCCTCTTACATCCTTGACAATCACCGACTGTCTAGATATCACTTCATCCACACTCACTCCCTGGCTAGCATTACACGGTCGATCTCTGAGAAGCCTCATTCTCAATCACAACGACAGCCTCGACCTGAACTTCCTGCCCACCCTCAAGGATTTCTGCCCATCCCTGACAGTCTTGTCAGCCGACCTCACATACTACTCGCAATCAACAGTCATGAACGAGGCCGCAGAACCCAAATACACCACCCTCCTCTCTGACAACGCCATCCCAACCTGGCCAA
>Ga0268246_10000429_pt1 | contig 18563 bp, 15 predicted proteins | sample AgamicOrSfe_FD_200242 | JGI IMG/M metagenome (GOLD analysis project Ga0268246, IMG submission 200242) | Agave microbial communities from Guanajuato, Mexico - Or.Sf.e (v2) (version 2) | ecosystem: Host-associated > Plants > Phyllosphere > Phylloplane/Leaf | place: Guanajuato, Mexico | collected...
ACCCTTCCCCTCCCTCTACCTCGCGCACCTCTTCACCACAACCCGCGGCATCTACCTCTACCACACAACCGACATCTGGCGCTTCACGCTTTTCTGGACGCTCATCCTCGTCGGGGCGTGCCACATCGCCGTCGCTGTGTATGCTTGCTCTATGCATTGGCTGGGTTTGTTTCTTCGGCGGCGGGAGCGGGAACGGCGGCGGAGGGAGCGTCAGAACCAGCAAGAAGATACGGATGCCAGGCTCACGGATTCGAGCAAGGGGCAGGGTCCCACGCGGCGCGTCGGAGGCGAGGGATTAGCAACCTGGGCAGTGCTGGTTCCGGCGGCGGTGATAGTGATCTGGGGGTTTGCGCAGGCGGTGGTGGCGGGGAGTATAGTGGGGGGTTTGCTGGGCACGGTGTATGAAGGCGGTGGGTTCCGGATGAGCACGTGGATTCCATTGGTGTATGCGGGGGTGTGTACGTTGGTACTTGTGTTGGGGAGTTTTAGTATTCAGGGGGGAATGTGATGGGCGGGAAGGGAAAGTGGAGCTGGATGGGAGGAGGAGATGGGAGGTGAGGTAAGCGGATTGTGCGATGGTGGTGGATGCTCCTGCTGGGCAGGACCAACTCTATCTTCATCTCAGCACCAGCACGAACGGACTACCGCCTCTTCGCCCAAACCTTCACAAACTCAATCTTCTCCCTCACCCCAATCGCAACTCTCTTAACCCTCCCCAGCCGCGCCAACGCTTCTCCAACCTTATCAAGCATCGCCTTCTCCTCCGGCCTGAGCATAACATCGCCCTGCCGCGTCGTCCTCCCAACTCCCTCCGCCTCCACCTCAGCATCCACATCCCTGTCCTCCTCGCCATCCTCATCTCCATGCACCCCATTCGTCTCCGCAGTCAACGAATTATACATCGGCTCCGCCACCCTAAACCGAATCGTATGTGTCGGCCTACTGCATAGATTCCACAAAAACCTGACTCCTTCCCTCCACCCGGGCACCGGCGTCGTCACATCCGCCGGCGCATACTTCAGACTAACCACGAAGATCTTCACGTTCGCCGGGGCCTCCAGCAACGCGGGGCTTAGCGGCAGGATCGCGCGGCCGTTCGTCGTCGTGCTTTCTGGTAGTAGCAAGATCGGCCGCCTTGGGTGTCGAGATATCAAAGCGGGAAGAGTTGTCAGTTCGGAGGCGGAGGAGCCGGAGGCGAGGGGGAGAGGAGACAGGGTGGGCTGGCGGAAGGCGCGGAAGATGCTGCTGAGCAGGGAGGTGCGGCGCAGGAGGCGGGAGGAGGGGTAGGTTGTTGTGAAGACGGGGTCGAAGACTGCAGCGAGGTAGAGGCTGTCGAGGGGTGAGGTGGAGGAGGCGACGATGATGGAGGAGGTGTGGGGGAGGCGATCGCGGATGGTGTTGCGGGTGAGGGTGCTGCGACGGGGTGTTAGAACTGTATAGCTCATCTTGGCTTTATCTTGTGATCTGGCATTGGAATGGCAAGGCTTACCCTTTTTTCAGCCCATCAACTTGTAGATTCACCCACCATATCCCAGGTGTGCCTAGTATCATCCATAGTGCTGCTTTCTTCCCGAACGAGCCTATCGGTAGCCATGCGAAGACCAGAAAGTACGCGAGCATGAAGAAGAGTAGGATTGGGACTCGGACGATGAAGAGGAAGATGTGAAAAGGTAGGTAGACTCCATATGGCTCGGCGCTGACGGGGAAGAAAGGCGCTATGCCAGTGCCTGTGGGACTATCTTAGCTTGCTGTCTAGTTTTCGCAGGGTGTATGCAGCACCTTTATCACGGAATTGAGAGTACTTCTCCATGATGCTTGGAATAGCTTTGCCTGTGCTTCCTGGCCTCTTTTGGAGTGCTTAGAGTTAGACAGAGGTAGACAATGCGACTGCAAGACTATAGGTTCGTCAGATGCATAATACTAAGCAGCAATGGATCCTGAGCAAGCAGATTGACGTGGGGCTTAAGTGAGCGAGAGATGGGACCGATTGACATGTGCACAAGCTGGAGAACAACTGCCGGCAAGGTATCGAGTACAAGCTCATCTAAGGTAAGCTCTCATGGCCTACTGAATGTCTATCCTACATAGCATAGTGCCAACAAGCCAACATGGCCACCTCTACATCATCCATCATCCCATCGTCACTCTCCGCGTCGGCTTCTTCAACTTGCCAGGCCTGTTCTCATCTGGCTCCTGCTTGACTCCATAGCCTGACGACCTTCGTCTTGCCATAGTCTGCGACTTGCGCCTCTCCTTCGCTGACTTGGTGTAATTGCCGCTCCTGACATACTTGCGCTTGGCAGGTGCTTCTTCCTCCTCTGGCTCTTCATCATCATCTTCTTCGTCTTCTTCATCATCGTCCACATTCTGCACATCATTATCCTCGGCATCATCATCCCCCATCTGCACATCCAGTGATTCTTCTGATTGCTTCTGCGCAAGGCGAGCTTGCTTAGCTGCTTTTGTGTACATGCCACTCCTGACATACTTGCGAGTTGTTACAGGACTGCCAATTTCCTCATCGTCCACAATCTCAACCGTGACAACCTTTGGCCGCTTAGCCTTGACTTCTGGCTCGGGCGATAGAGGCCGCTTCCTCGGGCGACCCACCTTGCGCTTCACAAGTAGTGTTGTCTCGGAAAGGTCGACCACACTCTTGCGCTTGGTACTCTTCGCTGGCTTTGTCGTCTCCTTCGGCTCAAGTTTAGCCGGCAGCGTGTGGCGTCTGTTGCTATGCTCCGGCAGCTTCTCTGCAGCCACCTGTGCAGCTCTTCGCTTTCCATGCTCAACGACGGGCGGATTGTCGTCGTCGTACAAGGCTTTGGGCTTCTCGGTCAGATATAGCCAGCGTCCGCCAAATTTGCCGTGCTTGTCATGCCATACTTCTGGTTGCGGACCTGCTTTGGCGAGTGCCTTTTTTCTGTCTTTCTCCTTCTTCGCTTCCTTCGCACTCTCCAGCAGAGCAGTCGCAATCTGAATGACGGGATCATGCGCAGAGGTCTCGGGAAGTGGGTGCTTTCGTGGTCTGCCAGGTTTGCGCTTGACAACGACGGACGTGCCAGCAGAGTCTCGCGCTCCGTCCATTTGTGGCACCACTTGTACTTCTTCTGACTCGCTCTGTCGCTGTCTCTTGCGGCCTCTTTTGGGAGTAGTTTCCACGCCAACAGCAGAATCATCAGGCTCGCTTTCGCTGTCACGTTCTGTCTCCTCGATGAAATCTGCAATCAACCCCTGTAGCCCCGACCGCCTGCCCTTTCTTATCAGTCTTTCTTCTTCTGTGTCTACAAAGCGGTGAATCGTACGGTGATCCAGGATTCGTTCCTCACTGTCATGTTTCCCAGATTTGTCGGTCTTGGGCCACTGGTAGCCATACAGCTTCGAGTGCCTCTCACATCTCGGACAGGCAAGCCGAGTCTGAAAGGCGTCACTCTGGACGAATGGGTCATTGCAGACGCGACATTTCACCCAGCGGCTATGTGGTGTGACGAGGAGGCGAGGCGTCAAGGTATAGTCGCCGGGTCGTCGTGCGTTGGGGTCAGAGGAAGACCGATCGTGTGAAGCAGAGCGATCGATGTTGAGTGCGATCACTGCTTTGCCTTCCTTCTTGGTGAGCTGTGCCAATGCTCGTCGAGTCACGCGGGGTTGACTGGAATGCTTGCGCTTGACGACCGCGTGCTTCTTATCGTCGATGACAAGATCGTCGCCCAGATCAGATAGTTCGGAGGAATTTCCTTCCAGCTCCTCTAAGGCAGCCTCTTGCTGTACGTCTTTTCCTCCGTCCATATCCACATCGGCACTCGATCCAGCCTGCTCAACAATTGTGACAGGTATAGTGATGGTGTCTTCAGCTTGCTCAGTCAGCAATTGCAGGGCATCGGCTGGTAACTCGACAGTGGTGCCATCCTTCATCGCAATCTCAGTGGGAAGCTTGCCGTCCTGAATCGTGCAAGCAGAGTCAGCAACTGACGTCGAAGCAGTAGACTGATGGGACGGCTGCGAACTGCTGACAATCTCTAAAGCTGAAGCTGGTGATGCCGGCGGGCTTGAGCGCGGTGTCTCTGCATCAGACACTTCGGCTGATGCATCATTACTGTCAATATGAAATTCTTGGCTCAACTTGGACATTGGTAGAGGGCGCTTCTTGAGGTCGTTGAGTCTGGGGTGCTTCGGCGTGTTTTCAACACTTTCGGCACCATTTGTAATCTCACCGATCTTTCTCTTCTTGTTTGTCCCCTGCTGTGGTTGAGGTGTCGCATTGCGCGAGCTCGAAGCGGAGTCTGTGGCTCCACGGGTCTCGCTCACGCCTGAGCCAGAAGCGTTCGATCTTGGGGATGCCGATGTCTTCTCGGCCGCATTAGCCTCATCGTCATCCTCTTCATCGCTATTCGTGGTAGCATCAGGATCCCATCCATTTCGCTGCAGTCTTTCGCATGTAGCGCACAAACATTCACAATTGTCTTCACCAAAGTAATTGTCGCCATAAGATACGGTCACTTCTTCTCCGACCTTGATGTCTCGTGCCGCCACCACAGTCATGCCATTGAATCCTCTCGTGGTCAATCGTGCGTTTGCATCACAATCGTGATTCGAAAACCGAGCAGGACCCAGAAAGAGCGACGGCACCTTCTTCCTGCTTGACATGACAATACTGAAATCTCTTCGTGTCAAGTCCAGGTCTTGCTCCTCTTGTTTCGTGATAGGAGCTTGTATGCCGCTCAAATACTTAACCAGCTCGCCCTTCTTAATCGGGCGGCGGGCATATGTCGCAGCTTCGTGCGTGTCAATGGTATACCTGTTTGTCGTTGCGCACTCCCAAGGACAATCAGGCAGGTAAATGTCCACATATTTGCGGACATGTCGCGCAAAGTGTTCCTTTGCGCTGGTAGTGGGAAGTCTGTCATAGTACTTCTTGATGCCAGACAGCTCGAGCAATTTCGCCGTTGCTGTGGCTGGATCTTTGTCGATGACGACGTGTTGACGGAGGATGCCTGCGATTTCTTCTTCGTGAAGGCCGCGGCAGGGAAAGTACCGAGAGCGGTTTTTGCGGATATTTGTCCAGAAGTATACCTGGGAGTTTGTTAGCAGGTGGCAAGTGATCTGCGGCATCTCCCCGTTTTCGAAGTGCCACGGAGTGGGATGAACTGACGCGATCGACGAGGGCGTCAGTGCAAAGATCGTCGTAAGACGCCAGCTGAGACAACGTCAATGCGTCCTTCTTGTTATATATACCGCTCCCGGTAGCAGGTTCCGGTGTAGGTGCCATGTCGTCGTTTGTCCTTCAGATGAGGCGTGTTTTGCGATGGGAATGAGGGCTTATTTTTTGACCGTGTGCTGTTCTCTCCGGACAGACCTGTCTTCTAACAAATTATGAAACACTGTCAAACATGCATCCAGGCTCTCGAGGACAGCCACGCGAACGAGCAGTATATCACGGTTCAGTCAACGATGATGATTTGATGTCTTGACAAGCGCGAAGAGTAAGGGAAGGTGGTGTAGTGCAGGTCAATGAAAGTGAGGTGAAAGGACGAAAGGAACGTTGTACAGAGAGAACTTCAGCCGTCGAGTAGCACGAGACGGAGACGCGATATAAGACCCCGGTTAAGGGTTGGCGTAACCGCTCATTCTTCTGCCAACTCTGGTACAACATACTAATCAGGTAGTACAATATCATATCCCCGGACTTTGGATGAGCGGCAGTGGACGTCGTTGCGAAAAGTAGTGAAGCTGATGCGCCTGAGCCTCTGACGCTACGACCCTCTTCAGTACCTCATTCACCTCGGTCTTGTGAGATCTCGGCATACAATATGATTCAGCTCAAGGTGTGTCCTCGACTGTATCTCGATCCCGAGTAATACAATCTTTTCTAAGCGCGCGCATCACTAACCACCACTTCTCTCACCTAGTCCATGCTCAACTGCATAGACAACTCCGGCGCCGCCATCGTCGAGTGTGTCAACGTCCTGCGAATGGACAGAGGAGCAAAGATCGGTACGATATCTCTCTGCTGCATCAGCACATCTGTCCGCATACGCGCCCATCGTCCCACGATCCCAATCTTCCTCATCATTCATCCTAACACCACGTCCTACAGGCGACCGCATAATCGTAGTCGTGCAGAAACAGCGGTCCTTCGGTCCGGAAGCAGGTCCAGGTGGTTCAGTATCCGTCGCTGCAGCCAACAAAGTGCGAAGGGGAGATATCAGACACGCCGTTGTTGTGCGAACGCATAAGAAGTACCAGCGGCCGGATGGGAGCGTGGTGCGGTTTGATGACAATGCGTGTGTCCTGATTAACAAGGCGGGCGAGCCGATTGGGAGTCGATTGAATGGTATGTGAGATCTCTTCTTCTTCTTTTTGGCCTCAAAGGCGGAAGTTACAGGACAGAAGTCTGGAAGGATCCTGGGGAGAGTGCCGTGGGCATTCTGCTCAGAATACTGTCCTAGTACAGTATAGCAGGATCGAAAGAAGTGTGAAGTGGACACAGGCACGAAGGGGAACATAGGAGCATCAGAGAAGATTTGCTCTATGGTAACATATACTGACACGATCATGTAGGAGTGGTTGGGCAAGAATTAAGAAACACGCAGTGGTCGAAAATTCTATCGCTTGCGCCGATGCACGTTTAGAGTAGACCCGGCATGATATTATGAGCAAGGCGTTGGAGGATATTGCATTTGCATATAGGGTGGGCTCTGATCAGAGTCCCGGGTATCATAGATCTACAAAGTCTCTTTTCCAACTGCTCTTTCCTTTCCGAACGCCAAATCCCATGCCATGATAATCATTCGCATATACACCATTTCAAGCATTCTTCCAGACCTCTCCGCATGAAGAGCAAACAAAGTAGAGTGCCTGAGCGAGGTCAGTCCGGGCTGAAACTTCGCAATTGCGGAAGCAACAAACCATTCCCGTCTCTGCCGTCCGCTGCTGCGATTGGAAGAACACTGCTTCTGTGCTGTCGCACTTTGGACATTGTTTGTTCGTTCGTGGTAGCTGTAGGTTCGTAGAACAAGTGGTTAGCACGCCCTGGAGTAAAAACAACATGATGAATAATGCGTAACAGGGAATTCCTGAACCACATATCGCCAGGATCGTTTCCCCGAAGTTGTCTCTATAAGCAGACAGTTTTTTGCCTCTATGCTTTAGTCTCTTCTTGACCGGCCACATCTTGCATCTGAACATCTTGATCGACCACTTCCAAACACAAATCTCCCTCATAGTCATCCCCACATATTTCGCACACAATCACCTGCCCACACATCGTACAGAACGACGGTATCGCATCCACCTCTTGATCTCTCTCGCCTCCTTCATATCCCGAATCCACTGAACCACGATGGGTGGTGCTGACAATATTGGAAGTACCTACAGTAGGATCACTTCCGACGTCTTGCGTGATTCCAGCAGTATCGGCGACCGTGTTGGTGAGTTCGTTGCGGAAGACACAGGATGATGTCGCTTGTTCTGAGAACTGGCAGGTACGGCATGCGAACATCAGGGTGTTGTCGGCCTTGTTCTCTTTAGGGTAGAGCATGTTTGAGCTGTGAAAAGAACATGTTAGCAACGGAGTGACACAAGTGCTGAGAGCACGTACCATTCGCGACAGAAGCGAAATGTAATCTTCTTGGGTGTTGCCACGCTGCCTGAGTCTGGTGACGACGCCATAGTGTATGTCGTGTGATGTGCTGATAATCTTGTTGTGCGCGCAACCAATGTGATAGACTGTGCTCAATTATTGCAGACGAGTCTTTCAGAAAAGTTTCGATGTCTATATCCGTGTATTGTGAATGCGAGCGCGACGACGTGAGAATATGATGTAAATTGTATCAGAAGCGTGAAGCAGAGTCGGTCGGTTGTTGTCACCAGTGCGGAGAAACTCCAGAGCTTAAAGCCGAAGGCCGGCTCAGGCTAGCCTCACATCGAGGTACAAAGGTACTTCCCAAGCTAGCTGTCTCGGCAACACCCGCGAATGGTACGTCTGCCCCTCAATCATCATCTTCGTCTCGTCTTATTTCACGCGCCATTCATTGCCTTGACGATACTGTCCAGCACTTATCAACTCATCAACCCCCGACAACACGGTCTAACCTCACCACTTCTTCACAGTTTCTACTGAAGCCAAGACCACACCTCCCACATCGTTCTTCAGCTCGCTCCATCGACGAAATCATCATGGTACAACAAACACATCCATCCCATTTCACAAAAGACAAGCTGCTGACACTATCCTAGTCCAGCACCGGTCTCCCCTCTGGCTGGGAAGTGCGTCACTCCAACTCCAAGAACCTCCCCTACTACTTCAACCCCGCCACAAAAGAGTCCAAATGGGAGCCCCCAGCCGGCACAGATTCAGACAAGCTGAAGACGTTCATGGGTCACAACCACAGCGCTCCCGGCGCACGACCAGAAGCTCTAGGAGCAACAGAGGGAAAGATTCGGGCGTCACATCTGCTGGTGAAGCACAACAAAAGTAGACGGGCTTCGAGTTGGAAGACGCCGGAAATCACACGGAGTAAAGCTGAGGCGCGCGACATGATTGAGGAGTACCAAGACCGAATTAACAGCGGGGAGATCACTCTGGGGGATTTGGCGAAGACGGAGAGCGATTGTAGTAGTGCGAGGAAGAATGGGGATTTGTGAGTTGGAAATGAACAATCAAGTATATACAGTCAACTGACATATGTCTAGGGGCTTCTTCGCGAAAGGGGAGATGCAGAAAGAGTTTGAGGATGCTGCATTTGCGTTACAACCAGGGACGATGAGTGGTATAGTTGAGTCAGCTTCGGGACTACACCTGATTGAGAGGTATGTCTAGGAGCCGAGGATAGTTGCGCAATTGCTAATCATCATCAGGACGGCGTGATTCTCCAGAGATATTGGCTGTAGTGATCGATCAAAATAATACTGTTTCTTTCTCTATTTCTCGTCTCATGTCTGCTTCCGTGATGTTCTCATTGGAAATCTGAGCGTACGGCATACTTTACACTTTACGCTCAGTCTTTCCTATATACTTGACTATATAAAGCTTTATTCCCACTCCTAATCACAGCAAGCAACCATCTCCGCCCACAACATGGAACACGCACTTCTAGCTCACCGCCCAAAACCAGTCATGATCTCAGCTGAAGCACATACACTTTCACAAACAAAACTACCAATGGAACCAGCACCCGCTCGCTTCCACTCTCCGGTGAGTATACTACGACATCCACCACGACCATATTCCCTGACTAAGCAGAAGCAGATCAACGCTGAAGCCTCCACGAATGGCGATACTGAATACACCCTGTCCACCACTCCGAAAACCTCACCCTCGACGTACGGCACACCCTGTTCTTCAACCTACGGCACACCCCAGTCCTCCATCTACGGCAGTCCCCATTCCTCGACCTCACCAACAACCTTTGCCGCCATCTACGAAACCCCCCGTACGCGTTCTCCCACCGTCTCCATTGCCACTAAACTCCCCGCCACCATCTCCGTTACATCTGACGGCGACGTGTTCACCTCGGCGGGGTCTATCAGCGCGGGTGACAGGGCAGGGGGCAAGATCGGGTTGGGTCGTGAGGATGGGACGTATCGCCTCCGTGTGCCGGGTGGATTACATTATCAGGACGAATCCAGCGCTCGTCACGCCATGCAGGTTCGCGCCTGGGAGCGTGAGAGGACGTGCGAAATGGTAGAGGAGCCGATCCGCGCGTTTGGAACCAAGAGGACGAGGCAGCCGGGCTACATTACTGCGGCTGATTTGGAGAGCCCGAGTCGGCAGACGAGGTTGAGAGCATATGGGTTGGGTGATATTGGCTCTGGCTCGAGTGGTGCCTTTGAATTGGAAAGGCTGTCGTTGGAGCTCGGAAGGGACAGCGTGGGAAGGATGGGGATGGTGCGAGTCGGGAGTGGTGGCACTGGGAGGCTGTCGTCCGAGTTCGGGCAGAGCCTGGGAAGAATGGGGATGGTGCTCCCTGGGAATGGTGGAGTGGAAAGGTTGTCGTCGGAGGTCGGGCAGAGCATAGGAAGAATGGGGATGGTGCGCGCCGGGAGTGGTGACTTGAAAAGGCTGTCGTCGGACCTCGGAGGGGACAGCGTAGGAAGGATGGGAATGGTGCTCGCCGGGAGTGGTGACTTGGAAAGGCTGTCGTCGGAGCTCGGAAAGGATAGCGTGGGAAGGATGAGGATGGTGCTCGTCGGGAGTGGTGCCTTGGGGCTGTCGTCGGAGCTCGGAAGGGATAGCGTGGGAAGAATGGGCATGGTGCACGCTGGGAGTAATAGCGTTGGAAGGCTGTCGTCGGAGCTCGGAAGGGACAGCGTGGGAAGAATGGGAATGGTGCGCGCCGGTGTGTGATACGTGTTGGACTGCGGGACAAAGAGGACGAAACAGTGGAGGAGAACGGTTCGCACGCACAGAATCAGGAGGTAGGTTCGCAGGACGGCTCAGGTGTAGCACGTGGACGTGTACGGCACTTGCCACAGGCAGGGCATTTGGATATGATTCGGCTGTAATATATGTACGAATCTGCGCAAGCAAGCAGATATATGCTCTCGTCCATACACATATTTTGTTCAATCTCCTTCATTACTCTACCCATCCACATCTCCCTCTACGCCCCCAAATCCGTGATACAGCCATGACTAGCATCACTAACCAATCTGACATACTTGCCCAACGTGCCCTTCTTAATCAGCTCCGGCGCCACAAACTCCCTCTGCCTCCTCTCCAACTCCTCCTTACTCACATCCATCAAATCCAACACCCTCTTCTCCGCATCAATCACAATGCGATCTCCATCCCTCACCACACCAATCGGCCCGCCCTCCTGCGCCTCGGGCACAATATGTCCGATCAAAAACCCGTGACTCCCGCCGCTGAACCGCCCGTCGGTGATTAGCGCGACGTCGTTGCCCAGCCCGGCGCCCATGATGGCGGACGAGGGTTTCAGCATTTCAGGCATACCGGGACCGCCCTTGGGGCCTTCGTAGCGGATGACGACGACGGTTTTCTCGCCCTTTTTGATGGCGCCGGCTTCGAGCGCGGTGACGAAGTCGTCTTCGGAGTCATACACCTTCGCCTTGCCTTCGAATCGAGTACCCTCTTTTCCTGTGATTTTCCCGACGCAGCCGCCCGGTGCGAGAGAGCCGTAGAGGATCTGGATGTGGCCGACGGGCTTGATGGGTTTGTCCATGGAGCGGATGACGTGTTGGTCGCTGGGGAAGGAGGGGGCGTTTTCGACGTTCTGGCGGAGGGTTTTGCCGGTGACGGTGGGGGAGTTGCCTTTTATGACGCCTTCTGCGAGCAGGTATTTGTGCAGGGCGGGCGTGCCGCCGACGTCGAAAAGGTCTTGCATGACGTACTTGCCGGAGGGCTTGAGGTCGGCGAGGAAGGGAATGCGGTCGGAGACGGCCTGGAAGTCGTCGATGTTGAGCTTGATGCCGACGGAGTCTGCGATGGCAATTAGGTGGAGTACGGCGTTTGTGCTGCCGCCGGTGATCATGATGACGACCATGGCGTCTTCGAGGGCTTCGCGGGTGATGATGTCGCGGGGCTTGAGGTCGAGGGAGAGGAGGTTCTTGATGGCGCCGCCGGCTGCGAGACATTCGAGCTGCTTGGCCTTGGATTCGGCGGGGTTGGAGGAGGAGCCGGGGAGGGACATGCCGATTGTTTCGATGGCGGTCGCCATGGTGTTGGCGGTGTACATGCCACCACAGGCGCCGGCGCCGGGGCATGCGTGGCGGATGATGTCGAAGCGCTCTTCCTCGTCAATGTCGCCGGTGATGAATTGGCCGTAGGCTTGGAAGGCAGAGACAATGTCGAGGCTTTCCTTCTTCTTGTCGCTGCATCCTGGCGCGATGGTGCCTCCGTAGACCATCAGGGAGGGTCGGTTGAAGCGGCCCATCGCCATGATTACACCGGGCATATTTTTATCGCAACCGGGGATGGAGATGTTCGCATCGTACCATTGGCCTCCCATGACAGTCTCGATCGAGTCTGCGATGATCTCTCTGCTTTGTAACGAATACCGCATGCCTTTTGTGCCCATCGAAATACCATCACTCACACCGATTGTGTTGAACTGCATTCCCTTGAGTCCTGCTCGCTCCACACCTTCCTTTATCTTGTGGTTGAGTTGTAATAAGTGCATGTTACACGGGTTGCCAGTATACCAGACTGATGATATGCCGACTTGTGCTTTGTTCATGTCTTCTGTCGTCAGGCCTGTGGCGTACAACATTGCCTGTGAGGCGCCTTGTGACTTAGGTTGTGTGATGATGCGGCTGGTCTTGTTCAGGACGGGCTCTGTGGCCTCTTGTGCCTGGGAGGATGAGCTCTGAGAGATATGGCGTCTGTTATGGAGGTCAGTCATAGTCCTTCCAGTCTCTTGCAAGCTCACTGACCTGGCATGACTCCGCCATGTCCTCGCCGCCCATGCAGGACGGGGTACTGCTGCTCTGAACATGATCCTGGTGCCGAGCTTTGTGCCTATGACTTGCGTATCTGTGCGCGGCAGAAAGGGTAGATTCTCCGACCTAGACTACAACTGGCGCAAGATGAAGCAGTGGCGAGGTCGAGGATGTGGCAAGTATGCGAGTAGCTGTATGCAATTAAATGTTTGTACAAAAGTCCAACGGCGATATCGGCTTGGCCGAACCATGGAAGGAAATGCTCAGATGGGTTCACGATGACTAAGGCAGGCGACGAGCTTGTTGGTGCTGAGGCGGCAGGCACGCGCAGGACAAGTAGGATATGAAACATGGCATGCTGAGTGATTGAAGTTACATCACTTCAAGGACAAATAGATTGACGAGGTCTTCATCGAAGAGACAAGCTGATATTGCTCTAGACAGATGCAGCAAGTGCTTTACCTCTACCAATACATGACCCTCCTTTCTATCTTCATGCTACATGTCCCCAATATCATCGTTGTCTCGTCATCAGTATATACCCTGCGTTCTGTACTGGAAGGTATCATATCTGCCGATCACGTTAGCACATCCACGATCACTTCTAGGAATGCCTCAAGACTTACAGTCGTGTGTAATAACTCCCCAACGACTTCGCCACAAGATCATCCACGAAGCTGCCAGCCTCCTTCTCGCTCATCTGCAGAACAAAGCGCTGCCTCAACTGGGCAGTAACATAGCCCTCTCCACCTTTACCGACAGTGCCGCCCACGTTCGCACCAAAACAAGCCATCTTACTGTCCCGTCCCATCATCTCCACAATGCTAATGATGTTATCCGCACTCCTTCGCAGAGCCACAAAGGCTTCCTTGCAAAGGGTTTTGTAAGCTTCGAACTCTGGAGATGTAGGTCCGCCGAGCACTTCGACGAACTCGTATGTTAACTTGAACGGCGCAGCCTCAAAACCCACGGATCCTGGTGAGTTCGAAAGCATAAAGCCGAAATCAATATGAATGATATGACCATGGTTATCTACTAGAAGATTGCCATTATGACGATCTTTTAGCTGTAGAATATAGCTTAGCATGCTGTACGCTGCCAGACTGCGCATGAAGGCGTCTGCTGCTGATTTATAGGTGGCAGTGTCAACTTCGCCGAAGGTGCGGATAAAGTGGTCTTTGAGTGTGGCGAAGGTTTTACGTGGATTCGTGCCTGCGGCAATGGTGGCGAGAGTAAGGGATCGCTTCAGAGAGTGCAACGATACACCGTTAGCAATCGTTTCGATCAAGCCTGACGACTCGCCTGTCACACAGATCCGCATATTCTTTACCCAGACGGGCACGCCAGCATCCTCCCAGATCTTACTGCAGATTCGGATGAGCTGTGTAGCAAACATCTCTTGACGTAGGTCAGATCCTGTTTTTACGATGACTGATAGCAAATCCCAATTGGGTTCACGACCATAAGGCGATGATCGTCGTATTCGTTCACGCTTAGACTTCCAATCCTCACCAAACATTGCGGCAGATGGGTCATCACGGTCTCCTTTTCGTCGTACACCACCTGTCTTCTGGTCGTTTTCCATTCGCGCGGCGCCAGCGCCAGCGTTTGTGGTATCGGCGTCAATGCCATCCTCGAGTTCCGTTGGGCTATCACTTCCGCCAGATTGAGCATTTGCCATGATTGTGTCGAAGCTTGGTTTGTGATCATCGTTAAAGCTTTGTTCTTCAAGTGTCTGCATGCTGGCAATAATCTTCGCTTTGATAGCCTCGACTTCCTGCTTGGGCCGCTTGGCACCACTGATATCCAGCTGCGTAAGCATCTGCGCCGCGGTTCGCATGTGTGTAGCCATTGCCGACAGGTCGTGTTGATCAGTCTTGAAGCTCGAGTAGGTTCCATAGCCAAGCGCACCCGGTCCAGGGCTCGCACTTCGACTATTCGGAATGTCTGAAGTTCTTGGTGTCGATAAGACCGACCTTGAAGACACTGTACCACCACCACTGGAGGACCTAGGAACAACAGACTGTAAGTACGGGTCGCCTATAGATATCGGGGTGGCTCGTCCACTCCGAATCACATCTTCATTGTCGAATTGGTGCAATAGAGCAGGACTCCCCAGGTCACCATTGGCAGGTTCAAATACGCTGTCAGCTCCAGTGGGCGGCAGCGCATTCGTCTTGAGTCTGCCACCCATACCAACATCGAACAGTCGCCGCTTTCCGGGATCTTTCTGGGACTGCAGCGTCATGATAAGTGCTTGGTTCGCTTCAGTGTCCGGGTTGAAGTCAAAGTCGTCACGAAGGACCTCTATCATCAAGAGATATGGCACTCTCTCTGCACTGTTTAGGCTCGTCGCCTCTGCAGGATTGATTCGCACTACTCGATGATGCCTGCTTTTTGCCGGCGAGCCATCCACTAATGTGGCTGGGCATAGCATCGGGATATCAACCTCTGCAGGCAGATCCTGTGTAATCAGGGCAAGCTCAGCTCTAAGTGCACTTAGTCGTGCTGGCTTAGGTACTGGCACAAGACGATTCGATATGCTCTCGAGTGCGCCGAGGAATTGTGTTTGACTGCGGAAATAGTTTGATCTTAGCAGGTGTATCTGCTCGTCTCGATTTAGAAGCTTAATCGGTGCCTGAACCTGGAGCACAGGCGAGCCTCGCCGTGAAAGGTCTGCACCTCGTTTGCTAGCCACAATGTTTGAGGATATTCGCCTATCGAGTGGCACACGCTGGCCACTTTCACTAGCTTTCAGAACATCAGGCAACGACGACGAGCTGTATGTCTTGAGCCCTGCCCCCAGAGCAGACCGATGTCCAGGTACTGGCGTCACTTGAAGTTGTGTGGCAGGCGTTGCTGTATGATGACGCTGGGGGTTAGGTCGAGAACGGGTCGGTTTCAGCTGCCGACGATCCGACTCAGGACTACCAGGTGATTCTGCGGATGCATTACGAAGATGACCTTGTCCTGATCTGACCCTCCTCTCTTGTGATCTATCCCCTGCAACTGTTTTGCTGCGCTGCAGTGGTCTACCAGGTGGTTGTAACGCTTGTGGTGAAGGAGGTTCTGGGATAATCTCTTCGACCGGGCGCGGTCTTCGTGCCTGGGCTATAGCTAATGGACCCAGATGTTTTGGGAGGAAGGGCGCAGCAACGCCGGCGAGCACTATGCTAGCTAATACTGATGTGGGAAGTATATTTTCATGAATCTTGAGTTCCTCATATGGGCCGAAATTGCCGTATACTATATGCTGAACTTTATTGAAGATGCGTCGACACGTCCTGAATGCAGGAGCTTGTGGGGTGTTTTGTAAGTCATTCAAATGTGTTTGGAGTAGCCAAAATGTCTGTACAAGAGCTCATCAGTATCCTGCCCAATACAGCTTGTAGCCCGATCATACCAGTAGCGCGCCGGAAACGCTTTCGATACATAGGTCTAGAACGAAACATTCTAAGGCCATGGACTCGCTGTCCACACTGACGAGTAGATGACATAGTTGCGGCAGGTAAAACTCAATCTCTTCATATGCGAACTGCCGTAGCTTTGTACAGAGAGCATATTGTATGCCAATGTGGTTCGAGTAGCGGAAAAGGTACGAGACGGCGAGGGAGGGATCGTTGTTGAAATGGTCGGATTCGAAGAAGCGTTCTAACAGACTTGGGGTATGACTATCAGTAGAGCTCCAAGAATGTAGTATACATCGTCATAAACAGCTACCTCCAGGACATTGGAACCTATCGATTCATTCTCCTGCCCGCGGAGAAGGATCACGATGAGCGACAGGTATGATTTGCTTGCGACGCTCTGAGGCGAAGGTGATATTTAGGAGAGGACGGCTGAACGAGTAGGTTCGCGGTGCGATCTGCGCAAGCAAGCAAGAAGAACAATGGTGTCAACAAATAGAGTATTGTGGCTGATGAGCGATCTTGGTACTTGTCGGCACGACGGGTAAACTTTGAAACATTGGACGATCAAGGGGTCCACGTTTGAGGTTGATTGCCCCTTTCGCTCCACTCTATTTGGTGTATCATTACTACTACTTGAAATACTTTTCAGAACCTCGCTGAGTTGTCTCTGATCTCTAATCCACACCAGCATATAGATCCACGAAGATGTTAGCCATCGCCACAGCAATCTCTGCCGCGATGAGGATGATGACTATCGAAAGGGGTTAGCATAAAGCTTGCCATTCCAGTCCTGATAACACATACCAATCCACTCAAGATATTCTCCATGTGTATGTGTGAGCTGATCTTTGAGCACAGCCAGTAGATCAGCAATGACATCCAGCCGCTCGGTAAGCAGCTCGACTCTCTGGTCCATCTCAAGATAACTCCGGACAGCCTGGTAGACCGGCTCGAGCTGTGGCTCAGCCCACATAAGCTCCGGGGCGTCGAGTACGGAGCCCTGGAGATGGATGTTGATTCGTAATATAAAGAGCTCGCCAATCTGCATGTTGATCTCTTTCCTGGTCATGTTGACCTTGCCCGATTCTGCTATCTGTGCAGGAATCTCTTTCGTCGTGTCAATGGTGCCGTCGACTAGATCCTCGTATAGGGATGTCTGGAGAAGTGGTCAGTATCAGATATGTAACAAGTCCATCCTGGCGTGTGTCCCGTACCTTCACACTCTGCGCCAAAGCATGGCTGATAGCCAGTTTCGTCATATAATTCCGCTTCTCCCGCAAACTGATGAAGTCGTTGTATATACGTGCTTGATATTCTCGAGTGTAGTAGAAATTGAAGGCCTCCGTTTGTATATCGTCTGCACTAAGCTTCTCTGTCTCAAATTTCGCGATATCTTTCAGGAAACGCTGCTCTTCTTGTAATGTCATTCCCCATATGACAACCGTGCCATAATTGAACAAGAAAACTTCGGGGGTATGCACTTTCGTGTCAAAGTCGAGTGTGTCCTGTTGTGGCATATCTTGTTGTTGCATGTCTGACTCAGGATTGCTGGGGTGTCTGTCCAACCCATTGTCCAGCGTCGTGTCTCCAGCTGCCGTATTCAGATCTAGTAGGTCTTCTCTTCTGTTCTCTCCGTCAATTTCCACGGCACTATCCGAGAATCTTCTTTCTCTCCTCTTGGGGTCTGCTGTTGTACTGATGATGTCCTCCAGCGTCGACCGATAGCTATAGGGCGTATAGATGCACTCGTCGAACTGTTTCGGCAATGCGCCTCTCGTCTTTCCTCGTCCTCGGAGGAACTTCATGAGATCATCCAGTCGGTATGCATTGGCTGTACAATATGCCGTTACTCGAGGCAAGATCTCCCGATCAGCTTTGCCTAATCTTGCTGCGTCTCTACGTGCTGTAGGGTCTTTGATCCGAGTGAATTGAGAGTATACATCACGACCGCTTTCTTCATCAGGCCCTTCGTCCCCGTATTCAGGATTTGGCAAAAGTTTTAGTTTCTGGGCCGCTCTTGTTGTTCGTTGTGCTCCTGCTTTGGGTACAGGGTATATGTGTGGTACTTGTGGTGAGCTAGCGCTATGTCGTCTCCGCAGCTTGTTATTGAGCGCCGAAAATGCACCACTCGGCGTCTCGGACTGTAGATTCGATGAGGTGTCGTTCATTGGGGCTTCTCTGCTTATGGGTGAGGCTGTTCCGGGGCTATGTGTTGAGACTTTCGGATTGAATGTGACGGAGCGCTTCCCTGCTGCATTCTTTTTCGAGGGCGCCGGAGGTACGAGAGGTGTGGTTTCTGTGCTTGGAGGCATCGTGGAATGAGTCAGCGGCCACGCGAGCTCTGCCAACTATGATGCTAGGAGTAGTATTGGGGTGATACAAAGTGCTACAGAAGTTCCAAGTCGCTCGAGTACTTGCTACATGTAAAGTGAATGGATCTTTACGAGTCGGAGGCTCAGGCGCAGCACGTGGCAGGTGGATTGCCAGCCCAGCCGACTATCGCAAATTGGAAGGCTCTCTGGCATCTCTGGCTGACATACAAAACCTATGACTTCCGTCTCTGCAGAAAGCTAAATGTCGAAAGTATACATTTATGTACATATTATCGCTTCTTTACGAAGCCTCCCCCGAATGACCTCCTCTCAACCGCAACAGCGCCTTTCTTGCCGACCTTTCTCCTCCCTGCTAACCAATGCTCTCGTAGCTTCCTGCTCTCAGCACTTGCTTTGGGTGGGAGCAAGTCGTTTGCCTTCGGTA
>Ga0268246_10000430_pt1 | contig 18509 bp, 12 predicted proteins | sample AgamicOrSfe_FD_200242 | JGI IMG/M metagenome (GOLD analysis project Ga0268246, IMG submission 200242) | Agave microbial communities from Guanajuato, Mexico - Or.Sf.e (v2) (version 2) | ecosystem: Host-associated > Plants > Phyllosphere > Phylloplane/Leaf | place: Guanajuato, Mexico | collected...
TTGCCAGAGATGTCAAGATACTGCAGATGTTGTAGTTGTACCCAGGTTGTCAAGTTGGTCAGGCTGTTATTCCTTACACTCAGCTGGCGGACGTATTGTGGGATGCCACCGAGCTGTTGCAGTTGATTGCTGGACACGTCCAGTCTTTCAATCTCGGGACAGAAATGATCCAGCATATGAAGGTCGGAGAGACTTTTATTGCTCAAGTCCAGATTCTGCATTTCGTCCCAGTAAGGCTCCTCAGGCTCGATGTCAGTCAGCTTCTCCACAAGCCTGGTGACCACTATTGCAGCTCCACTATTTTGGTGTACAGATTGCACGGCATTTGTGCTGGGTACCAAGTTGCGTTTCTCCAAGTGTCGCGTATTGTCTCGATGCATCGTGTAGTCCGAAAGAGGGCTAAGTGATTGCAAGATTTCGCTGCTGTCTTTGTTCTGCGCATTCAGTGCGGCCGAGACTGCCTGTCGCTGTAGCTGTCGCGGGGTCGCTACACTCAAGGTCATGCTCAGAGTTCTTCCATCTGGTCGTTGCTCGACAATAGACATCTCTCGAAAATCATCACGTTGCGCTAGCGACATCATACGGTTCGCCTGTGCGGTGGACATATTCCGGAGTGCTTGTCTGCGTAGATCATTTGATGGTGCGCTCGGAGGTTGCTGGGCCCGTACATGAGTACTTGCAGAAATCTCAGTCGGCTCATCAATATCAACCTGCGTGCCACTGCTAGCTCTTTCATAAGCGGCAGGATCCCACTGCCTCGATACTGGAGGTGACGAGAACATAACAGACACGTCTCGACGCTTGCTTCTGATGGTGCCGTCTGGCACTTTGGCGAAACGATCTGGTGTTGGTGGGAGATTCTCGACTTCTGTCGAATAGTCGAGCTCGTCCATCTCATGGCCACCTTCTTCGGCAAGATGCTCGCTGTCATCTACTAACACGCTTTCTTCATACAGGACATCGAGATTGGAAAGTGGTGGTACTCGTCTTCTTTCCGGGTGGACTTCCACTGTCGGCTCTCTGCTTGTTGGAGAATCTGATTGTGATGCTCCACGTTGACCAGGAAGAGGAAATTGAGACAAGCTCGGCCCAGTACTAGCACTGCCAGTCCGGCTATCATGGCCTGTCGCATTCAGTGTGTCCCCGCTTGACTGGTCTTCCACAGAGTGTGTGCTCAAGTCGGAAATCTGCTCAAATGGATCCTCTGTTCCGGTTGAACTGCTCGGCTCACCGGACTTTGCTCGTCGTCGCGCAGCTTTGTCCTTGATCCAAGCTTGTCGTTCACGATCATATCTCATACCTGCCGCGTCTTCAATGCTACTAATGAGATGCGAGACTTTGCCTGGTGAGATCGTCGGAACGCTCTTGGCTCGTCCGGACGTGTCTGTGGTCACGGTCTTGGACGTGGACGCAGCTGAGTCCTCCAAGGATTGTACTCTAGAATGACCCTGGCTTGCGGAGTGAGCTCCTGAGCTCATCACCCTGTGGCCACCGGTCGCTCGGGGTCCACTGATTCGAATGTTTGGAAGGTCTGTCTCGACAGTTTGTATGCCACTGTCGTGCTCGGCAGGTGGTTTCTCTGGTTGCGAAAGCCGCATGGACTTCATGAGCGACGACATCATATGCGAATCATCTCCATTTTCAGCATACTTCTCCAGTCTGCTGACCACTCTCGGGTCGAGTTCGTTATCATTACGAGTACGCCAAACACTTGCAGTACCTACACGACTCGGTGGACGTGATACTTGTTGTGGCGCAAGAGTACTGTGCACTTGGCTGTCGTCACTGGGTATGAAGTCTTCCTTTTCAAGACCTGTAAGCTCACTGTGTGGTGCTGGTCGAGCTGTCCTGATTATATCCATGATCTTCATGGCTTCGTTTAGATAGTCCTGCGTCGATACAGACGGTTTGCGTGCACTGTCTTTGAGATTCGCGATGGACTTGAGCTGGAAACGTGCAAGTCCTGTAGCTAGGGCTTTCACCGTGCCTGGATCGTCCACTTCAGCTGACACCTCAGCTTCCTCTATTCGACTCTGTAACACGCTGAACTGTTCTCCTTCTGTTGCGTCGTAGTCGGACTCAATAACTGGTGGGCCCTCAAGGCCACCTGTTGCAAAGTCCATCGTCTCAGTTGCCATGGGCGGTGTCTCTGAGTCGACAGCAGCTGTGTCTGTAGCAGCTTCCAATCGATGATGCTCATCCTCAACAACGTCAGCCAGGCCTTGCCCTCCATTTGCCATCTCCACTGGATACAATGTACGTTGTCGTTTCGGTGTTGGATGCTTGGATGGCGGAGAAGGTCCACGTTTTGTGACGATGGGGTCGCTGTTGTCATGAGTTTCGGGAGTAGTTGGACGGGTATCAAGTGATGTTGTGCCTGAGACTGTCGTCGCTGTTTTCAGAGGAGATCTCGATCGAGCTGGTGATACATGCAGGGTGCTCTCTTTGGCAAGAGTCTCAGGCAACGGAGTTCTAAAGCTGAAATCTCCCTTTCTGGTGCGGCGTGACGGGCTGCTCTTCGCAGTGGGTTCATCCTGTTCTTTATGATCCTCAGGTGCTCCACGTAGTTGTGCCATTCGGTCCAGCAATCTGCCGTTTGTCCAAGTATCATTGTTTGCAAACAACTTCAAAGGACTCGCAGAGGCAGGCGCCGCCTTCTGGTTTGCTTGCAAAGCCTGAGCTCGTTCTGGAGTGTGCGGTGATTGATCGTTAAGTCCATCGGTTTGCAGAACACGCCCATTTGTTGCGATCTGTGCGGCAGTACTCGTCATTAGTGGCTGTGGAGCAGTTTCATTGTGTCGAAAGACGTAGATTTGCGACATGGAATCCGAGGGCAGAAGAGATGATTGGTCCATGCTATCGTCAGCTTGATTTCGAGCTTGCGGACTTGATGTTACACTGCCATCAGCTTCAGCCTGAGCTTTGAGATCATGTTGCATAGTCAGTCTGCTGTCCATACTCAACGGAGCATATTCGGTCTTGCCATCTGCTGTGTTGTATTTCGAGATCATCACAGGGCTGAAAGCACTTGCGCCAGATGTTCCATTGTGACTTATCACTGACCGCATTGTCCCCTGTGTACTTATCTGTTGTGTTCTTCTAGTAGTTCCTTCGGTGGGAGACTCCTGCTCTGATGCGGGTGAGTTGTCGTTGACAGGTTGTATGTAACCATTCAGGCTAGGCGAGGCGGAGCTCCTGTCGTGAGCTGGTGTTCTATTAGGCGAAGATCCCATGGAGCTGTCAATTCGACTAAAACCGTTGTCCTCGAGACTGTCATCGTAGCCTTCTTGAGACTCCTGCTCCTCTGATTCATCCTCCTCTTCCCAGTCAGATAGTGGCTTCGGTGCCTCACGAATTGTAGGGAAGTCTGCAAATCGAACTGAGGTTGTCTTGTTCATTTTTGGCCATGAGGGTGGGCTCGAGGAAAGGTTCTCATATTTCTGCATGAATGACAGTTTCGGGATCTTTCTTGCCATCGTTCCGGATCCATCGTCTTCGGGTTGCTGGAATATGCCTTCCAGACCGATTGGGCTGAACAGATCTTGCTGGATGTTCAATGCGCCGTGACCCTTCATAAGCAACTTTTTCCAGTCAGGTGTGCTTGGCTCTGGTCCATTTCTATTTTTTGGTGGTGAGCTGCTTCTTGACTTTCGTTCAACTGTATCGAAGTGGATTATTACAGATCCTTGGGAAGACATGGTTGAATGACCGTTCAATGACTGCTTTAGTGATTTGCTTGAGATGCTGTGATTGCTGCGGTGTGTCGATGGTACAGATCTTGTAGGGCTACTATTATTCCCTTGCTGTCGGATAGATCCTGGGGGACTGCCATGGTGCGAGACGAGTGGTGAGTCTTGCGCTAAACGTCGGACTGAGGCAGACGGGCTGCCACGAGGGAGTGAGCCTTCCGGAGATGAGCGCACTTCTGCTTCCCAGTCCTCGGACAGCGCATCAAGCCAAGGTGTCGCCATTCTTGCTCCAGTGTGTTCGAGGGGATGCGACGAGTTCTGGTGTTGTAAAGCGTGACAAAAACCTCACAATGAGTTCGCGATCTGACGCGTTTCTCACACGGTGATTATGGTTAACATGAGCGATACATTTGTTGAGGTGAGGCGAACGTATGGACAAATAGCAGAAGAATGAAAAGCCAGGATGAAGGGTATGTCGTCGACGCGCCGTCAAGACAAGAGAAAGTCCACCCTTCAAGCAATACACCGAGTATAGTTGCACGTGTTTCGTGTTTTGAATTTCCCCAGGTTTCTGTTGCCTGATCGACGAACACCGCGCACCTTACACACTTCAACACCTGACACGTTCAGTACGAGCGTTAATGACGCCCTGATTTAAAGCTGAGACGTAGTTGACTCATAATGCGCGTCAGGACACGAAAAGATCGCAATATCGACGTGGTTTCAAGAAGGTCAGGCGGCAGCATGCGCGAAGCTTGAGCTTGATCCACAGTCCACCCCACATTCGGAGTTTGTGAATTTGGTACCAGGTAGAGGTCAATCGACTTCACCTCACATTGGTTTCACAACTTCACTGCCGGGGTTCGCAACATATCGGATCGTTGAGAGTTCACACTGGACTGACGACATGCAAGACACAATCGCTGCGTCGCTTTCGCTGGTGTGCTAAAGCTCCCGGACATATGCTTGGCTACCTGTGCACAACCCATGAGAGAGGAGGAAAGAAGTCATCATGGTCGACTTTAAGCGCTCGTATGTCAGCGACTACGAGTTCGAGCCGTATCCCGGAGATCAGGACTATGATGACCCAAAATCAAGAGAGAATGTCAAGCGAGCCTACGACAAAATGAAACTAGGTCGACCAATATTTATTTCCACTGCTCTGCTGAAGGGTCCATTTCATAAAGGCTGGACAAGTATACCGCTGGGTGAACAATCAAGAGCAGAGAGGAGGAGATACAACTGTGGTGTGCACAGTCAACCAGTCCCTGCCACCTCACATCGAACCCAGGAAGCGCAGCCAATCCCAGCTATTTCGCACCAGATTCAGGGACCGCAGCCTGTTCCAGTTACCTTGCCTCAAACTCAGCAAGTGCAGCCCAGGTTGAAAAGGCGAAAGTTGTCACCATCACGAGAGCAACAGGCACCGGTTAACACTATAGCACGAGAGCAAGATGATCAAGCTGCAGAGGTCGTCTCGATACCACAAAAGGAAGATAATGATCAAGCGCATGATCCGCATCCAGGTCTCGAAGCTGAAGAGCTTGTTGGAGATGACCACCAAGAGGTTGAACGTGCCACCGCCACTTCTGAAGAACGGCTTATGGCAAAGGACACCGAGATTGACATTCAGGCTCAGCCACGGCTTGAAACTGCACACATGCCTTTACCTGCTGTGGTACCACTAGCAAACATATCACCAAGAATGAGTGGGTCCCGCTCACCCAACAATGCAGAGCTGACCGAGGATGCCCCACGTTACAATGGAGTACACTCGAAGCAGTCCGCCACTGCAGTGCCTCGATCGCATTCTGCTGAGAATACCGATGGTACAGAGATCGCACAGCAGGCGGACGGTTCGCCTATCGTTGAGGATCTACCAATCGCGGATCCTCCAGCGGAGATCCTGGAAGCTGCAAGCAAAAGCCCCGTAGTGCCAATGGATGTTGAGTTCCACCTTCCAACGCCGTCAAAGGCTCATGACGAGCCAGCCGGCAACCTTGATCTACCAGAGGAAGAGGTGGAAGATCGTGGTGAGCGACCGGCTGAGACAAGTCCGCAGTCCGGCCTAATCACCCCGGAGGAGAGTGATGAGACTGCCCGTCCGGAGCCCGTCATGTACATCGAAGATACCTTTGCCGAGACTGGTCCATCTGGCACCTCGATTGACCTAGAAGCACCCCAGGTACAGCCAGCTAGTCCAGTACTCCCACCTGTTCACGACGAAATGGATGACATCGAGGAATTCACCCCGGCTGTGAACACAAAAGGCGACATTCATAGTCCAGATCATGGTTCGGCTGGTTCTCCTCTTGCGATCACAAATCTACCACTTTTGCCAGTTAACCTTCCTGTATTTGGCTTCACGGCGGTCAACAGCAGCATGGCTCAAGCAGCAATATCACCAGTACCAGTGGCACAACCGCAATCCGAGCTGGCAACATCTCCGCAGGCTGTAGCACGACCTTTAGCAGCACCAACTTCGAAGGTTATCAAGCTTGTTATCAAAAACTCCGCTGCGGTAGCCCGAAAGTCGTGTCTAGAATGTGGCATCACGCCAAAGTCTGGATGGCGTAAAGGTCCAGCCGGTAGCGCGACTTTGTGCAGTAAATGTGGATCGAGGTGGTCTTATCAAGAGAAGAAAAAGAAGCAGGCCAAGACTACAAGCAGTAAGAAGACAAAGCCCGCCACAAAGAAGCTCGGTCCGAAGAAGCGCGTGCCAGCGCTCGACCTCGCGCCTCATCTGAATGACGATGCTCAAAGCTTTGGGGTGCTTTCACCGCGTAAAGAGCGACCCACGAGGGCGGCGAAGCCTACATACTCAATGGCAATCCCTTCGCTCCTGGCAGACAGCTATGACACCACGCAAGACAAACCTGCAAGCGAGATACGAGCTAGCGCTAGAAAAAGGAGTCTGGCTTTTGGCTTATCCCCTCATCACAACGTGCTGGAAAAAATGTATGGTATAGATGTACTAAGGACCGCCATGAAGGTTACGAACATCGACAACCTCAGAAGGCTACTTGATGACGGCTTTGCGAGCCATGTCACGAACCGTTTGGAGTTGAGCTCTAGTCATGTGCAAGGGACGCCGAGAGTTACAGATAGCGATGTTCCAGACATTGCCCTAGCAACACCCACGGACAGGCAGCGGAGGCTGAAGGCGAAGCGGATAATGACATTTGACAGTCCGACTTCGGTCAAAGTACCCAGTAAGTTGAGGAACAAGCTGACTGCTGGTGACGCTCGAGAAGTCACAGCACAGAAACCACAAACAGCACCTCAGGTTGCGAACAAGAGTCCAGTGCCCCAGGAAGTCGTGCAAGCTCGACCAGAGTCTCCAGTCGTCGCTGACGCTGCTGAAGAGGAAGAGATTATGGTGTCCACTTTGACAAGTCCTGTTGAGTTGGTCGAGCGCAGGAACACGTCCGAGGATGTCCAAGCTCCAAATCAACAGACATCGATATCTAGCTCCAAGATCCAGTCCAGCCAAGTCGGCTCGCCACCCCCAGTCGAATTCGTCTCGACGCAGGCACTTCTCCAGGGTGGTGTAGACCTAAGCTCAAGTCTGCTGGACACTCCAGCTCCTCCACCCGGTTCTGCATTGGTCACACCTGCACCAGGCACGACATCGGCCGCGAATACCGTGTTGACACGCGCCACACCGGGCTCCATGGGGCCCCCAGCGAGCATACCACGATCCTCACATTCCTCACGTAGCGAAGATGCAGCGCCTGCCAATACGCAAGCAATGTTTGCTGAGTTTGGTGGTCTCACCGATGATAGTTCACCGCAAAGCATGCACTCCGCACGGTCAAGGTCGAGCCTCCATATGTCCCCTACGTTCGACAAGCTACCACTCAGCCCTCGCCATCAACACAACGACACTGCTACGCCAGTGAGCTTCTACCAATTGGGCAAACGGCCTGTTCAAGCACTGCGCAGCAAGTTTAGCCCAGTCATGCCTGATTCAGCCGGCGGTGACAGCATCTTCAGGTTCGCCGACATCACTGAAGTGCCGTCGCAAGCAGTCGAGCAGTCACAGGCTGATGAAGATGGCGAGGGACTTTACGATCTTGACAGTATTGCACAGCATGGTGATTCGCTCCTGGGGTTGTCACAACCGCACTTCTGATTTCGACACGGGCCAGGATTTGGGACTCTCTCTTCTCGCATCACAGTCTTGACGGCCCACCGGGGGTACCGTCGCCAGCCTAACGTCGATGAGACGGCAACTGATCACCTCATCCGGCTGGGTAGACGATCAATCGACCAGAAGGAAGCATGCTTGCACAGTTGCACAACAGTGATGTGAGGAGTACCGTCCTCGTCGTGACATGGACAGAATGAGTACAAATCACCTCATTTACCTGGTCAAGCACTGTACTAGACGACCTATGAATTCGAACTCTGCAGCAATGTATGATCATGGGTGTATATCATACGCGGAAGAGATTCGGGTGGCAAAGAATCTAGATCCTGGGATGAGGCTCAAGCAAGAGCCGGGGTAAGGGTAAGGCTTGGGGTGAGGGGAATGCGGAGACAAAGCATAATAAGCATAGATCAGGGCACAGCATTGGTCATTCGGTCTGATCTCCAGACGCCACATAGTTCTCTACAGAGGTACAAATGTATACAGCAGTAATTGTACTGTTTTATCCCCACGGCGTGGTCCGGTCCTCGGCTCGGGCGAATGGTGAAGTGAGGGGTCGTGTGGAGCCCCGCCTTCTTAGCTGTTCTCATCAACAACTTGTCTCCTCCTCCATCACCTGTCTTCAGACAACAACCAATTCACTCTAATTACTACTAAATCAAAATGTCGCTCACGGAAACCATCACCCTGCCTAACGGCAACAAGTACGAGCAGCCAACTGGTCTCTTCATTGGAGGCGAGTTCGTCAAGTCTGTCGACGGCAAGACCTTTGAGACCATCAACCCTAGCACAGAGAAGCCCATTTGCTCAGTACAGGAGGCTTCGGAGAAGGATGTCGACATTGCAGTGTAAGTCTCACACAAACTACGACTACAAGACTTACCCATGCTGACACACTTGCAGTTCAACTGCCCGCAAGACCTTCGAGGGCGAATGGCGCAAAGGTTTGTCTTGCCACCCTAAATCAGCACCTTCACAGTATGCTAACTAGCATCCAGTAACACCACAGATCCGTGGCAAGATGTTGACCAAGCTTGCCGACCTCCTCGACCGTGATGTTGAGATCCTTGCATCCATCGAGGCTCTTGACAACGGAAAGTCTGTCACCATGGCTAAGGGCGACGTTGCTGCTGCCTCTGGCTGCATCAGATACTACGGTGGCTGGGCCGACAAGATTGAGGGAAAGACTGTGGACACTGGTGATGACACATTCAATTACATCAGGAAGGAGCCTGTAAGTTGATGATTACACCTTGGCTGCAGCAAATATCATAGGCTGACTGTACTATCAGATCGGTGTCTGTGGTCAAATCATCCCATGGAATTTCCCCCTCCTCATGTGGGCATGGAAGATCGGCCCGGCTGTTGCTTGCGGTAACGTTGTTGTCTTGAAGACAGCTGAGCAGACTCCTCTATCAGGTCTTTACGCCGCAAAGCTCGTCCAGGAAGCTGGCTTCCCGGCTGGTGTCGTCAATGTGATCAGCGGGTTCGGAAAGATCGCTGGTGCTGCCATTGCCTCCCACATGGATGTCGACAAGGTCGCTTTCACTGGTTCGACCGTCGTTGGTCGCCAGATCATGAAGGCTGCTGCTGGATCCAACCTCAAGAAGGTCACCCTTGAGCTTGGTGGCAAGTCGCCCAACATCGTCTTTGACGACGCCAACATCGACGACGCTATCTCGTGGGTCAACTTCGGTATCTTTTATAACCACGGCCAATGCTGCTGTGCTGGTTCTCGTATTTACGTGCAGGAGGGCATCTACGACAAATTTCTCCAGAGATTCCGTGAGAGGACCCAGGCGAACGTCGTTGGTAAGTCTTCTGGATGCAGTCACCGTGCTAGAATGATCGTCAACTGAAACCCCCACGGCACTCGCCCCGGGGTTTTCAAGATCGTTATCCTTTCGCTATACGCATGAAGTGGTATCATATACAAACAGTTACTGATTGTTGATATTCAGGCGACCCGTTCGCGGCCGATACATTCCAAGGTCCTCAGGTCAGCCAGCTTCAATTTGACCGCATCATGAGCTACATCGACGCTGGTAAGGAGGCTGGTGCCAGGGTCGAGACAGGTGGTAAGCGCAAGGGTGACGTCGGATACTTCATCGAGCCAACCATCTTCTCCAACGTCACCGAGGACATGAAGATCATGCAAGAGGAGATCTTCGGCCCTGTTTGCTCTATTGCCAAGTTCAAGACAGAGGAGGATGCTATCAAGGTCGGCAACTCGACCACATACGGTCTCGCTGCTGGTATGTCTTATATCTCGAGTACGCACTCTCAGACACTAACGCATCCGCAGCTGTCCACACCACCAACCTCAACACTGCCATCAGAGTCAGCAACGCCCTCAAGGCAGGTACCGTCTGGGTCAACACATACAACACTCTTCACTGGCAACTACCATTCGGTGGTTTCAAGGAGAGCGGTATCGGCCGTGAGCTCGGTGAAGCTGCACTTGTAAGTCACCGTCATACCGCTCACCAGACTTGGCTAACTCTCGCAGGACAACTACACTCACACGAAGACTGTGAGCATCAGACTTAACGGTGCTTCCATGATCGGTGGTTAGGTCGTTGAAGGATGTGTATAATCTTATGTTCTTGAACGGTCGTTAACGTGAATGGGTTATGAATGGTTAGTGCTGGGCTGGCTTCGAGCAAATAATATCATTTGACTGTGTTTTTGTCGAGCAATCTCCATCACTTGAGCTTCACTGGCCTTTGCAGACTGTCAAAGTGATTATGTAAACATGAATATAAGCGTTGACGGAGCCAACGCCGGCCTGTTCGGGAACTCCTGCTTTCATCCCCCAAACGTCACTCTTTCGTGTTTCATGTTGTGGACCCGTGTAGACCACCTTGGGTCTTACATCAACGGCAATGAGATGATGGCTATCGTGATATGAGCAGCATGTCGAACACAGCGCTGTCCAGCTCCCTCCTCAATACCGCGTCATCGAATACGATGACTATGGCAGCCCTCGGTGATCGATGCGAAGAGCTCGCGTCGCCAAACATTGGCAACTTTGTGTTGAGCATGTTAGTCTTGTCAGACCATTATCTATTAGGTTCGCTGACAGTTCTACAGTCTTCTCCTCCTAGGCATGCTCATCTCGTATCTTCCCCAACACATGCGCATCATCCAAAGACGAACTTCCGAAGGCATCTCACCATACTTTGTGCTACTCGGGACGACATCAGGAACATGCGCGATCGCCAACATTCTGGCATTGCCTACGAGTCGCGAAGACATGGCATGTTGTAAGAGTATAGGGTCGTTCGCTTGCACGGCAGGGCTGCTTGGGATTGCACAAGTCGGAGCGCAATGGGCATGCTTCTTTGTCATGTAAGCTGGGCACGCATAGTCCTGCGCAAACACTCGGACTGACTGGCGCAATAGCACACTACTCTTCCTGATCTTCACCCCACGGCTGGGCGCCGCCCTTCCAACTTCAAATCCATCCAATACTAGCACAACCTCGTCCTCCCAGCCACCACCAGCATCCTTCCGCACAGCTTTCACAGTCGTCGGAATCTGCATAATCCACCTCCTCCTCACCTTTATCGCCACCGTCTTCATCTCCGCTCGCGCCCCGAACCAGCTTGCCGCATGGGCCAACATCCTCGGACTCGCCTGTACCGTGCTCACGAGCATACAATACCTCCCGCAGATCTACACGACATACCGACTGAAGCATGTCGGCAGCTTGAGTATCCCCATGATGCTGCTACAGACGCCAGGCGCATTCGTACTTGCAGCGAGTCTTGGGATGAGGCTGGGCTGGAAGGGGTGGAGTGCTTGGCTCGTCTACGTTGTGGCAGGGACGTTGCAGGGAGTGTTGTTGGTCATGGCTGTTGTATTTGAGGCGCGAAATATTGAGGCGCGGGAAAGAGCAGCGGAAACCCAGGATGGTTCAGAAACTGAGGAGACTGACGGAGGCGACGATGAAGTGACACCGTTACTACGCGAGCGTATACACGATGGGGCGACTGCAAGTGTGGTAGCGCGAAGACTCAATCATGAGCAGGAAGATGTGGCGAGCAGTAGTGGCAGTGCGCCGATTGCTATTGAGCGAGCTGGGGATGAAGAGACGAGTACAGAGGAGGGTGCGGGCGACAAGAGGAGGAGTTCCGTGGCGAGATGGGCGAATGGGGATTTCAGCTTCAAGGCGTGGTAGTAGCCCGACATACTATGTCCAATTCCTCAAATGGCAATGCATTGCGTCCACTACAATACTGTCGTTCAGCCCTTTCCAGTTTCTGCATTCTACGCGACAGAGTGACTATCTCCGCATGATCGTCTACTGATGTGCAATTCATTCCAGCTTAAAGCAGTGTTGTCATGTCACAATGTCGTTCAAATAAAGATGTCGTGGATCAGTGGAACGAAATCCACAATCGCCTTGTAGGACTTCAGGAACAAGATCTTAATGCAGCTCCACGGGTAAGCCACCTCCACAGACGACGACTGATTATGCTATGTATTCGGACGAAGATGCACTCGACACTTTCCTTTCCCAGGCCAGGATCAAGCATATTGATATCGTGGATAGCTTCAAGTCTAAGAAGTGCGCCGAGCAGCATAAGACGACGGGAAACAAGCGAGTGCCGCTCATCATCATAACTCCGGGCAGGGTAAGCAGCAGAAGCGCCAAAAGCTGCAGAATGTATCGGAATAGACGATGCTGCACGAAAGCCAATCATCGAATAACGTGCAACCAAATCACCAGATTCACCACTGACCTTTCACCGCATCGTACGGCAATACCTTGTCCTTTCTCGCAACAACGTGGTGACCTGGCTGGCTGTCATCTCGTCTTCGCGCAGAGTCGGCCCTGACAGTCTTCTCTCTTCTCGGCTCCTTCACTAAGCACTTCCATCAGGAACACCAGATCGCTTGCAAGCTGCGCCGTCTGAAGCGACACCCGTTCTCCCAGGCACAAGTCGACGAATACCCCAGAATCGAGCGTCTCTCGTATGGGATCAAGCTCCGGCGCTCGACACCGTTGCGAATCGTCTACCACGACTGCCGCACGTTGCAGCTTGTTTCGCAGCCAGGTTTAGCTTAGCCCTGTTCCTTGTCCTTCGGGACCACCCCTGAGTCCATGTCCCTTCCATGTCATCGACAAACGCTTCCCGCAATCAAGAGATTGTTTCCAGCTCGAACAGTTACGATGACAACACCACAAGAAGCAGTCCTAAGCTCAAAGGACGACAGCATACTTCCTCATCCTCGCACGATCTTCAGCTTCAGCCGCAGGCAGCACAATCCTCCACTGACAACAGCATCCTCAACCCTAGCAGATCCATTCCCATAAGCAGAGGATCACCAAAGAGATCTATTTCAGCGAAAGAGCAGGCAAGACTTATTCAAACTCCTCAACTATCGGAGCGAGACAGTATATTTGCAGAGAACTATCATCATGGAACAAGCCCGGAAGATACAAGTGGTGAAGAGTTGATTGCCTTGGCGAAAGCATCAAACGCAAACGCAAACGCAAAATCAAGCTCTGTACGACACAAGCAGGTAGTACAGAAAACAAGCAAGCACATGCAACATCTGAGTCCGCAAGATCGTTTGTCAAGTATGGCTGCATCGCCCCTGCTGGCTCCAGGAAACCCGTCGCACCTGCCGTCCGATTTAAAGAAGGAGCCATTCGACTTGTTTCTGTACCACAACCAATCACCACGAGACACCGACTTTCGAAGTCCTACATCATCACGGCCAGCAACTCCACAACAACTGTTGCATCGTCGGTTGAGTTCGTCATTGATACCCTCACAGCTTCAGCAGCACTCCAGCTTTACCGACGATAACATATCGCATCCCATTCTTGCATTACCACCATTTACCAGCCCATCAGAATCACCTCGGTCGTCACGGCCATCGACACCTCGTGCACATACCTTTCTCAACGGCGGCTCAAAAGTAGGACATAGCAACGACGAAAGAGTACGATATCGTTCTTGGCGATCAGGATTGCCAGTGCTGGGCGGCAGAGTCGTAATGGGTGAACACCAAGACGAAGAAGATGCCTCTGTGGACAAGAAGATTGAGGCAACGCTGCCGCGGGCGGAGCAGAGTACGGTTGCCAGGAGTAGGAAGAGCAGTTACATGTTGAGGATCTTCGACAAAGCGGAGCCTAGCGATGTCGGCAAGAAGGAGGACAAGGCAAGACATGCATCAGATGGATCAACGGGTCGAGGTCGCAGAGGCACCCTCGAGAGCGTGATCCCTGTTCGGAAGCCTTCTCTTGTTGCCGAGGACGCGGAAGAAGATACCGCAGCAGACACGAATGAAGGTCAAGAGCTCATTAACAAAGTACAAGCATTGAGCACAGAAGCCGCGGACTGGGCACCAGAACGTGGTCGTCAGACAAATGCGGTCAAGGGAACGGGAGAAGAGAAAGCACCGGCAGACGAAGAGCGTCTTGAAGAGGAGGAACTGGAACGTTCTCCTACGTCGCCCGAAGACACATTGTCACGACAAACGACATTCACAGCCAGTGACGAGGACCGAGAGCTGATCCAGAAAGAACATGTTACATCTGCTGTATACTATCCACATCGCACCCCAGATCAACAGGCAGCAGAAAGACTGAGAAGTCCAAGCAAAGGCAGAGCACGGCCCACATCTTCACGCGCAGATGACCACCCGACTCGAAACAGTCCATCACAAGCTGAGCTAGACGATCGACGCATTGAACTTTCGCTACAGTCCGGAGATGATAACCAGTATCTGCAGGGTGACTTCCCGACTTTGGCACGAGTCTCATCCAACGAGAGCCAAGATGTACCATCACAATCAGAAGGGTCACAATCAGCTACAGAATCAGATTGGGAGATGTCCGAGGATGAGCATGCAGATTCTGGAAGACCTCCAAAGTCAAGTAGTGGCATTCCCGTCGCAAATGATGCTATCGAGCTCAAGCCATTCAGCCACCAAGTCGGAGGTCATGCAGCTGTGTATCGAGTGTCGAGAAAAGCTATCTGCAAGAAAGTGAATAATAGAGAGAACAAGTTCTACGAGACAGTTGAGCGATATCACCCTGATCTCCTCGATTTCATGCCTAGGTGGGTTGTGTTGCATGCTGACTGACTTCGATTTGTGCTGACCCGCGGGATAGGTACCTGGGCGTGCTCAACGTGACGTTCGAAAGTCGGACCGAGCGGAAGCCTCCTAAATCTTACAAAGATCGCACTGTCAAAGCATCTTCTGAGAAGGAATCTTCTTCAAAAGGAATGCTCAGTCCCTCAAAGTCAAGATCGAACGAGTCCAGTGCCGAACTTCCAGCTGAAGATCAGCCACGCATTGTTAGCAAATCTCAACAAGCCAACCAAACCGATGATCTACCACGTGTATACTTCAACATCAATCGTCACCTCATACCTGACAGTCTCTTTCCGAGCCGGCCGAGTCCACCTCCGCACAGCTTCTCTGATACCAGTCACCTGCTGCGGATGACTGGTGGACCGTCCTCTCTACCTGACCAGGGCTTACAACGCTCGTCTGGACCTCTCAGTTCATGTTGGGGTACCACAATTCGAAATCTTCCTCTCCGAGACCAAATCATCAGAGATGTCTTTCAACCGACCACTGTACATCGCCACTCGTCGAAGCGTGGAGCTCGTAAACTCACACGCACCGACACTGAACCGACAGCACCTCTGCCGGCCCCGATGCCGATCAGAGTGCACCCTAGCGCATCAGGCCACGGTCGTGCAGCAAGTAGCTTCGACGAACGCGACTTTGGTCCAGGTCTTGCTTCGAGGGACCCCTCATCCTCGTCCACATTACGAAATGAACTCACGCAAGAAGCTAGTTCTGCAGGCTCCGACCGCTCCTCGACAACTAGCAGTGTCGACATTGTCGATTCTCAAGGCCGCGCTCGTAGTCGTGCCCCACGCCGAAGAGCATCAACAGCAGGATTACGTCGTCGGCAAAGCGATGTGAACAGTCAGAGTAGAGGTGCCTTGCAATACTGGGATGATGACAACTATGTGGGCGAGGTGGAGGAGGAAGTCTTCGCGATGGATGAAGCTGGCACTAGTGATGCAGGACCCGGTTCTTCTTCCCATTCAGATGTTTTCGACAACGATGAGAATGAGGAAGAGACCACGCCCCGTCAGACCATCAGAGATGCCCCGATCAACAGCATCCCTGGAAACATGCTTCCCAGCCCGGCTACCTTGGCTCCAGCTCAGATCGAAGACGACATCATGCTTGCGCCGCTCAACCCCAAAGAAGCCCGCCTCTCAGCCAACGAACGCAGCGAAGAATATCTCATGCTCGAGGACCTCACTGCCGGTCTCAAATTCCCTTGCACGCTCGATCTCAAAATGGGCACCCGACAGCACGGCATCGAAGCAGACGAGAAGAAGCAGAAGTCGCAACGTCAAAAGTGCAAGACAACGACGTCACGCCAGCTCGGTCTCCGCGTCTGCGGCATGCAAACATATGACATTAAGAGTAAAAAGTATCTATGGCAAGACAAGTACTTCGGTCGCGATCTCAAGGCAGGAAGAGAATTCCAGGACGCGCTTACCAGCTTCTTCTTCAATGGCGGCAATCACTCCGCGGCACGTCGGCTCATTCCGCAGGCACTTGAGGAGATTGACAGGCTTGAAGGTGTGGTACGCGGGCTCCCAGGCTATCGCTTCTATGGTAGTAGTCTCTACATCATCTATGATGGTGCCTCGGAACAGGACGGGCGCGACGCCACCTCATCCTCATCTCACTCTCGCCGCCACGAGACTGACCAGACTGACTCCTCCAAACCCAGTTCCAACGCCAAGAAAAACAAAGACTTCCTTTTCAAGATCATCGACTTTGCCAATTGCGTGACTGCTGAAACGACTGACCTCACGGATGCGATCTGCCCGCCACACGAGCCGGGGGATATCGATCGCGGATATTTGAGGGGATTGAGGACGTTAAGACAGTATTTCAGGAAGATATACCGCGTGATGGGTGAAGAGGAGCAAGAAGAGAGAGATGGTAAAGAGAAGGGAAAGAGCAAGAATAAGATGAAGAGTGGAGGTGGTGCTGGTGGCGAGAGACATGAGGAGATGACCGGGGGTGAGGGCGTTGTGGCTGAGGAGGTTAGGGTGGCCGGAGATGATGATGTTAGTGAATGAGTGTGATGAGAGCGTGGCGTTCTTGGGTTTGTATTGTTGCTTCTGGAAACTAAGGAAACAATTGTGGCATGGAAATGGGCATGACACGGCACGGATAAAGGCATTGCATGGTAGGCTACGATACGATACTCGAAGGGAAGAGCAATAAGTCAAGCACGCAGGAAAGACACAGGCATTGCTTGGAGCTATTATCTCAGGTCACGGACTAGCAGATGGCAATGGCGAATTGGCATAGCATTAGCATGGCATCAAGGCAGACAGAGCATGTACGTCTAGACGAGATCATTGCATTGCATCGTATCGTATTATTTGCTGTGAGGGCTTGAATTGCTTCAGTGAATTGGAAGAGTGTGCTTGTGTTGAGCTGGTATGCCGTCTCCATCTCCATCTTCCAGTCTTCAGTGTTTCTCCTCTCCGCAACTCAATGGGTGTCATCGGTGGTCGGGCGAGCTTGTCCCGTTCTTTCTACCTCGGCAACATGTGTAAAGCTGGGGTCGCTCATCTAAGCTCCCAGCAGCAAGCAGCAGCAGCAGCAACAGCAGTTCACCACAACAGAAACACGTCCTTCCCTCTTTCTCCTCAACTATGGCAGAAGCACCACGTCGTACGGATGGACTACTCAGCCGCGAGCTCAACCAGCCTCCACAGTCGCAGGGGGTCTTCGAGGACATTCCAAATATACCGAAAGTCGCCGGCGACTACAATGCAGCGTATGGCATGCTCCTCCTCCGTCCTATATCTGCTAATTCTGACGCGTTGTGCTAGCCGCTACAAGGATAAGGTGATCATAATCACGGGTACGTCCTCCTCGTCATCTTCCCACCCTCTGCCAACTTCACTACCCTCTGCTAACACCTCCCCCTTCCTCAGGTGCCAACTCCCCGCTCGGCATCGGACGAGCCACCGCCCACGTCTTCGCCGCCCACTCCGCCCACGCAATCTACCTCTGCGACCTCTCCTCCACCCACCTCTCCACCCACGCCCGCGAACTCAACTCCCTCTTCCCCTCCGTACACATCCACACCCACGCCTTCGATGCCACGTCCGAGTCCGCCGTGAAAGCCGTCTGCGACGACGCCATAGCCCGCTACGGCCGTCTCGACGTCATGTTCGCCAACGCCGGCGTCGCGTCCGCGAGCCACTTCAAAGATACCAGCGCGGAGGACTTCATGGCAAATGTGCGCGTCAACCTCCTCAGCGTCTTCGTCTGCATCAAACACGCTGCGGCCGCCATGCAACTCACCTCGCCCTCGAAACCCTACCCTGGTGGCTCCATCATCGCCACGGCGTCCGTGGCAGGGCTGCGCTCGAATGCGGGAAGTTCGAGCTATAGCGCTGCGAAGGCGGGCGTGGTGAGTTTGGTCCAAACGACGAGTTTTCAGCTTACGGGGACGGGGGTTAGGGTTAATGCGGTGTGTCCGGGGATTATTGAGACGGGGATGACGAGGGTCATGTATGAGCAGGCGAGGAAGAAGGGGACGCAGGGGAGGATTGGACAGTTGAATCCGTTGAGGAGGGGTGGGG